>Ga0073928_10001264_pt1 | contig 49922 bp, 51 predicted proteins | sample PaiPotPPA55metaG_FD_76969 | JGI IMG/M metagenome (GOLD analysis project Ga0073928, IMG submission 76969) | Iron sulfur acid spring bacterial and archeal communities from Banff, Canada, to study Microbial Dark Matter (Phase II) - Paint Pots PPA... ...
CCCGAAGCAGTCATTCCTCACTCGCAGTTCCGTCGGGCGCTTCTGCCCTTTAACCTCCTTCGGCAAGGCAGGCCGCACGGACGCCGAGGCGCGAATTCTTGGTTCATTTTGTCTCGCTGACCGCCAGGCGCAGCCCCGACAGAAAAAGTTCTCGGAGTTCCGGGTTCCGATACCGCATCGCGCTCTCCAGTATGACGGGGGTGATGGCCCGCAACCGAGCAATGATCTGTCGTGCGTCGTCAAGCCGTCCCATATGCGCGTAGCAGGAAGCGAGAACGCGGTAGGTTATCGGAAAGCCGGGGGACCGTTCGAGTGACGCGAGCAGGTTTGCCGCCGCCTCATCGAACTGGCGACTGAAGAAATAGGCTTCACCAATGCCGTTCAGGTAGGATGCTAGACGATCACGCGGGTTAAGGCGCAAGTAGATGCCCAAATGTTCGAGCGCCAGGTCGGGTTGACCTGCAAAAATCCTTAGCAAACCACTCCAGTGCCAACCCCGCGCCGAACTCGGGTTGAGAGCCAGGCAACGGTCGATCAAACCGATTGCAACATTTATATCTTCGCCGAAGTATCCAAGGGTGAAAGCGGAGAACGCCAGAACGTCAGGCTCGTCAGGGCCAAATCGAAGCGCCTGTCGTGCAAGATTGACACTGGTGAGCCGGACCTCTTCCGGATCATCGGTCCAGTTCATCACCTCGAAGGCTTTGTAACAATGGGCCGCCAAGGCGAGCGCCGGCCCGTAACACGGATCACGTTCTATAGCTTGCGCGAGAAGCTCAAGCGCCCGGGTGACCCGTTCCTTCTCGAAGGAGAGGCTCTGGGTAAGCGCGCGCAAGTACAAATCGTAGGCCGTCAGCTGGGCGGTAGGCCGACTCGCCGAGCGAGCCGTTTCGGCGGCCTGCAATGCCGGCTCGATGACCCCGGCGACACCCGAGGCCACCTCGTCCTGAAGCTTGAAAACTTCTTCCGGCGAACCGTCGAAGCGGTCGGCCCACAGATGGGTGCCGGTCGACGCGTCGATCAGCTGGGCGGTAATTCGTAGCAGGCTGCCGGCCTTGCGCACCGAGCCTTCCAGGACATAGCGGACGCCGAGCTCGCGGCCGACCTGTTTCACGTCGACCATCTGGCCCTTGTACGTAAAACTCGAATTGCGGGCGATAACGAACAGCCACCTGATTCGGGAAAGCGCCGTGATGATCTCCTCGACCATGCCATCGGCGAAATATTCCTGCTCTGGATCACCGCTCAGATTCGCGAACGGCAACACCGCGATCGACGGCTTGTCGGGTAGCGGGAGACCTGCTTCCGACGAACCCCGTTTCACCGGAGCCACAAACCGGTAGCCGCGGCCGGGTACCGTCTGGATGCAACTCCCGTCTGTTCGCCCCTGATCAAGTACCCGGCGAAGCGCTGCGATCTGCACGTTCAGGTTACTGTCGTCGACCGCCGTTTCAGGCCACACTGCGTCCATGATCTCGGCCCTCGAAACGAGATCACCAGATCGCTCAACCAGTGCGCTGAGAATTTCTAGCGCACGCGAGCCCATCGCGATTGGAGCGAAAACACCACGCTCGTCCCTCCGGAACAGCGCACCAGCCCGCCGATCGAAACGGAACCTCTCGAATAGGATGATATCAATGGAGGAGAGTGAATCCACGCCTCGGCCTCCGATGCGTTCCTCTATTTCCCAAAGTTTCAGCTCAATTTACTTTTTTTAATCCGGGGCTCATAGCCCGCTTCTTCTGCAATGCGCCCTATGCCGTTTCTACCAACCCGAAAGGAAGGGGGCGAAGATGCATAGCGGGCTCTCTACACGAATGATGGCGGCGGCAATTGCTTTAGCGATGCCGAGCTGCGCGGCGTGGGCGCAAGACAATGACGGTTGTTCGAACGCGACGCTCAAGGGCGAATACGCCTTCGCTGTTACCTCGTACACTCCACCAGGCCTGCCGAATGGCCCACCAGCGGTTGCGGCGGGTATCAGGAATTATGACGGCAACGGCAATTTCACGCAGCGTGATTACAGGGGCGACAGCCTTCGGACGACAGGCCAGACCGATTTCGCGCCAGAAGGGCAAGAAACCGGCACCTACACGGTTAATCCCGACTGCACGGGCAGCGACGTGCTCAACTTGAACGTGCCGGGTACCCCGCCGCCCCACGGACGCATTGAGGTCGTGTTTGTAATCAGCGGCGGCGGCCGTCATGTCCACGAAGTCGTTGCAAGGTTCACTCCGCCGGGGTTCACGACAGCGCAGCCGACCCAAACTAGTGCCGACGCCTGGAAGGTAGCGTCGGAGCAGCAAAACTGAATCGTGTGAGTCGTCGCGTCGCCGATAAATCCCTCTGACGATCCTCGGCGCGGTTCTGAAGTGTGCCCTCCCCGCTCACACACGATAGCCTCTCCTCGTGGCACGAGGAGAGGCTCGGGGACGCAAGCCAATCATCGGAAGGCATTGGTCCACATGGTTTTTTGACCCAGAACTTAGAAACGCCGTTTTTAGTGAATGGAAAGAGCACCTAAATGAAACGCGCAAGCTGACGTCGCAGCGCGATTTATATGACAAGCTGATCGAGCAAATAAAAATAGCCGCCGGACAGGATAAACAGGTAGCACGCAACATCGCTTTACTTCATTGTCGAATGTTTCTCGGGTATGCACCCGAAAGCGTGCGTGAAAAATACTATCAGGCAGCACACGAATTGGTCAGCGTATCGGCAACGGAGCTGAATGAGCAAATCGACGCCGCGGCCGCCGCCGAAATCGCGGAAACGGGGCAGTCACAATGACCCAGCGATTCTCACGCCTCGATCGCCCGGCAATCCGAAGGCTTAGACCGGGCAAGGCAATTGCTGAGCACGGGATTACCGTCGAGCGTCTGGCCGACGGCGATCTCCGATACAGCGTCAACGTCATGGTCGACGGCAAGCGGGTTCACCGGGTGATCGGCCGCGAAAGCGATGGTGTCACCCGCACCCAGTGCGAAGAATTCATCGAGCAGGCACGCACGGAGGCGCGCGCCGGCCGTCTCAATTTGCCGAAAGGTCGGAAGCTGGCACTTACTTTTGGTGCGGCTGCCGACGATTACCTGAAGCAGTTGGAGCAGGCGAACGGAAGGAACCTGAAGGTGAAGCGCCGTCAATTGCGGATGTACCTGAAGCCCTACTTCGGCTCGATGCGGCTCGACGCGATCTCGGGCTTTACGATCGAAAGGTACAAAAAACAACGGCTGGATCATGCCGCCGCGCCGGCCACGGTCAATCGTGAGCTCGCTACCCTCTCGCATTTGTTCAACCGAGCCGTCGACTGGAAATGGCTCGACCGCTTACCAGCGCGGCCGGCGAAATTCACCGAGAGCGCCGGCCGGATCATCGCCCTGGACGATCATCAATGTGATGCCCTGATGACCGCGGCAATCGCCAGCGCCGATACGGATCTTTGGCTCTTTATCGCCTTCGGCCTCAACACGGCGATGCGCCACAGCGAGATCATGGCCGCGCGTTGGGACCTGCTCGACTTAGCGAATCGTCGGCTTTACGTGCCGAAGGCGAAAGCGGGGCAGCGCGAGCAGCCGATCACACCGGAGCTGGCGGGGCTGCTAGCGCGCGAGCGCGAGATGCGGGACGACAGGCAAGGCTGGATCTTCCCCTCGCCGCACCAGGACAGCGCGACCGGGCACCGGGTGCGCATGGATCGGCCATTTCGTGAAGCCGTCAAAGCAGCGGGGCTGGATCCTGAGCTAGTTACGCCGCACGTCATGCGGCACACAGCGATCACGAAGCTCGTGCAGGCTGGCGTCGATCTCCCGACGATTCAACGGATCAGTGCCCATAAGACGCTCGCCATGGTCCTCCGCTACACACACGTCCATGGCCAGCATATCGACCTGGCGATTCGCGCGATCGGCAGAACGCTTCCGAAACTCCCTGCGAACGAAACGGCGAACGCGATTACACAGGAATTACACGCGCCGCCTCAGCCGCGGCGGCTCGTGGGCGACCAGAGGCGGCTAAAATTGCAAGCAGCTGAAAGGCTTGTGCGCGTGGAGGCCGGAAGCGGAATCGAACCGCTGTACGAGGATTTGCAGTCCTCTGCATAGCCACTCTGCCATCCGGCCGACGGCAAGGCTGATATAGGCGGCGGCCCCGAACGGGGTCAAGCCGCACCCGCCCAAACCGGTTCCCGCTACGGGTCGGATATGGAGCCGCACGACAAAATTCATTGACACGGACTCGGTTCCTCGATTCAACCCCGGGTATTGGGGGATCGGGGCTGCCGGGGGAATGAGCGACAGCCAACGCGAAAGAATGGTCGCAAGCTTCGCGCTGCTCGCGTTCGTCGCGATCGCGTGTGGGGTGGCGTCGCGAGCCGCGGGTGACCCGGCCGGCGGTGCGTTGCTGCCCGTGCATGCGCTGCCGGGTGTCTCGCCCGGCGAACCCGTCAAGATCGAGATGGTCAGCTTTGCCGATCGGCGCCACGCACCGGTGCAGGTGGTGCGCGGCTCGCCGCGACCGGAAGCGGCGCCGGCCGGGGTCGAGTTCCTCGGCTTCGGCAGTAGTGGCGCACAGCAGGTCCGCGTGATACGGGGGCCGGTTGCCCGGCTGGATGTTCCCGGGCTGCGTCGGGTAGAAACGGTCGGCTTCACCGAACCGGGGCGTTCGCCGGTGATGGTGGTGCGCGGCGGCGTCGATCGTCAGTTGGCGATCGGGCTGTTTGAGGCCGCCGGCGGCCGCCGTCTCGAACGGCAGCTCCCGGTCGGCCTGTTTGAGCCTGCAACGGGCAGCGAGCTCGACCGCATTGCATTTGCCGTCGACGGCGCGGAATCGAGCCACGGCCGTAATCCGCTGATGTGGCGTCCTACGCTCGCCGGCCCGCAAGGGCCGATGCAGGTCAGCCTCAAGGCGGCGCTCGATGTCGGCGGCGGCGATCGCTTCGATCTGCAGCAGAACCGGCTGCTCGGCCGGGCTTATCTGGCCCAGATGTTTCGCCGCTACGGCAATTGGCCCGATGCGCTTGCCGCCTACAATTGGGGCCCCGGCAATATCGACGGCTGGATCGCCGAGGGCCGTCCATCGATTGGATTGCCGAACGAAACGGCCCGCTATGTCCGCCGGGTACTCCGCGATGCACTGGTTGCCGGCGCCGACCGGTGGTGAGGGTGCTCTCAGGTTTCGTGAAACAGCATTGCGCCGCCGACAGCCTCAGGCAATGTCGCCGCGATCGCATTGCCCTCGGATTGCAGGCGGACGCCGCGAGACGGCAGGCCGGCGCGGCCGACGTGCGCCTCGATCGCGGCTAAGCTTGCCACTGCGATCTGCGTCGCGACAAAACAGGGCAGGGCGCCGGCCGGCGTGACACCGAAGGCGTCGCGCAGATAGTCGGGGCGGGCGATGTGAAGGGCGCCCCGGTCGAGCGCGACCGTGGTGACCTCGCCCAACTTGCGCATTGGACGACCGCTGAAGCGGGTGAAGCGGTCGGCCGGCTCCATCGGATCATTTGCGGCGATCCACAGCCCGGTCAGCGCCTGCGCGCCGTTCGGATGGTCGAGAAACCCGTCGCGCCAGACGAGGCGCTCGGTGTGATGTGTCAGCATCTGGACACGGCCTTCCGGCATGCTTCCATTCGCAATGCGGGCGATGGTGAAGCGCGCATCCTCGCTGCCATTCTCGGTCGCGACCGGCCGGCGCATATCGACGAGCGGCAACGTTGTAAATCCGGAGGTCGCGAGGTGGCGATGCTCGGTAGCCGCATCAGCGCTGCTGAAGGCGGCGAGGTGCAGCCCAACATGGTGGGCGATGCGTTCGCGCAATTGCCGCGCCAGTTCGGTCTCCGCGGTGTGCGTCAGAAGCTCGACATAGCCTTGCCGCAGCATCGCGCAGCGATTGCCGGTGCCGGCCGGCACCGCCCTGCCGTCGACCCGATTGGTCTGCGCGGTGAATGGGGTCAGGCGAAAACCGCAGCTTTCCAATGCCGCTGCGGCTGCATCCATCTCCGGCACGAAATGCGCGACATGATCGAGAAAGACGGCGCCGGGTCCGGGCAGCTGCGTTGTCATTCGCTCACCTCGCGATAGAACACGGCAAGCCAGATCGTCGGCTGCGCCGGATCGGTCCATTCGACACGGTGCCGCCGATGCGCCGCGATTTCGAGCCAGTCTCCGGGGCCGAGAGACCGGGCTTCGGGCTCGTCCGCGAAGTGCAGCCGGGCCGCGCCGGCGAGCAGCAGCACCCATTCGGTCTCATCCTGGTCGTACCAGAAACCAGCCGGGCTCGCCTGACCGAGCGATGTGATGCGTTCAATGCGAAGATCGGGGCGCGTGGCCAACGCCTCGCTGATCTCCGCCGCGCGGGCGTTTGGCAGATCGTGCAGCAGGTTCATGACGCCGTTGCCAGCACGGCCTCGACCGCGCGTCGCCAGCCGGCATAGCGCATTTCGCGCTCGGCTTCGGGCATCGCCGGCTTGAATCGGCGCGCCGGAGTCCAGTGCGCGATCATTGCTTCCGGCTCGGGACAGAGACCGCGGGTGAGCCCGGCGGCATAGGCGGCGCCCCACGCGGTCGTCTCGACCGTAGCGGGCCGCTCGATCACCGCAGGCAGGATGTCGGCGAGGAACTGCATCGTCCAATCACTGACCGCCATGCCGCCATCGACCCGCAGCCGATCGATCGCCAGCCCCGAGTCGCTTGCCATTGCCGCGACCAGATCGCGCGTCTGGTAGCCGACTGCTTCGAGCGCCGCTCGGGCGATCTCGGGGAAACCGCATTCCGCAGTCAAACCGGAGAGTGCGCCGCGCGCCGTTGGCGACCAGTAGGGCGCGCCTAGCCCGGCCAAGGCCGGCACGAAATAGACCCGCTGCCGCGGATCGGCGCGAGCCGCGAGCGCTTCCGATTCGGGGGCGGCCGTCATCGCGCCGAGCCGGTCGCGCAGCCATTGCACGGCCGCGCCGGCGATAAAGATACTGCCTTCGAGCGCGTACGCCGTCTCGCCGCCCAGCCGGTAGGCCACCGTAGTCAGCAGGCGCTGGCGCGAGACGGCTGGGGTCGTGCCCGTGTGCAGAAGCGCGAACGCGCCGGTGCCGTAGGTCGATTTGACCATTCCCGGGCGAAAACAGGCCTGCCCGATCAAGGCCGCCTGCTGGTCGCCCGCCATGCCGGCGATCGGGATCGCATCGCCGAACAATTCGGGGAGCGTCGCGCCGAAATCGTCGCCTGTCGCGCGGATTTCCGGCAACAGCACGCGCGGGATGCCGAACGCCTCGGGCAACTCGGTATCCCACGCTAGGCGATGCAGATCGAACAGCATCGTGCGCGACGCATTCGTGACGTCGGTGGCGTGGAGCGTGCCGCCGGTCAGCCGCCACAGCAGAAAACTGTCGATTGTGCCGAAAGCGATGTCGCCGTGCGCCGCGCGTACGCGCAGTCCCGGCACATTGTCGAGCAGCCAGCGGATTTTCGAAGCGGAGAAATAGGGGTCGATTATTAATCCAGTCCGTTGCGCAACCCCTTGCTCAAGGCCGATGTCTCGCCATTCCTCACACAACGGCGCGGTGCGCCGGTCCTGCCAGACGATCGCGTTGTGCACCGCGCGACCGCTCGTCCGCTCCCACAGCACCGCGGTCTCGCGCTGGTTGGTGATGCCGATGGATGCGATTGGCCCATCAGCCGCTGCGATGACCTCACGGCAGGTCGCGACGACGTCAGCCCAGATCTCCTCGGGATCGTGCTCGACCCAGCCTGGCTGCGGATAATGCTGCGTCAGCTCGATGCGTGCGGTGCGATGCTCCTTTCCGTGGGCGTCGAACAGGATCGCGCGGGTGCTGGTTGTGCCCTGATCGATCGCCAGGAGGTAATCCGTCGAGGCCACGGTCGTTTCCTTCGTGCTGCCCAATCGGTCTTGAACGAGGCCGCCTACGAGCCGTTTACGGCAACAGATTGCCACAACAGGGGCCGGAGCGGGTGAGCGAGACGGGCAAAGAAGGTCAGAAGGCGTGGCGTCCCCTTATCGGCCAGAAGGCGCTCGTCACCGGGGCCAGTTCGGGCATCGGCCGTGCCGTGGCCCTCGCCTTGGGCGCGGCCGGTGCGGATGTCGGCGTGAATCACGTGACCCGGCGCGAGGATGCGGACGCCGTCGCTGACGAGATCCGCAAATCGGGCACGGCGGCCGTCGCACTCGAGGCCGACGTCTCGAACGAAGAGCAGGTCGTCGCGATGTTCCATACGGCGGTCGAGCATTTCGGCCGGCTCGACATACTGGTCGCCAATGCCGGGGTGCAGCGCGATGCGCCTTTCGCCGATATGACGCTCGCCGATTGGAACACCGTTATCGCGATCAATCTGACCGGCCAGTTCCTGTGCTGCCGTGAGGCGGTGCGCACCATGTCGCGGCAGGGCGTCACCGCCGGTCTCTCGAAAGCAGCGGGCAAGATCATCTGCATGAGTTCGGTGCACGAGCGGATCCCGTGGGCCGGGCACGTCAATTATGCCGCCTCGAAGGGCGGCGTGATGATGCTGATGCAGTCGCTGGCGCAGGAGGTGGCGCCGCTCAAGATCCGGGTGAACTCGATCGCGCCAGGCGCCATCCGCACACCGATCAACGCGCCCGCGTGGTCGAGTCCGCAGGCGCTTGCCGGGTTGCTGACCTTGATCCCCTATGGCCGGATCGGCGAGCCCGAGGACGTCGCCCGCGCCGCGGTGTGGCTCGCCTCGGACGATGCCGATTACGTCACCGGTGCCACCTTGTTCATCGACGGCGGCATGACGCTTTACCCCTGCTTCGCCCACGGCGGGTGAGCACCCTCAATACACAACGACGCTGCGGATCGACTCGCCGGCGTGCATCAGGTCAAAGCCCTGGTTGATGTCGTCGAGCTTCAAGGTGTGCGTGATCAGATCGTCGATGTTGATCTTCTTCTCCATGTACCAATCGACGATCTTCGGGACATCGGTGCGGCCTCTCGCGCCGCCGAATGCGGTACCTTTCCACACGCGCCCGGTCACCAGCTGAAACGGCCGCGTGCTGATCTCCTGCCCGGCGGCGGCGACGCCGATGATGACGCTCACTCCCCAGCCGCGGTGACAGCATTCCAGCGCCTGGCGCATCGTGTGGACATTGCCGATGCATTCGAAACTGTAATCGGCGCCGCCCTTGGTCAAATCGACAAGATATGGCACCAAATCGCCCTGCACCTCCTTCGGGTTGACGAAATGCGTCATGCCGAATTTCTCGGCGAGTTCACGACGGCGCGGGTTCATGTCGACCCCGACGATCATGTCGGCGCCGACCATGCGGCAGCCCTGAACCACATTCAGGCCGATGCCGCCAAGGCCGAACACGACGACCCGCGCACCCGGCTCGACGTTAGCGGTGTTCATGACCGCGCCGATCCCGGTCGTGACGCCACAGCCGATGTAGCAGACCTTGTCGAACGGTGCGTCCTCGCGGATCTTCGCGACTGCGATCTCCGGCAACACGGTGAAATTCGAAAACGTCGATGTCCCCATGTAGTGAAACAGCTTGTCGCGGCCGAGCGAGAACCGGCTGGTGCCGTCAGGCATGACGCCCTGGCCCTGGGTCGCGCGGATCGCGGTGCACAGATTGGTTTTGCGCGACAAGCATGACGGGCATTGCCGGCATTCGGGCGTGTAGAGCGGGATGACGTGGTCGCCCTTCTTGAGGCTCGTCACCCCGGGCCCGAGATCGACGACGATGCCGGCGCCCTCATGCCCGAGGATGGCCGGAAACAGGCCCTCCGGATCGGCGCCGGACAGTGTGTACGCGTCGGTGTGGCAGATCCCGGTCGCCTTGATCTCGACGAGCACCTCGCCGGCCTTTGGGCCGTCGAGATGCACCGTCTCGATCGACAAGGGCTCCCCGGCCTTGTGAGCCACCGCCGCGCGCGTTTCCATTTGCTCCTCCTGGATTGCGGGTGTCCCACCCGCAGGTGCAATTATAGCGGCCGCGCGGGGGTTGACACCGGCTCATTCGCCACCTAGCATATGCCGTGGCATATGTCTACGCAGCTTTCGCAAAATGGCCGTGGAAAGACAAGTCAAGCTGTTCAGAAATGGGCGCAATCAGGCGGTCCGAATTCCGCGTGAGTTTGAACTCCCAGGCGATGAGGCGGTGATGCGCAAGGAAGGTGATCGCCTCGTCATCGAACCAAAGCGACGCAAATCGTTCATCGAGCTTTTGGACAGTTGGGAGCCTATCGATGAGGAATTTCCGCCCATTGACGAGCTGCCCTACGAGGACGTCGAGTTTTGAGCAGGCGATACCTGCTCGATACGAATATTTTGTCGGACAACATTCGAAACCCGCGTGGACCTGCAGCTCGGCGTGCTCGGCAGGTCGGCAACGCCCAAATCTGCACAAGCATCATCGTCGCAGCGGAGCTGCGGTACGGCGTTGCAAAAACGGGTTCTCGACGCCTTTCGGCGAGGGTTGCGGAAACCCTTGACGGATTGGAAGTGCTGCCGCTGCAACCGCCAGCCGACGCAGTGTACGCGCAGCTCCGTGTGCTCCTCGAGCGAAGCGGGAGACTTGTCGGGCCAAACGACCTGCTGATTGCGGCACAGGCGCTCTCGCTCGGTTTGGTAATAGTAACGGACAATGAACGAGAGTTTTCGGGCATCCCGGGCCTGAAGATGGAAAACTGGCTGCGTCCGCTGCGAAATTGACAGCTGATTTTTTGAGGTGATCGAGTATGGCGCGGATCGCGGTCGGCGGGTTCCAGCACGAGACGAACACCTTTGCGCCGCAGCGCGCCACCTGGGCCGATTTCGAGCGCGCCGATGCGTGGCCCGGGTTTGTGCGCGGGCCTGAGCTGATCGAGGCGGTCGAGGGCTTCAACATCCCGATCGCCGGCGCGGTGAAGACGTTGCAGCAACTTGGCCACGAGCTGGTGCCGTTGTGCTGGTGCTCGGCGCCGCCCTCCTCCTATGTCGTGCGCGACGCCTATGAGAGGGTCGCCGGCGCCATCCTCGAAGACCTTGCGGCGTCGGGCCCGCTCGACGGCATCTATCTCGACCTCCACGGTGCGATGGTCGCCGACCATCACGAAGACGGCGAGGGCGAGTTGTTGCGCCGCATCCGCGCGCTCGTCGGCGACAAGCTGCCGATCGTCACCAGCCTCGATTACCACACGAACATGACGCGCGAGATGGTGCGCCATGCCAGCGCGATGGTCGGCTACCGCACCTACCCGCATATCGACATGGCGGAGACCGGCGGCCGCGCCGCGCAACTGCTGGATCGCCTGCTGAAGGACCGCCGTCCGCTTTACAAAGCCTATCGTCAGATCGACTTTCTCATTCCATTGGTGTGGCAATGCACGCTGGCCGATCCGGCGAAAGGCATCTTCGAACTGATCGACGAGATCGAGCAGGGCAGCCGGCGCCGCGCGACGCCCGGCGGCTCTCATAATCAAGGCATCGTCAGCATCACGCACACGCCCGGCTTCCCGCCGGCGGACATCGCGCAGTGCGGCCCGGCGCTCGTCGTCCACGGCTCGACCGCGAGGCGGCCGAAGCCGCCGCCGATCGCATCGCCGCCGCGATCCGCGAGCGCGAGGCGGAATTCGCCGGCAACCTCTACACGCCCGACGAGGCGGTCACCGAGGCGTTGCGCATCGCCGCTCGCGCAAGCCGGCCGGTAATTCTCGCCGACATTCAGGACAATCCTGGCGCGGGGGGCACCTCCGACACCGTCGGGCTCTTGCGTGCGCTGATCGCGCATCGCGCCAAGGGCGCGGTCATCGGCATGATCGTCGATCCCGAAGCCGCCGAGAGAGCGGCGGCGCTCGGGGAGGGGGCGCTGCTCGATTGCGGCGTCGGCGCCAAGGTGGGCTATGCCGGCGAGACGCCGGTCGAGGCCGAGTGGCGGATCGTCCGGGTCGGCTCGGGCCGGTTCACCGGCACCGGTCCGATGTATGGCGGCGCGAAATTCCAGATCGGGCCGATGGCGCTGGTAACCGACGAGGCGAGCGGGGTGTCGGCGGTGCTCGCCTCGAAGCGCATCCAGGCGAACGACAAGGAAATGTTTCGCCATGTCGGCATCGAGCCCGCCGAGGTGCCGATTCTCGGGCTCAAATCCACCGTGCATTTCCGCGCCGATTTTCAGCCGATCGCCGAGGCGGTCCTGTGCGTCCAGTCGCCCGGCGCGCATGTCAGCGATCCGACGGAATTGCCGTACCGCAGCCTGCGGCCCGGCATCCGGTTGCGCCCGCTGGGCCCGGTTCATAAATAGCTTCGGGCCGTTTGTATTGATGAATTTTTCTCACCTGCTCACCTGCAAATACAGGTTTTTGCAGGAAGGCGCATGAACACCGCTTATGCGAGGGGCGTCGTGAACGCGCGCGCCGCGTCCCGGTTCGGACACCGTATCTCAGCTGAAATTTCGGCAACAAAACACCCCTCCAACGCTGCCCATCTTAGCCGACTGCATTTGGCCGAACGGAGGCATATAGGAACATAAAGTGAACATTCAAGGCGCGCCGGAGCGGTTGCCGAAGCCGTTCTAACGGCTAGCGCCTGCCCTGGCGGCGCAGGAAGTCGATGAAGGTCGCGGCGAGGAGGCCTTCTTCCTTTTCCCAATCCTCGAACGCGACATCGAGGTCCATGCGGTCCTCGGTCAGGACCTCGTGGTATTCGGCGTTGGGCATCAGCCGGTGCGCCACCTGGCCGGGGAGGCGCGGGTGCACCCGGTCATTCCCCGGTGCGATGCAGGTCGGCATCGTCATCGAGCGCAGCTGCGCCGGGGTGAGGCCGATCACAGGATGATCGGCCCCGGCCAGGAAACTCGTTCGCCAGCGCTCCATGCGGGCGATGAAATCGAGCGGATCCATGCCCATCAGCGCCGTGCGGACGCCGGGATTGATCTTGATGACCTCGCTCCAATGCTCCATCGCGCACACGGCATTCATGCCGCCCTGCCGCGCCGCGTCGATATGCGAGGTGTAGTACTGGTTGGTCAGCCGCTCGGCGGCATAGGCGCCGCCGGTGACGCGCCACAGCAACAGGCCGCGCACATCCTCGGGGCGCCGCAGCGCCAGGATCATCGCCAGCCGGCATCCCGACGAGCTGCCGCCGATATAGGCCGGCAGCGCGTCGAGCTTGCCGAGCAATTCGTGAAGGTCTTCGGCCCACTCGTCGTTTTCCGATTCACCCTCGATGGCGATGCTCGAAGCGCCGGTGTTGCGCCGGTCGTAAACGATCACGCGGTAGCCGGCCTCGGCGATCTTTCCGCCGAGCGAGCGCACCCCGGCACCGGCCCGGCGGCCGCCCGGCTGCAGCGCAACGAACGGACCCCGCTCGCCGAGGATCTCGTAGTGAATATCGACGCCGCGGATTTTTTCGACCGGCATGGTTGTCCTCCCTGAATGCTGCCCGATGTTAGCCGAAATCGCCTCTAGGCGCCCATCGCCAGCGTGACGGCGCCCCACACGATGAGCACCGCCCCAATTGCGCGCCCCATCCAGGCGCCCCGAGGCAGTGTCTTTTCGATCAGCACGAGGAGCGCGACCGCGGCGATCCATAGGAGATTCATGATGCCGCCGACAAACAGCAGCGCCATCAGCATCCAGCAGCAGCCGAGGCAATAGGCGCCGTGGCCGATGCCGCTCGTCAGCGCGCCAAGCCCACCCTCGCGCCAGTGGAACAACAGGAAATCGAGCGGCGAGCGGCAATGCCGCAGACACGCGTCCTTGAGCGGGGTCCACTGGTAGACGCCCGCGAGGATCAGCACGATGCCGGCGGCGACGCGGTTCGCCAGCGCCATCGTGTCCGACAGCAGCCCGGCTTCGTCGAGGCCCCATTGCAGTAGCGTGGCAAGCGCGGCAAAGCCCGTCCACACAGCGAGGTAGCCGAGTACGAACAGCGCCGTACCCGTGCCAAACGCGCCCCCCGCGGCCGCGCGTTTGCGGGCGATATTGGCGACCAGCAGCGTCACCGGCGCGGCGCTCGGCAGCATCATCGCGACCATCATGACCGCCCACATCGCGAAGACGACGAAGCCATAGCCGAACGACCATTCGGGCATCATCAGCATCATCTGGCCGCCGCCCATATCCATCTCTTCCATGTCGATGCCGGCGCCGAGCAGCAGCCACGTCCAGGCGAGAGCGACGACGAGGGCGAGGCTGCCGAGCACGACGGCCCGGTCATGTCGCAGCGCGGCAACGAACCAATCGGCGGTCATCGAATGGCGGCTCAATGGACGGAGATAGCTCTTCCAGCCCGATAATAGCGGACTCACGCTTCGCCCGTGAACAACCCGGTTCTCGGAGCGCCCCGAACCCTATAAGCTGCCCGCCGTCACGCCGGGCGGGGAGGCCTCGCACGGCGCCAAGCAGCGGCAAAAAGGGCGAGGGACCACCGATGAAAATCCTCTATTTCAACGATTTCAGGCTCGGCGTGCTGAAGGGCGACAACAGCGTCGTCGATGTTACCGCCGTCGTGCAGGACATCCCGCATGTCGGGCCGGGCGATCTGATCAACGGCCTCATCGAGCGGTTTTCCAGCTACCGCCAGAAGCTGGAGCAGGCGGTGGCGCAAGGCCAGGGAGTGCCGCTCGCCAGCGTGCGTATCCGCCCGCCCTTGCCGAAACCGGCCACGATCGATTGCATGGCGGTCAACTACATGGAAGACGGCACGCGCAGCGCGCCGGCACCGATCAACGCTTTCCACAAGAGCCCCTCCGCGATCATCGGCAATGGCGATACGATGGTGTTGCCCGACGTGCCGGCGACGATCTTCGAGGGCGAGGCCGAGATGGCTGTCATCATCGGCAAGCGCGCGAGCCACGTGAAAGCGGCCGACGCAATGGATTACGTGTTCGGCTACACCAATTTCATCGACGGCTCGGCGCGCGGCCTCCCGCCGGCCGGCAACGTGTTCTTCCAGATGAAGTCGCGCGACACCTTCGCGCCGATCGGGCCCTACATCGTCACCAGGGACGAGATCAAGGATCCGCAGAAATTACAGATCCGGCTGTGGAACAACGGCACCTTGATGCAGAACTTCAACACCGACGACATGGGACACAAGATCCCGCGCTGCATCGAGTGGCTGACCTCGATCCACACGTTGGAGCCGGGCGACATCATCGCCACGGGCACCAACCATCGCGGTCTCAACCCGTTCATGGACGGCGACAAGATCGAGATCGAGACCGAAGGGCTCGGGCGCCTGACCTTCAATGTGAAGGATGAGCTGAAGCGCAAATGGGAGCGCAAGACGCGCCTGCAGATGCATGAGGCGGCAAAGGAAAAGGCGGCCGGCAACTATCCGGACATCACGCCGCAGGCCGAAGGCAAATACGCGAAGACCGCCTAGCGCCGACTTATTTCGCGACCCCTCTCCCGGACGGCGGGAGAGGGTGGCCGCGCCGATGCCCTATACGAGCTTATTGACGCGATTGGTTTCCGGCCGGCGTCTGCGCCCGCTTCTCGGCGTTTTGACGGAACACCTGATCGGCGACTTGCTTTTGCTGGTCCGGCATCGCGTCATAAAGCGATTGGAACGCCTGATTTAACTTGTGCAGGCGCTGCGCATGCGCCTCCGCCAGCTGTTCGTAGGATTGCAGGTTTTGCTCCGCATTCATCGAGGGGAACCGCTGGGCACGCTCCGCGAGCGTCTGATCCATGTCGCGAGCGTTGTCGCGCATAACCTGAGCAAATTGGTCCCATTGCGCCTGTTCCGCCGGCGTAATGCGCAGTTGTGCGTGCAGCTCCTTGATCCGGTTCTCAACGCGGGTTTGTATGCTGTCGCCAACCCCGGCGTTGCCGGCGGCCGGAGCAGGTGCGGCGGGGACGGGTGCAACCGCGGATTGCGCCCCCGCGGATCCGGACGCCGATAGCAAGGCTATTGCAGCCACTGCGACATAGCGGCTCTTCCACATCGTCTTCATCGAAAGCCTCCCGGCTCGGGGGTTGCGCCAAACAGACATGCTCAGTAGCCGTAGTACACAGCCGGCGGCGGGGGCGCGTAATAGCCGGGCGCCGGCCCATAGTAGGCAGGCGGGGGCGCCGCATAGCCACCCGAGGCGATCGCCGCACCAACGCCCAATCCAAGGAGACCGCCGATGATGGCCGCTCCCTCGTTGCCGCCACGGTGGTGCCCATAATCGCGTCCATAATCGCGCCCATAATCGCGTCCGCGATCGTAACCGCGCCCGTGATCATGCCAATCCCGTGCTTGCGCGATGGGGGCCGCTGATAGCCCGACTAATACCGTCGAGATCAACACGCCCTTGCGTAAATTCATCTGCATTTCCCCAACTTCACGAGCCCGCAATGTCGGCCCAGACGTTCACCCCGCCGGCGGCGCGCCCCCTGCGCGGACGCCGAACGCGGGCACTACATGCCGGGAAAAGGGCAAAATTTAGGCTCTTGGGGCATCAGAGGTCACGGCACCGCTTAAGCGATCCATTCGAGCGACGCGCCGTGCGGATCCGTCCACGCTACCGGCGTCCCGTTTACCGCCAGTAGAAAATGTCCGGGCGGCCGCGGTGTCGCGGCGCGCGCGGCGATATCGGGAAAAAGCCGCGGCGCCTCGTTCGAAATCCAGACATCGCACAGCGATGTCACGGCGCGGGCGAACTCTGCGCGTTCACCCGGCGACGCCACATAGGCCAGCACGGCAGTATGGAAGATCACGCGCGTCGTATCCCGCGGCATCTCGGCGGCAAGCCGCGCGAGATCGCGGCGCAAATCGCCCTCGACGAGCCGGGGCTTGATCGCCGCGGCAATCCCAACCGCGGCGCGCAATCGCGCCAGCCGATCGGTCTGCTCGGGCCACACCAGCGTCTCCAGCCAACCCACGTGGCCCGGGTCGGAAATGTCGACTGGGTCGAGATCAATCCCGGCGCGCCACGCAATCCGGGGCAATGTTTGCGGGACCGGCATGGCCGCGCTTACGGCACACGGGAAAATCGGCGGTTCGTGATCGCCCGCTTGCGGCCGCAGCAGCCGCCCGCCGTAATCGTATCCGTACAGATCCGGCAGCAGGCAAAGGCCGGCCGAGGCGCCGACTTCGAGCAGCGACAAGGGCTGCGGCAGGCGCGCGAGAACCGGCAGCAACACCGCGCAACGGCCCGGCTCGTTGGTCTGCGTGGAGCGCGTGAGCATCAGCGCGCAAAGCGCGTCCTTGCGCTGCGCGACACCGCGTCGGAACCGGCTCCAGTTCTCGGGCGTGCCGCAAAGATGGCGCACTGCGGCGAACAGCAGGTTGGGCTGACGCTTCTGCCGCGGCAAACTCAGCAACAGATCGAGGATCTCGTCATCCCCCGCGACACCGCGGGCGAACTCCTCGTAAAGCGGTGAACGGCCATGCGCCTCGTCCGCCGCAAACCGCCGGTAGGCGGCGCTCAGCCGGTCGCGCTCGTCCGGCTCCACTCGCCTACCCTCCGGTCAGCCGCGCGATTTCGGGGACCAGCTCGGCCGTCGTGCGCTGCCGGGCATAGGAGCGCGGCGTGGCGCGGGTCGATCTCGACCTCGCGGCTCAAGCCTTGCGTCATGCGCCGTTCTCCTGAAGGCGGGTTTCGGCCTCGGACAGCAGCCGGGCGAGGCGCGCCGCCCAGGCTGCCTGTCCCGCGGCGTCGGTGATCAAATCCTGGCGGATCTCGATCTCGACATGCGGCAGCCCGCGTTTTTCGCCATGCACCGGCACGGTGTAATCGCTGAGGTCGCCGACCGCATAGGGCTGGTTGTCGCCGACCGTGAGATCGCCCTCGCGACGCAGCAGATCGAGCATCATTCGCGCGAGCCGTGCATCCCGGTTGTAGAGGATGCCGATCTCCACCTCGCGCGCGATCCCTTTGAACACCGGCGTGAAGCTGTGCATCGCGACCAGCACGGTGCGATGCCCGCTCGCCCGACGCTCGTCCAGCAGTGCTTCGATACGCTCATGGTAGGGCTGAAAAATCTCGCGCCGGCGCGCCTCGCGCTCGGTATGCGACAAGGCCGCGTTGCCGGGAATTGGCGTCAGCTCGCTGACGGCCGGGATCGAACTGTCGAGCCCGGGCTGGCGGTTGCAGTCGATGACGAGCCGCGAGTAGGTCTGCAGCACTGCAGTTGCACCAAGCGCCTCGGCCAGGCGCTCGGTCACGCCGGCGATACCGATATCCGAGGTGATGTGGCGCGCCAATTCGCTGCCCGGCAGACCGAGCGTGCCGAGCCGGCGCGGAATCGCGCGCCCGGCATGATCGGCCGTCAGTACAAAATCGGAGCGGCCCTTCGGCTGCAACACGCGCACCGGGGGCGGATCGCCCGGCCCGAGAAGATTCCCGGAGCCATTCGACATCGCGGTGTCAATACACCGCGGCGTAGCGGTCGCAGATCTGGCTGGGGACCAGCCCTTTCAGCGCGCGCAGCTCGGCCCGCTTAAACTGCAGATAGGCTCGGAAGAACGTATCGCCGAACCATTCGCGCGCCGCGGCGCTGTCCTCCAAATTGTCGAGCGCGTCGCCGAGCGACCGCGGCAGCGGCTTGACGCCGGCGGCCTCGCGATCGGCCTCGCTCATATCCCAGAAATTGCGCTCCGGCGGCGATGGCAAGGTACGCTTCTGACGTATGCCGTCGAGCCCGGCCCAGACGACCGCGCCAAGCGCCATATAGGGGCTCGCTGCGGCGTCGGCGACGCGGTACTCGAGGTTAAACCGCTCGGCCGCCGGCTCGCCGAAAATCGGGCAGACCCGCAGGCTGGCGCCGCGGTCCTGCGCTCCGAGATTGGCCCAAGTCGGCGCCCAGCGGTTCGGGCGCAGCCGGAAATAGGAGGCGGCCGACGGCGCCGTGATCGCGACGATGGAGGGCAGGTGGTGCACGATGCCGGCGGCGAATTGCTCGCCGAGCGGGCTCAAGCGATACGGCCGCGCCGCGTCATACATGACGGGCTTGTCGTCGCGATCGCGCAGGCTGAAATGGAGGTGCGTGCCGTTGCCGACCCCGTCCGGGTCGAGGATCGGCGCGAAGATCGCGCGATGGCCGAGCCGGTAGGCGACGGCGCGAGCCATCTCGCGCTGGATCACTGCCTCGTCGGCGACGCGCATCCCGCGGCTCGGATGGATCGTTACCTCGTATTGCCGCGCGCCGTATTCCGGCAGAAAGCTGTCGGGGTTGAGCCCGGCCGCGCGCAGGGCGGCCATGTATGCTTCGCCGAAGGCGCCTTGACGACGCCAAGCGTCGAGCGCGTAGGTCGCGCCCGGCCGATCTTCGACGCCGGTGTAGACGAATTCCTGCTCAAAGGCGGCGAGGAGGGTCAGCCCGGCTTCGCCTTCCAGCGCGCCCAACGCTCGCCGGAGGAAATCGCGCGGGCAGCATTCCCAATGCGCCCCGTCCAGGGTCATGATATCGGCGAGATAGAAGCGCTCGGCCGCGTCCTCGCCGAACTCGACTTCGACTTTCGTGCTCGGATCGGGCCGCAGCACCAGATCGCCCTCAGTGCCGAATGGGGTCTCGTAGATCGGCCCGAACGCCGACATCATGATGTTGCTGTGGGTCAATCCGACCCCGTCGCGCAGGCGGGCCGGCAGATCGGCCGCCGGGAACCCCTTGCCGCGAACCAGCCCGGCGAGGTCGCACGTGCCGAAGAAGACGAGCGGTTCGCGCTGCACGGCCGATCACCTCAGAAGAACCGCAGCAGTATATATGCGCACGATCCGGAGGACGCCATGAAGCCGCGTAACCTGTGGTTCGTCCTCCCGGACGAGCACAGCCCGCGGGTGGTCGCCAGCGCGGCACGGGCAGGGCAGCAGATCAAAGGCTATGTTCACCAGATCGGCTTTTGGGAGCTGGCGTCGAGCCGGTCTACAGCTGAACGCTTACCGGGTCGTAAGGTTAATTTGCCGGCGAAAAGCCCGAATTTTGCCCCGAATTAGCCAGTTTTTAACGCTCGGCGGAGTAGGGTCACTGCAACCAAGGTAGGGGTCCGGGGAAGCCGAAAATGCCGGATTGGATTCTGCATGTGGCGGCACTGATCGCGTTGGGTGTTGCAAGCCTCGCCGTCTTCCTGACCTAGGCGCAGCGCCGACCGAGTTCATCCCTCTCCCGCGTCACCCGAAAATTTACATCGGCGGCTTGACGCCGTCCTTTTCGGCGGTGACGCGCGAGGCCGTTATCGAGCCGTCCGGCTTTTTCAGCGCGAATATCGTTACCGCCGCACCCGGTTTCAGCAGGCTCGGATCACCCGGCACATAGGTCACGATCGGAGCGGTCGGCTCGACGATCGTTTCGATCGTGCCATCCTTCCATTTGCCCTTCAGAATCTGGCCTTGCGGCGTCTCGGTCACCTCGACGATGAACGCGTTGGTCATCAGCCCGCCCTCCACGAGGCTCGACGGCCGCTGCCCCTCGGTCACCCGTGCCCGCATCGCCTCCGGGAAAATGTGCATTTCGATTGCATGCAATTGGCCGTCGGTACCCTTGATCGAGGTCGTGGCGACATAATCTCCGGGCTTGATGTCGGCGAGGCTGCGTTTGGCAACGCCGGCAACGGTGAGATCCGGGGTCAGCGATACGTCTACGGTCTGTCCGTTGCGCGCTTTGACGGTGAGCACCTGCCCGTCCAACTTCTCGACCATGCCCCGAACCGGGGTTGGTGTGCCTTCCGGCGGGGTTTGACCGACAGCCGGGCCGATCGCGAGCGCGAACAGGCCGGCGGCCAGAAAAGCTGTTCTGCGCATTTGTGTGCTCCTTCCGCGTTCGACCGGCGATTGCGCAGAAAGTGCCGCCGCCAGGGCGGCTGGTCGCGTCACATTTCAGTGAAGCTGCCGGTCAGTGAGGCTGCCGGTGGACGCAGGATGGCCTCTCGGGCGCGGCGGGGCTAAGCTCACCGTGCTGTTGGACGAAGGAGGGCCGATGCCGCGCCTCGACGGCAAGGTCGCACTGATTACCGGCGCCGGCACTGGGATCGGCCGCGCCGCGGCTGTTCTGTTCGCCCGCGAGGGCGCTCGGGTCGCGATCGCCGAGATCAATGCGGCGGCGGGGGAGGAGAGCGCGCATCTCGCCGGCAACGGCGCGATCGCGATCCCGACCGACGTGACCGAGCCCGACAGCATTGCGCGAGCGATCAGGACGGCGGTCGATCATTTCGGCCGGCTCGACGTCCTGCACAACAACGCCGGCGGTTCGACCGCGGCCGACAACACGGCGGTCGAGGCGCCGCTCGATGAATTCTGGCGCGCCATCAAGCTCGACCTCTACGGCACGTTTCTCGGCTGCCGCTTCGGCATCCCCGCGCTGGTCAAATCGGGCGGCGGCTCGATCATCAACATGTCGTCGAATGTCGCGCTGATGGGGGTCCCCGGCCGCGACTGCTATACGGCCGCGAAGGGCGGCATCACCGCGATCACCCGCTCATTAGCGGTCGCCTATGCGCCGCAAAAGGTGCGCGTCAACGCGATCGCGCCCTCGGCGACGATGACCGAGCGGGTCAAGCGGTTGGTCGCCGGCAACGCCGCGCTGACCAAGCTCGCCGACTCGCACCTCCTCGGCCTGATCGAGCCCGAGGATATCGCGTCGATGGCGCTTTATCTGGCGAGCGACGAGTCCCGCATGATCACTGGCCAGGTGCTGCCGGTCGACAGCGGCGTGACGATGTCGTGAACTCGCCGCCGAGCGGCCATATGAGACGGCATCACGGATTTCCGAGGCAGCCAGGATGAGCGAGCAACCAAAGGGCATCGACTGGAAGGCTAACGGCGTCAAGGTGATCCCGGGCGATCGGCTTGACACCAATACGCCGCAGACGCCGGGCATGAACCGCGCCGCCGCGATCAATTTCGCCCGGGTCGGGGCGCAGAAGATCTGGGCCGGCACCGTCCACATCCACGCCAACGCCAAGACCGGCGCGCATCACCACGGCGCGCTCGAAAGCGTCATTTACGTCCTCCGAGGCCGGGCGCGGATGCGGTGGGGCGAGCATCTCGAATATGTCGCCGAGGCCAATCCCGGCGATTTCATATTTATCCCGCCCTATGTCCCCCACCAGGAAATCAACGCCTCGACCGACGAGACGCTGGAATGCGTGCTGGTGCGCAGCGACAACGAGGCGGTCGTCGTCAACCTCGACATCGAGCCGGTCGAGAAGCCGGAAGAGGTGCGCTGGATCGACCCGATCCACCGGCAGGGGTGACGTAGGCGACCTCGATCAAAAGCGGGAAAACCTTCGCTCGACGCGTCGGAGAAAGCGGGCGCAGCGGGCCTGGCTCGCGCCGTCGATGTTGGACAGCGCCAGATAGATCCAGCGGCAATCCTTGGCGCAGAGCCGCCGCAAGCCGCCGATCAGCACGGCGCGCACCGGGGCCCGGAGCACCAAATTCATCAGCCACCACGGTGAGCCATAGGTCGTCACGACCGCGAATTTCCTGATGTTGTGCAGCGCCGGGCGGATCGCGCCGCCGCCTTCGGGCAGGGTGAAGGCGACGCCCGTCACCCAGACCCGGTCGAACCAGCCCTTCAGGATCGCCGGCATGCCGTACCACCAGGTCGGGAAGCACACCACAAGAGCGTCGGCCGCGCGCAGCCGCGTGACATAAGCCTCGACGGCCGACAGGTCGGGCTGCGCCGTGTTGTAGGCGCGCCGCTCCGCCGCTGTGAGGACCGGATCAAAGCCCTCCGCATAGAGATCGCAAAGATCGACTTCGTGACCCGCCGCGCGCAGCCGTGCGAGCACCGCATCGCGCAGAGCCGCCGCGAAGCTGTCGCTCAGTGGATGCGCATAGACCACAAGGACCCGCATCGCCGGTTGCGCGTTCGGCTCCGCCGCCGCTACTTGAAGCTGTTGCCCAGCACCTGGAAAAGCCGGATGCCGGCTTTGGCGACTTGCTGCTTTACTGCCGCCAAGGCCTTGGTCTCGTAATCGGCGCCGACCCGGTAGAGGGTGGCCTCGCCGCAGCCCTCTTGCTCGCCCCGACTGCCCGGGAACGCATATTTCCCGGTCCCGCTGTCCGCAGGAAAGCCGTAAACCACCGCTTTCGCGACCTCGTAGCTTTCCTGAGCCCAGCTTTGCGGATCGCCGGTGGCCCATTTCTTCGCGTCGGCGGGCGATACCGACGACAGGATGCGCGCGGCGCCGCCGGCGGGATCGCGCCCGACCACCTGGTCTACCAGAGTTGTTTCCCAGTACGTTGACAGCCGCACAGGCGGCTTTGTGCCGATCTGCACCGCCGTACAAGATCCGCCTTGGTCGCCATGATCGATCGCGAGCAGCGGATCGTTCACGTCGGCGACCAGATTGAGCAGAAACTGCAACGCCGCGAGCTTTTCGCCGGGCGATGTATCGGGATTTTGCAATTCACCCTCGAACTGCACGATCTTGTCGACGACGCAATTGTCGTGCGGGCCGTGGCTCGCCGGATAGCCGGCGGGCAGGGGTTTATGTCCGGCGCAGGCGGCAACGAGATCGGGACTGTCCGGCCGCAGCCGCACGGCATGCCAATTCGAGGTCGCAAAGCGCGCCTCCTCGCTCTTCTCGCGCAGCACATCGGCCCAGGTGGCCTCGCTGGCGATATCTGTCTTGGTCAGCCGGTTCTCCTTGTCGCTGGCCAACAGAGCCTGCATCTTCTGGCGTGCGGCAGGGTCGTTCTGCTGCAATACCTTGTCGGCGATCAGCGCAATCGCGCGGTGCGCCTCCGGTCCCCAGGCCTGGCTCTCCGCCGACGGCAGCAACGTCGCCATAACGGCCGCTCCGGCAAACGCGACACAGCGCAGCGACCGCCGCATTCCTTCCCCCTCAGCTCTTTGACCCCCCACGCGGATCTCATGCTAGCATCGCGGCAAACGCCGTGTCAGCCGCGAGGAGGAAGGGATGCGCGGGGTCGTATTTTCGGGCGAACGCCAGCTCGAACTGATGAATTTCGCCGATCCGACGCCGGGCGAGGGCGAGGTCGTCGTCGAGATGAAGGCTTCCGGCATGTGCGGCAGCGATTTGCATCAATACCGCCGGCCAAAGGGCGGCGCCGTGATCGGCGGCCTGGCGGCCGCGACCGAGCCGGTCATCGCCGGGCACGAGCCTTGCGGCATCGTCGCCGCGATCGGCCCCGGGGTCAGCAAGGCGCAGGCGCAGATCGGCCAGCGCGTCATGGTGCACCATTACAAAGGCTGCACCGTCTGCAACCACTGCCGCTCCGGCTGGTCGCAGCTGTGCCAGGAGCAGGCCGTGCTCGTCTACGGCAACAACGCGCATGGCGGCCACGCGAAATACCTGAAGGTGCCGGCCTTCACGCTGGTGCCGCTGCCGGAGGAATTGTCATTCGTCACCGGCGCGGCGATCTCCTGCGGCACCGGCACGGCCTATGGCGCGCTGCGCCGGATCAAGCTTTCGGGCAACGATACGATCGCGATCTTCGGGCAAGGCCCGGTCGGCCTGTCGGCGACGCAATTGGCCAGCGCGATGGGAGCGCGCGTCATCGCGCTCGATGTCAGCGAGGAGCGCCTCGACCGCGCCAAGGAATTCGGCGCCGACGAAATCGTCAACCCGCGCTCCAACGACCCGGTCGGCGCGATCAAGGATCTGACGCACGGCTATGGCGCCGAATTCACCCTCGACACGTCGAGCCAGCCGGAGGGCCGCATCGCTGCGGTGCGCGCGACCAAGGTGTGGGGCACGACCTGCTTTGTCGGCGAGCGCAACCAGGTGACGATCGATGTCAGCCCTGACATGCTGCGCAAACAGCTGACGATCGTCGCGTCCTGGACCTTCTCGCAGATGGGGCAGGCCGAATGCGCGCAATTCGTCGTCGACCGCAAGATCGACGTCGAAAAACTCTTCACGCACCAATGGAAGCTGGAACAGGCCGAGGAGGCCTACAAACTCTTTGATACCCAGACCACCGGCAAGGGCGTGTTCCTAATCTAAATCCGCTGTCATTGCGAGCGACGCGAAGCAATCTCGTTCCGCTGTACGCTGTCCCGATCGAGATTGCTTCGTCGCTCCGCTCCTCGCAATGACACCGAAATGGAGACCAAGATGAACGATGTGATGACGAACACCTCTCCCGCTGCGCCGACCGCAACGACGCCCTTTATGAAGGGAGCGGACAAGCTTGGGCCGCTCGACTCGCGCTATGTCGACGTCGCGAGCCTGCCGTGGAAGCCGACGCCGTGCGCCGGGATCGAGATGAAGATCCTGGTCGAAGACAAGGAATCCGGGCTGATGACGGCCTTGTTCCGATGGCAGCCCGGCGCCGAATTGGCGCTGCACGAGCATGTTGAGGTCGAGCAGACCTTCGTCATCGAGGGCAGCCTGGTCGACGACGAGGGCGAGGTTACCGCCGGTAATTACGTCTGGCGTCCGAAGGGCAACCGCCACACCGCGCGCTCGCCGAATGGCGCGCTGGTGCTGTCGATGTTTCTGAAGCCCAACATCTTCCTGACCGGCGCCAACAAAGGCGTGCAATTGCGGTAAGAACCGGAGGACGGGTTGGAGCGCAGCGAAACCCATCGATTTGATTTTCACAACGAGACAGCGAGGTACCGAGGGCGCCGCGCCAAGCAACCCTCGCCGTCTCGCTGCCTCATTGTGGATTTTGATGGGTTTCGCTGCGCTCCAACCCATCCTACGGGAGATGACCTGAATGGTGGCGTAGATGCCTAGATCCAAAATCTATCCGAGCTTCGCTGCGGCGGTCGCCGATATTCCCGATGGTTCGACGATCGGCTTCGGCGGCTTTGCCGTCATCGGCATGCCGATCAATTTGTACCAGGCGCTCGCCGAGCAGGGCGCCAAGGGGCTGACTTGCGTCTCGAACGGCACACGCGGCGGTTCGACGATGCCGTCGGACGCGCCGACATTGGAGTGGCTGATCCGCAACGACCAGGTAAAGAAGGTCATCTGCTCCTTCACCGCGCCGACCCGCGCTTCGCAGAAGCTCGTGTTCAGCGAGTATTACGAGAAGGGGCTGATCGACGCCGAACTCGTACCGCAGGGTACCTTGGCCGAGCGCATGCGCGCGGCCGGCGCCGGCATCCCGGCGTTCTACACGCCCGCGGCAGTCGGGACGGAACTCGCCGAGGGCCGCGAGACGCGTGTGTTCAACGGCCGCGAATACCTGCTCGAAGAGGCGCTGCCGCTCGATTACGCCTTTATCCGCGCCTATCACGCCGATGCGTTCGGCAATCTGCGGTTCCGCCGCTCGCAGCGGAATTTCAACCCGCTGATGGCGATGGCCGCGAAAGCGACGATCGTCGAGGTCGAGGAAGACATCCTGCCGGTCGGCGCGATCGATCCCGACGATGTGCACCTGCCCGGGATTTTTGTGCACCGCATGGTCAAGATCCCGCCGCCGCCCGAGGGCTGGTGGCCGCAGCGCCCCGCCGAGATCGCGAAACAGGAAGCCGAGAGGAGCGCGTGATGAGCGATGGCGCGAAGGGGCTCACCCGGCAGCAGATGTGCGACCGGTTGGCGATGGAGTTTCAGGACGGCTGGGTCGTCAATCTCGGCATCGGCATCCCGACCTTGTGCTCAAATTTCGATTTCGGCGACAAACAAATCATCTTTCACGCCGAGAACGGCGTCATCGGCTACGGCCCGCTGACCGGGGCGGGTCGCGAGGACCTGCACCTCGTCAATGCCGGCGGCCAGCACGTGACCTTGAACCCCGGCGCCGCGATCGTGCACCACGCCGATTCCTTTGGCATGATCCGCAGCGGCCGCATCGACGTGACGGTGCTCGGCGCCTATGAGGTCGCCGAGAACGGCGATTTCGCCAACTGGAAAATGGCCGGGCAAAAAGGCGGCGGCATCGGTGGGGCGATGGACCTCGCCGCCTGCGCCAAGCATGTCTTTGTCGCCATGGAGCAGGTGACCCGCAACGGCCGGCCGCGGCTCGTCGAGCGCTGCGCGATCCCGGTCACCGCGAAAGGCGTCGTGGATCTCGTCATTACCAATTACGGGCTGTTCGAGATAACGCCGGAGGGCATGACGTTGCGCGAGATCGCGCCCGGCGTATCGGTCGACGAGGTCAAGGCCACCACCGGCTGCAACCTGCGGATCCCGCGCGAGGTGCCGCCGGTCAGGGTGCGGGGATAGCTCGCTTCAAGCCGCGGATTGCGTCTCGTAGGGCTGGACCAGGATCTCGACCGGGATGTGCAGCAACGCGCTGAGTGCGCGCACCATCGGCAAGGTCAACGGCCGTTTGCGGTTGAGGATCTCGGAGACCCGGCCGCGGCTGCCGATCGAGGGTTCGAGGTCGCGCCGGGCTAGCCCCCTCTGCTCCATCATGAATTCGATCGCGGCAATCGGGTCAGGCTGCGGGATCGGATAGCGCTTGGCCTCATAAGCTTCAACCAAGGTCGATAAGACCTCGACATCGTCCCCTTCGGGACTGCCCGGTTCCGCATTCCATAAGCGCTCGATCTCCTGTAGCGCAGCGCGGTAATCGGCCTCTGTTCTGATCGGTCGAATTTCCATGATCAACCGTTGTATCCTGGCCGCAAACTCGGCGCTGACCGAATCGCTTTGCAGCCCATTATAAGGAAGCGCTCGATTCCCAGTGTTCCAGCCCGCCGGGTCTGGCCGTCTTCCGGATCGGGCGCGGCGTTGCAGGCCTTGCGATCTGGGGCTTGCCGCGCCTCCGGCTTTGGCGCGAAAATTACCGATCGACCATGCCAATGTTTGAACCGGGAGTCGTCTTCATGTTGTCGCGCCGCGCCCTTATCGTCCATCTGCCCATTGCCGCCCTCGCCGGCAGCTCTGCGATTCGCGCTTTTGCCGCCGGCAAGGAGATCACGGTCGGCATCAACCTGCCGCTGACCGGCGCCGATGCGCACGACGCCGAGCTGATCAAGGACGGCGCGCTGCTCGCTCTGGATGAGGCCAACGCAAAGGGCGGCGTCGCCGGCTACAAGATCAATATCATGGTGCTCGACGACGGCACCGCGACCGCCGGCCAGTACGACCCGGCGCAGGCGGCGACCAACGCCCGCAAGATGGTGGCCGACAACAGCGTCGTCGCCGCGATCGGGCCGCAGATGAGCGGCTCGGGCAAGGCGATGTCGCCGATCCTCAGCCAGGGCAATCTGGCGATCGTCACGCCATCCTCGACGAATCCCGACATTACCGACCCGAAATTTGCCGGCCAATACCGGCCGGGCGGCAAGGCGATCTATTTCCGCACCGTGACGACCGACGCGTTTCAGGGCCCGAACATGGCCAACTACATGGCCGATACGCTGAAGGTCAAATCGATCTACGTGCTCGACGATAGCGGCGCCTACGGCGTCGGCATCGCCGATGCGTTCCAGAAACAGGCCGAGAAGCGCGGCGTCAAGGTCCTCGGGCGCGACCAGCTGAACCCGAAAGAGGCCGACTACACAACGGTGCTGACCAAGATCAAGTCCATGAACCCCGACGCGCTCTATTACGGCGGCGTCGCGCAGGCGGGGGTCAAGGTCGTCAAGCAATCCTATGACATCATGCCCAAGATCATCCGCGCCGGCGGCGACGGCGTCTACGGCGCCGAAATCTTGAAGGGCGCCGCATTTCCGGCTGCGGAAGGGCTCTATGCGACGATTGCCGCACCGAATATTCTCGACAATCCGGACGCAAAGCCGTTTGTCGAGGCCTTCGCGAAGAAATACGGGCAGCAGCCGGAGAATTACTCGATTACCGCCTATGATGCGGCGCTGGTCATCATCGACGCCGTCAAGCGCGTCGCGGAGGGGGGCAAGGAGGTCAACCGCGCCAATGTGCGCGACGCGATCCAGGCCTCAAAGGTCAAAACCCTGCAGGGCGAGGTCAGCTTCGACGACAACGGCGACATCACAAACCGGGTGATCAGCGTCTTCCAGATCAAGAAGGACGACAAATTCCCGCTCGATGATGTCCTGCATCAGTACAAATACATGGGCGTCGCGCCGCAGAGCTCGTGATTGGCAACTCTGCAGGTGCGGTTAATCAGGCTTAAATGAATCCAACCATCAGTACCCCGTGCCCGGGCTCGTCCCGGGCACCCATGTCTTTGGTCCGTGGCCGCAACCGGTGTTTTAAGGCGTGTATGGCCGGGACAAGCCCGGCCAAGGGGAGATTTACGACACCAGTGGATCACGCCGCCCTGGGACTATTCTCGACGGAGCTATACGCGGCCGCATGATCATCGATCCGGTTCTGCTGCAGCAGATCATCAACGGGCTGAGCCTGGGCGCAATGTACGCCTTGCTGGCGCTCGGTTTCACATTGGTCTACGGCATCCTCGAGCTGATCAATTTCGCGCATTTCAATGTCTTTATGGTCAGCTCGTTTATCGGCATGTGGGCGCTCGAACTGCTCGGGTTGTCCGGACAGAGCACGGTATTGGGCGGCGCCGCGCTGGTGGGTGCGCTCGGCTTTGCCTTTGTCGTGACGATGCTGTCGGCCGGGGTGCTCGGGGTGGCGATCGAACGCATCGCGTTGCGCCCGTTGCGCAATGCCCGCGGCACCGCCGCGATGATCACCACGATCGGCGTCTCCTACATCCTGTTCAATGTGATCCTGCTGACGGTCGGCGCGTCTTCGATCAATTACCCGAACCCCATGCCGGTGGTGCGCTGGGAAATCGCCGGCGCGACGTTGCAATTGCGCGAGGTGTTGATCTGGACGATCGCGTTGTTGCTGATGCTGGGCCTGCACCTGTTTGTCAATCAGACGCGGCTCGGCAAGGCGATGCGGGCGACGGCGCAGGATGCCGAGGCGGCCCGCATGATGGGGATCGATGTCGACCGGGTCATTATCACCGCGTTCTTTCTCGGTTCCGCGCTCGCCGGCGCCGCCGCGCTGATCTTCGGCCTCTACTATAATTTCACGAGCTTCATCATCGGCTATACTGCGGGGCTGCGCGCCTTCACCGCGGCGGTTCTGGGCGGCATCGGCAGCGTCACCGGCGCGATGGTCGGCGGCATCCTGATCGGCCTGATCGAGAGTCTCGGCGGCCATTTCTTTGCCACGCGCTGGGCCGATGTGATCATCTTCTCGATCCTGGTGCTGGTGCTGGTCTTCGTGCCGAGCGGGTTGTTCGGCCGCGCTCCAGCCACCCGAGCCTGAATTCGGCGCGATGACGGTCGGCGAGACCTTTACGTGGCTTCGCCGCGCCGGGCCCCTGGCAGGGATCCAGCGCCAGACCTGGGAACGCATTGCGGTTGCCTGCATGGCTGCCGCCGCAATCCTGTTCCCGATCGCGCACCGCAACGACGCGGATATCGACTCCGCCGCCAACGCGCTGACCTTCGCCGCGCTCGCCCTCGGTCTCAACATCGTCGTCGGTTTGGCGGGGCTTCTGGATCTCGGCTACGCCGCGTTTTTTGCGATCGGCGCCTATACCTACGGGGCGGCGGCATCATGGCAGATCGCGCCGGATTGGAGCACCTTCTGGGAGCCGTTTCAGTGGCTCGGGCTCGTCGCGCACTTCCATGAGGGCGGCGCCGATGTCGTGCACTTCCAGGTGTCGTTCTGGCTGATGATGCCGATCGCGGCGGCGGTCACGGCGTTTTTCGGCGTGCTGTTCGGCTTTCCGACCTTGCGGCTCAAGGGCGATTACCTGGCGATCGTCACGTTGGGCTTTGGCGAAATCGTTCCGATCGTTGCCCGCAATACCCCGAGCGTCACCAATGGCGCGATGGGGTTGAACGGCGTCGCTGCGCCGCAGCTCTTTGGCTGGAGCTTCGGCGTCGATGCGACGCCCTATTACTATGTCGGCCTGGCGCTCGTCGCGTTTTTGATCCTGACCAGCCAGCGCCTCAAATTCTCTCGCATCGGCCGGGCCTGGATGGCGATCCGCGAGGACGAGATCGCCGCGGCAGCGATGGGCGTCAACCGCACCAAAATGAAGCTTCTCGCTTTCGCCACCGGCGCGGCTTTCGCCGGTGCAACCGGCACGCTGTTTGTCGCCAAACTGCAGACGGCGACCCCCGAGATGTTCGGCTTCCCGGTCTCGGTGATGATTCTGGTCATGATCGTGTTCGGCGGGATCGGCAGCGTCTGGGGTGTGGTCCTCGGTGCGCTGATTCTGCAGATGCTGCAATCCTGGTTTCTCGAGGATCTGTCGGGCTGGCTGCACGGCCTCGGGCGTTTGACCAACGTCGAGTGGCTGCAGCATGTCGAACTGGCTTCGTCCATCGAACTGATCTTCGGATTGATCCTCGTCCTGATGATGCTGTACCGGCGCGAGGGGTTGATCCCCGCGACGCGAAGGGTCGCGCCATTGACAACCGAGGAGCAGACCGCCGCCCCGACGCGCGGCGGCTTCGCCAATCTGAAGGAACTCGGCGCGGTCGATGAGTACGGCGCGGGGCCGCTCCTCGACATCTCCGGGCTGACGGTGCGGTTTGGCGGACTCGTCGCGTTGCGCGAGGTATCGCTCTCGATGCCGTCGCATTCCGTGCTGGCGGTGATCGGTCCGAACGGCTCGGGCAAATCGACACTGTTCAACGTGGTCACCGGGCTCGTGTCGGCGGAAGCCGGCCAGATCCGTTTCGCCGGCGCTGACATCGCCGGCGCCGCGCCGCATGTCGTGCTCGACCGCGGCGTTGCCCGCACGTTTCAGAACATCCGGCTGTTCCCGAACCTGACGGTCCTCGAAAACGTGCTGATCGGCATGCATGCCCGGCTCGAGATCGGCATGGTCGACGCGCTATTGCGGCTACCGCGCACCCGCCGCGTGGAGCATGAAGCGCGCGAGCACGCGATGGAGATCCTGGCGGTGTTTGGCAACCGGCTGCTGCCGCGGGTCGACCACGTCGTCTCCAGCCTGTCCTACGCCAATCGGCGGCGGGTCGAGATCGCCCGCGCGCTCGCTTCGCAACCGAAGCTCCTGCTGCTCGACGAGCCGACCGCCGGCATGAACCCGGCCGAGACGCTGGAACTGGCCGACCAGATCAAGGGGTTCAACCGGCTTGGCCTGTCGATTCTGTTGATCGAGCATAAGCTCGACGTTGTGGTTAACCTCGCGAGCCAGGTGATCGTCCTCGATCACGGCGAGAAGATTGCCGAGGGCTCGCCCAATGAGGTCAGGCAGAACGAGGAGGTGATTCGCGCCTATCTCGGCCGGAGCGCTGCGGTTGCCTGACCTCTTACAGTTCCGCAATGTCGATACCCATTACGGCGATTTGCATGTCCTGAAGGCGGTCGATTACCGCATCGAGGAAGGCGAGATCGTTTGCCTGCTGGGCGGCAACGCCTCGGGCAAATCGACGACGATGAAGGCGATCATGGGTATCGTCGTGCCGACCCGCGGCGAGATTCTGTTCCAGGGCAAGTCGCTCGCCGGCATCAGCGTCGCCGAGCGGGTGCGCCGCGGCATCGCGCCCGTGCTCGAGGCGCGCCGGCTGTTTCCCCGCATGACTGTCTTCGAGAACCTTGAGATGGGCGCCTACATCCGGACGCGCGGGCCGCAGTTCGACGAAGATCTGGAGCGCGTCTTCTCGTTGTTCCCGCGCGTCAAGGAGCGGCTCCGGCAGCTGGCCGGCACGCTGTCGGGGGGCGAGCAACAGATGGTGGCGATCGGCCGGGCGCTGATGGCGCGCCCGAAACTCCTGTGCATGGACGAGCCCTCGATGGGCTTGGCGCCGGTCTTTGTCGAGCAGGTCTTCGACATTATTCAGACGATCAATCGCCAAGGCACGACGATCTTCATGGTCGAGCAAAACGCCAATATGGCGCTCTCGATCGCCCATCGCGCCTATGTCCTGCAAACCGGGCAAGTCGTGCTGAGCGGTGTAGCCGATGAATTGCGCCGCAACCCGATGATCCGTGAAGCCTACCTGGGCGAGATGAAAGCAAGGTGAGCGGGGACTTGACGTCTCTGTTCTGCAGAATTTTAGGAACAGTTTTAGCAAACGAGTTCCTAGAGACGGCAGCTAATACCGCGCTAGGCCGGAAAGTTGTTTACAAAACACTTCCCTGTATGTAGAGGTTCTGTGTTACAGCGGGTTTCATGCCGGTTGGCCCGAATTGATTGGGCTGCTCAGGTTCTGTTTCATGCCCGAGTCCATCAGCTTTATCGAGCTAACATTGCTGGAGCGGCGCTCTCTCGAAAAAGCGCTCGCGGAGCTACTGGCAAAGTACCTGCGATCAGCTCGCAAAAACCCGGAATTGGCCCGAATGATCCAGCAACTCGAAGCCGAGATCCGGCACCGGCAGGGGTTGGCCCCCCAAACGAGCGCATAGCCGTCCCCCCGCACGGCCGGTTGCGGCCCTCCCGGAATCGCGGTTTGATGAGCCGCAATCAAACAATTCCGGTCGATTGCGGGAGGAAACCATGAAACTCAGCCGTCGTGATCTGGCCGCCGCCGGCGCGTTTGCGCTCGGCGCGGCGACCCTCTTCGAAAGCGCTCCGTCGCGCGCCGAAAACGCCGACGAGGCTGGCGTCACCCAGGCCGTCGAGGCGTTGCGCAAAGCAACGCTCGCGCAGGACAAGGCAAAGCTCGAACAGGTGGCGGCCGCCGAGCTGAGCTATGGCCATTCAAGCGGCGTCGTGCAGAACAAGGGCGAGTTCATCGATGGCGTGATGAACCGCAAAGGGGTCGTCAAATCGATCGAATTTCCCGAACTGAAGGTCGGCCTGGCCGGCAACAACGCGGTCGCGCGCCACCTCTGGGTCTCGGAAAGCGAGGCGGACGGCAAGCCCACCAGCACCAAGATCGGCATCCTGTCGGTATGGACGAAACAGGACGGCGCTTGGAAGCTGCTGGCGCGCCAAGGCTACAAGCTTGCGACGTAACGGCTAAGCCTCCGGCGAAAATAAGATCGGACAATTCGCCAACCGACGCGTTGAAGCCAAGCGGCTGATCGTGTTAGGTCGCGCGTCCTTCCCTGAAGACCGGCGGCCGAGAATTGTCCTTGCCTGAACCGCAGCGCGCGAGCATTCAGGCCGAGCTGGTGCGGCTCGGCGCGCGGTTCTTCATCAAGCACGGCACTCCCCCCGGCGCCGATATCGACCTGCGGCGGCGCCGGATGAGGGCCTATGAGCGCTGGGTCCCGCGGCCGCCGGCGGGGGTCAAGACGGTGGAGACCCGGCTCGGCGGCGTTCCCGCGAGCCGCATCACGACACCCCAATCGGTCAACGGACGCCATATCCTGTTCCTGCACGGCGGGGCTTATGTAACCGGGTCGGCGGTCATCTATCGCCACATCACCTGGCGGTTTGCGATGGCGGCCGCGGCGTGTCTTGCGGCGATTGACTACCGGCTCGCGCCGGAGCACCCGTTCCCGGCCGCGCTCGACGATGCGACCGCCGCTTGGCACGGCCTCCTCGACGAAGGCGCGGACCCCAAGCACTGCGCCGTGCTGGGCGATTCGGCGGGCGGTGGGCTCGCTCTCGCTTTGGCGCTCAGACTGCGCGACCAGGGCGGCCCGTTGCCGGCGGTGGTCGCGGCGCTGTCACCCTGGACCGACTTGGCAATCACCGGCGAGTCCGCCCGCGTGAACGCTGTGCTCGATCCGGTCTTGAACAGCGCCGATCTGGTGCCGCTGGCGGCCCAGTATCTCGGCGGGGCGGACCCGCGCAATCCTTACGCGTCGCCCCTTTATGGCGATCCGCGCGGCTTGCCCCCCACGCTCATCCAGATCGGCAGCGACGAGATCCTGCGCGACGATTCGGAGCGGATGGCCGAACGAATGCGCGAGGCGGGTTGCGCGGTCACACTCGAAATCTGGCCGCGCATGCCGCATGTCTGGCACGGTTTTGCACCGGTGTTGCCCGAGGCGCGCCGCGGGATCCTTCGCGTCGGCGATTTCATGCGACGCTGGACCGGGAACGGTTCGGACTAATCAGCCCGGTTGGTATCGGATCGTCGAACCGTCGCTGCCCTTGAGCTCGACCTTCACGAGCTGCCGATCCTCGTCGTACCAGACATCCTGCGGAAAGGTCGTTCGGATCACGTAGTGGTGCGTGCGTTTGGCACGGCCCTGCACGATAAGGTGGTCCTCGCCGCGATCGGTGACCGCGACCGGCACGATGGCGCCATCCTGCGGGTTCAGCGCAATCGATTTTCCGAGCAGCGCCGGGTTCCAATAGCTGGCCGGGATTGTCGTCCCGGCGACTTCGGTGAGCTTGCCGTCGGCATTGACCGTGATCTTGCTGTTGCCGCTCGTCGCCTTGACGCGATGGGGGGTGCCATTGTCGTCGGTTACCGCCTCGAGGGCGACCAGATGACCGTCGACCCAGCGCTCGGTCTCGGTCTGGTCGAAGCGATAGACCGTCAGGAAAGCGATTTTGACCTGGATGTGCGTCACCATCCGCACGGTCGTTTCCGCGCCCTTTCGCCGCAGCTCAATCATGTTGCTGCCGATCTGCTCGCCATTGCGCATGACTGCGAAGCGCAAGGTTTCGGCTGCCTGCTGCTCCGCTCTTGCTGCATTGCTCAAAAGAAACGCGGCAAGGATGAGCACCACTTTTTTCAAACAATCTCCCCGCATCACCACCTCCCCTTGGCGATCTGATCCCATCCGAGAAATCGGGCATTTTCAAGTCCGATTTAGATTTTTGAAACCTTTTTGTATTTCTTGCCGCAACAGGCGAGCGCGTGGGCTTTCATTGTTACTTCCGGGCGAGGCTTGGCGGAACCGAATCGGTTTGAAGAGGGTTCTATTGCTGCGCAGCAGGGTGGCGGCGCTGCCGGCAAACCGCCGTCATCCGGGGGCAATTCTATGCTCAGGTCATCAATCGTCCGCCTCGTCGAGTTGTGCACCCGGCACGCCTGGCCGACGATCGTCCTGGCGGTCGCACTGGCCCTGTTCTGTACCGCCTATTCGGTGCGCCATTTCGCGGTGGCGACCGACATCAAGCAGCTGTTTCCGACACAACTTCCCTGGACCCAGCGGGCCTATGACTTCATCGGCACGTTCCCGCAGCATGACGTGCTGGTCGTGCTCGATGCGCCGACCCCGGAACTGGCCGACCGGGCGGCAGGCCGGCTGACTGCGGCGCTGAACGCCGACACGGCACACTTCAAGTCGGTTCAACAACCCCAGGGCGGCGCCTTCTTCGCCCGCAACGGCCTGTTGTTCCTGCCGACCGAGGACGTGCAGCGGATGGCCGGCGAGATGCAGGATGCCGCGCCGCTGATCGGTGGATTGGCCGCCGATCCGAGCCTGCGCGGCGCGCTTGGCGCTTTGTCGCAGGGCCTGATGGGCGTCGCGAACGGCGCCTACGGGCTCGATGCGCTGACCCGGCCGATGCAGATGGCCGGCGACACGGTCGAGAACGCATTGAACAACCGCCCGGCGCATTTCTCGTGGCGAGAGTTGGCGAGCGGTAAACCCGCACGCCCGGAGGAGCTGCGCCGGTTTATCGAAATTGAGCCGGTGCTCGACTTCAACGCATTGCAGCCCGGCCTCGCCGCGACGCAGGCGATTACCGACACGGCGCAGCGCCTGAACCTCGCCGGCGAGGATCAGGCCCGGGTGCGGGTGACCGGTCTCGTGCCGATGAATGACGCCGAATTCGCCACGCTCCAGGATCACGCGGCCCTCAACGGCGCCATATCGATCGCCGCCGTGCTGATCATCCTGTGGCTGGCGTTGCGGTCGGGCCGGATCATGCTCGCCGCGATTCTCAGCATCGCCTGCGGGCTCGCCTATTCGGCCGCGCTTGGCCTTTTTCTGGTCGGGGCGCTGAACCTGATCTCGGTCGCGTTTTTCGTGCTGTTCGTCGGGCTCGGCATCGATTTCGGCATCCAGTTCAGCGTGCGCTACCGCGCCGAGCGGCATGACATCGGCGCGCTCGAACCGGCGCTGATCAGCGCCGCGCGGAAGGCCGGCGGCCCGCTCGCTTTGGCCGCCGCGGCGACCGCGCTTGGCTTTATCGCATTCCTGCCGACCGAGTATCGCGGGCTCGGCGAGCTCGGCGAGATCGCCGGGCCGGGCATGATCATCGCGTTCTTGACCAGCATTACGCTGCTGCCGGCCTTGCTGCGCGTGTTGAACCCGCGGGGGGAGCCGCGTGCGATGGGGTTTTCCGGCCTCGCGCCGGTCGATCGCTTTCTACAGCATCACCGGGTTTCAGTCGTCGCGGTCACGCTGGCGGTCGTGGTTCTGGCCTCGCCGCTCCTCGCTTTCCTGCCGTTCGACTTCAACCCGTTGCATCTGCAGAACCCGAATTCCGAGGCGGTCGCGACCTATCTCGAATTGCGTCACGACCCGCAAACCGGCGCCAACGCTGTTGAGATCGTCAAGCCCGATTTGGCGGCCGCCGAAGCGTCGGCCCGTCGGCTCGGCGAATTGCCGGAGGTTTCGCAGACTCGGACGCTGGCGAATTTCATCCCCGCCGACCAGGACCAGAAGATCGGGCTGATCCGTCAGATCGCGGCGGCGATCGGGCCGGCGCTGAAACCAGCGCAAATGCAGCCGCCGCCAAGCGATGCGGATACCGTCTCCGCGCTGCTGTCGACCGCCGGCAGCCTGTCGCAATTCGCCGCGCTCGGTGGTGCGGGCGGCGAGGCCGCGAAACGCTTGGCCGAGCTGTTGACGCAACTGGCGCAAGCCGACCCGGCAGCGCGTCAGCGCGTCGAAACAGCGGTTACAACGCCGCTCAAACTGTCACTGGCAAATTTGCGGGCGGCGCTCAATCCCGAGCCGGTGACGGCGGCGACGATCCCGCCCGAGATCAAGCGGGACTGGCTCGCTCCGGATGGCCGCGCGCGGGTTCAGGTTTTGCCGAAGGGCGATCCCGAGGACACTGCGGTGCTGCGCCGGTTCGTCACCGCCGTACTGGCGGCCGAGCCGGATGCAACCGGCCCCGCTGCGATGCTGTACGAGGCAGGGAACACGATCGTGCGCGCCTTCATCGAGGCCGGCGTCTTCGCGTTCGCCGCGATCGCGCTGCTGCTGTGGATAGCGTTGCGCCGTGTCATCGACGTGTTGATGACACTGGCACCTTTGCTGCTCGCGGCAGTGGTGACGCTCGAACTTTGCGTCGTGTTCAACCTGCCGCTCAATTTTGCGAACATCATCGCGCTGCCGCTGCTGCTCGGCGTCGGCGTCGCGTTCAAGATCTATTACATCATGGCATGGCGGCGCGGCCGCACCGCGCTCGTGCAATCGACACTGACGCGCGCGGTGATCTTCAGCGCGATGACGACGGCGACCGCGTTCGGCAGCCTGTGGCTGTCGCGCCATCCCGGTACGTCGAGCATGGGCCAACTGATGGCTCTGGCGCTGCTTTGCACGATGATGGCCGCCGTGCTGTTCCAGCCAGCCTTGATGGGGCCGCCGCGCGAGGTTACGAGGGACGAGCCGATACGCGTGCCAGCCGAACCCGAGGCTGCGCCCGCGGTGGCGGCGTGGGCCGTCCAACGGATCCCAGCACCGGAAGCCAATCCGTCCGCGCGCTCGGTGCGGGTCGGCGAAGCACGAGAAAAACACGGCGTGCCGCATGAGATCGAACCCTGACCGTGTGACGCCCACGCCAACCGGGCGCGCCAGCTTGGCGATCGACAATCTGCGCGCGACCGTCATTGTGATGGTGCTCGCCTTTCATTCAGTGCTGGCTTATCTGAATTTCCTGCCGCCGCACGCGCTCGCTTTCGATCAGCCGCCCTATCTCTGGCGCAGTTTCCCGATCGTGGATGTCCAGCGCTGGATGGGTTTCGACCTGTTCTGCGCCTGGCTCGACGTCTTCCTGATGTCGTTCTTCCTGATGCTGTCGGGGCTGTTCGTATGGCCGAGCTTGAACCGCAAGGGCGCCGAGCTTTTTGTCGCCGATCGGCTGCTGCGCATCGGCCTGCCTTTTTTGGTCGTGTCGTTTCTGGTCATGCCGGCGGCGCATTACCCGACCTATCTGCAGACCGCCGCGGAGCCCGGCCTCGCCGCCTATTGGCGGCATTGGACAGCGCTGCCCTTGTGGCCGTCCGGGCCGATGTGGTTCCTCTGGTTGCTGCTGCTTTGGGACGTTGTCGCGGCCGGGGTCTATCCGTTGCTGGCGCCGCATCGCGACGCCGTCCTGCGCCTATCCGTGCTCGCGCGCCAACACCCCGCTCGCTTTCTTGGCGCGATGGTGCTGCTGTCGGCCATCGTGTACGTGCCGCTCGCGTTGATTTTCGGCCCGTCCAATTGGTTTCATCGCGGACCCTTCTCGTTCCAGCTCAGCCGTCCCTTACACTATGCGTTGTACTTCTTCACCGGGGCTGCGATCGGGGCCTGCGGCATCGAGCGCGGATTGCTCGCCGCCGATGGTCCGCTTGCGCAACATTGGGCGAGATGGCTCGCCGGCGCGCTCGGCTCGTTCGTGTTGTGGCTCGCGGTCATGTCGCAGATTGCCGCCGATCCGATCGATGCGCCAATCGCATGGCAGATTGGGGCGGCGCTGAGTTTCGTCGTGGCCTGCTTCGCGAGCTGCTTCTTCGTCTTCGCCGCGGCGGTGCGCATCGCGCAGTTCCGGACACGGCTTCTCGACAGCCTCAAGGACAATGCGTACGGCATGTACCTGATCCACTACTTGTTCATCGTCTGGCTGCAATTCGCGATGCTCGCGTTCGCGCTGCCGGCAATCGTCAAGGCCTCGGTCGCGTTCGCCGGCACGCTGATGTTGAGCTGGACGGCGACGGCGGCGTTACGCCGCATCCCGGCCGTGGCGCAGATCATCGGTGAGGCTCGGCGCCCGCCGGCGCCGGCCGCGCCCGCCCAGGGGCCGCGCGAGATGCCGTCGCTCTCCGACTGAGGCAGGGGAACTCAGCCAGGAAATTGCTGTAGGCCGAGCCGCGGTCCCTCTGACGCGATCGAGTTTGGTTGCTTCCCGGCAGGCAAGCTCATCGGCGGTGGAAACCGCACGGATCGTCTCGGTTGTTCTCGGCTCTTGTATCGAGCGCGGTGGCTCGCCCCTCGAACTCTTCGGCCCAGATCCGCAGCTGCTCTCTCGCCGCGTCGGTCCGCGCGCGCAGCATCAATTCACGCATTCGTCGTGCAAAGCGCCGTAGGAACTCTGCTTCCATGGAGTGCCCGACTCCCGATTTGGTCCAGTACATCAAAGGAACTTCGGTGTGCTGGCCCAGGCTCGGCGTGCTCGGGCTAACCAGACCCTAGCGCTTTGTTTTCGTTTTGTGAACCGTCTCCTGCGACGAGCGACCCAATGCCTTGGCAGAAGTCGGATTGGACCTAGGGGCGTCGGCTTGCGTTGCGCCGGCTGCGCCGCCACTCGTACAATGCCGGCGCGCCGCTCCCTTCCACGAGGACTCTCGTAATGCTGTCTCGTCCGAACACCGCCCTGTCGCAGATCCATCTGCAGATCATGTGGTCGCGCCTGATCGCCGTCGTCGAGGAGCAGGCGCAGACACTGGTTCGCACCGCATTCTCGACGCCGGTGCGGGAAGCCGGAGATTTGTCGGCTGGTGTTTTTGACCGTGACGGCAACATGCTGGCGCAAGCCGTCACCGGTACGCCCGGGCACGTCAATTCGATGGCCGCGGCGGTGAAGCATTTCCTCGACGCCTTCCCGCTCGAGACGATGAAGCCCGGTGATCACTACATCACCAACGACCCGTGGCTGACCTGCGGCCATTTGCACGATCTGACCGTCGTCAGCCCGACCTTTCTGCGCGGCGAACCCGTCGGGCTTTTCGCCAGCACGGTTCACGTCGTCGATATCGGCGGTCTCGGTATGTGTCCCGATGGCCGCCAGGTGTTCGAAGAGGGGCTCTCGATCCCGCTCATGCCGCTGGCGCGCGAGGGCCGCATGAATGAGGACCTCTTGCGCATCCTGCGCGCCAATGTGCGCGAGCCGCTGCAGGTGGAGGGCGATGTGTACGCGCTCGCCGCCTGCAATGACGAGGGCAGCCGCCGCCTCGTCGAGATGATGGAGGAGTTCGGGATTGCCAATCTCGACCGGCTCGGCGAGCACATCATCGAGACCTCGCGCCAGGCGACGCTCGATGCGATCGGCAAACTGAAGTCGGGCAAATACCGGAACAGCGTGAGGATGGACGGCTACGACAGGCCGTTGGTTCTGGCAGGCGAGATGACGATCGCCCCCGAGGGGATTCATGTCGATTACACCGGCACGTCACCGGCGAGCGCCTTCGGCATCAATGTCGTGATGAATTACACGCTGGCTTACACCGCGTTCGGCGTCAAATGCCTCGTCGCGCCGGAAGTGCCGAACAATGCCGGCTCGCTCGCGCCGATCACCGCCAGCGCGCCCGAAGGCTGCTTGCTCAATGTCAAGCGGCCGCGCGCCGTCGCGGCCCGTCACACGGTCGGCCATATGCTGCCCGATGTCGTGTTCGGTTGCCTGCACCAGGTTATGGAAGGTGGTGTCCCGGCTGAGGGAGCCTCGTCCTTGTGGAACCCGCAGATCTATGGCGGGGCTGATGTGCTCGATGAAATAACCGATGGCGAGCACGCGAACGGACATGGCGATGTCGCACCGTTCAGTACCGTCATCTTCCATTGCGGCGGCACCGGCGCGCGGCCGGGAAAGGACGGGCTCGACGTCACCGCGTTTCCGTCCGGCGTGCGCACGATCCCGGTCGAGGCGACCGAGTCGATCGCGCCGGTCATGTTCCGCCGCCGCGAATTCCGCGAGGGCTCGGGCGGCGTCGGGCGCTATCGCGGCGGGCTCGGCCAGATCATCGAGCTCGGCGGCGCCGACGGCATGCCGGTCGCGATGCTGTGCAATTTCGAGCGCATCAACAACCCCGCGCGCGGGCGTGACGGCGGCGGCAAAGGGGCGCCGGGCGGGGTCAGTCTCGTTTCCGGCAAGCCGATCCGCTCAAAGGGCCGGCAGACCGTCGCGGGCGGCGATTTCATCCGCCTCGAATTGCCGGGCGGCGGCGGCTTTGGCGATCCGGCGACGCGCGACCCCGACCAGGTCGCGAGCGATGTCGCCGACGGGCTCTATACCCGTGAAGTGGCCGAGCGCGACTATCGCGTCGCGTTGGCCGCCGACGGCTCGGTCGACCGCACCCGGACGGCGCAGCTCCGCGTGATGGCCGCCGAATAGCGGCAAGCCGCGCTTATCATTTCTCCCACAGCGTGACTTCGTCCTCACTCATCTCGTCGAAGCAATCGGGGGCAATCCAGAGCTGGCCTTTGTATCGACCCGGCACGCGGGGCTGGCGTTCACCGGTGTTCGGGACGGGCACGAGCTTGACGAGCGGTTCGTCTTTACGCGCAATGATCACTTCTTCGCCGGCGAGCGCACGCTTGATAAGGCGTGAAAGGGAAGTCTTAGCCTGACTGAGGTTGATGGTCTCGGCCATTGCCGGTGCGGGCTCCTATGCCAGCAGCTTGCGCTGGGCGGCGCATTGCTCCTGCATCGAGCGCAGGAGACGCGTTTCCGGGGTCGGCGCGCAATTCGAATACCCGGCGCCGAGCTCCTTCAGCTGCGCCGCGTTGCGCGGGAAGGCCGCGTGGTTCAGCGGCAGGGCGAGCCGCGCGCCGGCGCCTTTCTTCACCGCCTCGCGCACCCGGTCGATCGCCGCGACGAGCCGCGGGTGATCGGGATGGCCGCTGACCCCGAGCGAGCGTGACAGATCGGACGGACCGACCGCCAAGAGGTCGACGCCCTCGACCGCGGCGATCTCGTCGATCCGCTCGACCGCCGCCATGTCCTCGATCATGCAGGCGAGCAGGATTTCGCGGTTCGACTTTGCCATGTGGTCGAGCAGCGGGGTCTTGCCGAAATCGGCGGCACGACTGCCCGCCGCCATCCCGCGATCGCCCTGCGGCGGGTAGCGCACGGCCTTGACCGCTTCGCGCGCCGTCTCGGGATCGGACACATGCGGCACCTGGATGCCCTGAACCCCCTGATCGAGCAGGCGCAGAATAAAGGCCGGATCGAAGCCGGGGGTGCGCACGATCGAGGTGATGCCGACCCGCTCAGCGGCCATAACCATCCCCGTCACGTCGTGCAGGTCGAAGGCGGTGTGCTCCATATCGATAAAGGCCGCGTCAAACCCGGCGAGGCCGATAATCTCGACGATCTGCGGATCGGCGATGCCGCCGGTGTGCGTGCCGAGGGCGAGCCCGCCCGCCTCCATGGTCCGCTTGACCCGATTTTCCTGCATCGTTTCCTCCCGATGTTCATCCCTCTCCTGCACTGCGGGAGAGGGGCTAAGCGCTTCATCCGGTATGGGCGCGGATGAACGCCTTCATGCGCTCGATCGCCGGGCGGGCATAGGGCGCATCCGGCTTGCCGGTCATAAAGCCGTGATTGGCGCCCTTGTAGAGCTGCAATTCGATCTCGCCCCCGGCCTTCTTCCAGCCGGCGACAAGGCGCTGCATCGTCTCGACCGGCACCCACTCGTCGGTGTCGCCGCCAAACACCAGGGCCGGCGGCAAATGCACCTTCTCGCCGCGGTCGAGGATCGCCGGCGGGCTGCCCTCGCTCATAGTCGCCTCGTCGCCCCAGAAGGCGTGATGATTCTCGACCAACTCGGAATTGCCGGCTTTCTTGGCGAGGTGATAGCGCAAGAGCGGGTCGAGCACCCCCCAGCCCGAGATCACGAAGGCGACCCGCGCATCGGTCTGCCGCGCCTCCGGTAATGGCAATTCCGCGTAGCGCGGATCGTCGGGGCGCATCGCCGCGAGCAGCACCTGATGCCCGCCGCTCGATGTGCCGAACACGCCGACCCAATCCGGGCGGCTGCCATAGGTGCGGGCGCGTGCCTTCAGCCAGCGGACGCCGAGATTGATGTCGGCGAGCGAGGCGGGGTAGGGCGCCTCGGGGGGCATGCGAAAATCGAGCGAAGCGACGAGAATGCCGCTCTGGGCAAAGGCGCGGGCGATGAAATCGTTGTCGGTGCGGTCCTTGCTGGTCCAGGCGCCGCCATGCACTTGCACGACGGCCGGGAAGGGGCCAGAAGCGCTCGATGAGCCCGCCGGCCGGTAGAGCCGGGCCAGCACGGCCTTGCCGCCCAGGCGCTGGTACTCGATATCCTCGACCCTGATGTCCGGCCGGGTTTCGGCTTCGATGATCGTGGCCATGCGTTTTCTCCGCAAATCGATGCCGGACTGTAGCAGCCCCGGCCTGCCTCGTCTGCCGCGCTGCGCCGGGCGCATTGAAGCCGCCGCGCTCTGCACCTACTGTGATGCGCAAACGAGAAGAGCGAGGGCTGGGGATCATCCGTGGCGCGATCATCGACATTGCAGCCGGCGGCCGAAGCCGCCGACGCCGTCGACGGCTCGTCCGGCCGTTCTTCGGCGCGCCTGGTCGCCGCGCTTGAGGCGCTGACCCGCGCCGAGGAGGGGATGGGTCTCGCCGAGCTGAGCCTCGCCGTCGGCGCGCCGAAAAGTAGCCTATTGGGCATTCTCCGATCGCTGGTCAGACTCGGGTACCTGGCACATGCCCACGGCCTCTATCGGCTCGGTCCGCGCTCGTTTCGGCTCGCCGCCGACATGCTGGCGGTGCGCCGGTTTCCCAACCTTGTCAGACCGGTACTGCAGGATCTTCACACACGGACTGAGGAAACGGTGTTCCTGGTTCAGCTCGACGAGGTGGCGCGCCGCGTCACCTATGTCGAGGGCATCGATAGCCCGAACCCGGTGCGCTATACCGTGCCAACGGGCACGACCCGGCCGCTCTACGTCTCGGCCGGCGGGCTGATGCTGCTGGCGTTTCAGGACGCGGCCTTCATCGATACCTATCTGCACTCGGTGGCGCTCGACCCGCTGACCCCGCGCACGATCACCGATGTCGGCAAGTTGCGGCAGCGTCTTCAAACCATCCGCCGCGAGGGGTTTGCCGTCAGCATCGGCGAGACCGTGCCGGGCGCGGCCGGCATCGCGGCGCCGATTTTCAATGCCGATGGCAGCGTCACGGCGGGGCTCCTGATCGCCTCGCCGATCGAGCGCTTCGAAAAGCAATTGCCGCAATTCAAGCGCCTTCTGCACAACGCGACCTCGATCGTGTCGGGCATCACCCAGGCGCCGCCAGCCACCGGCGCCGGGCATAAGCAACAGCGCTCCCGCGGCACTCGCGCCACCCGGGGCGGCGATTGACCCGGCCGGCATTGCTATTCAGAATACCGAATGCTGTTCAGAAATGACTTGCCTGACGGAGGTTGCGGACCGCCATGATCAAACGCTTTCACGCGCTGTATGTCGGCCAGATCGAGCTCGACAATATCGGCCTCAACGGTACGCCGGCGAACGACCGGCGCTACCCGAACGAGCGTCTCTCGGAGGTGTTTCAGGCCTCGCTCGACGTGGCGCGGGTCATGGACGAACTCGGCTATTACTGCTTCTGGGGCGCCGAGCATCATTTCCAGCGCGAAGGTTATGAGTGCATCCCCAATCTGGTCCAATGGGGGCTGTGGCTCGCGACCCAGACGCGGCGGCTCAAATTCGGCTGTGCCTTTAACATCCTCCCGATGTGGCACCCGATCCGCCTCGCCGAGGATTACGCGATGGCCGACATCGTCACCGACGGACGCGTCATCATGGGCGTCGGGCGCGGCTATCACACCCGCGAGGTCGAGACGTTCGGCGCGCCGCTGCTCGATACGGACGCCAACCGCGAGATGTTCGAGGAGCAACTGCAGCTGCTCCTCAAATGCTTCAACGAGGACTCGTTCCATCACAAGGGCAGGTATTTCCACGCGCCGCCGCCGGTGCCCTATCGCGGCTACGATCTCGAGGAGATCACGATGGTGCCGCGGCCGAAGCACCTGCCGGTCGAGATCTTCATGCCGATCGCCAGCGGCCGCACGATCGACATGATGGCGCAATACGGCCTCAAGGCGATGGTGACGCTGAACGGCGAGAAGATCCTCGACGACGTCGTGCGCGCCTTCCACGATGCGTGCCATCGGCACAACCGGCCGACGCAACTTGGGCAGGACATGATCTGGGGCGCCGGGATCTATCTCGCCGACACGCAGGAGGAGGCCATCCGCCGCCTCGAACCATCGCATGACGAGCGCTACAAATGGTTCGCGCCGTTCGGCTTCGTACGCTACGCCGACGAAGAGGGCCGCACCTGGGGCACCCCGGGCGCGCCCTCGACCGTGCCGACCTTGCGCGAGGGCGTGAAGCAAAAGGCGTGGTTCTGCGGCCCGCCTTCCCAGGTCATCGACGGCATCAAATCGATCGAGGCGAAATATCCCGGCCTCGAGGATTTCATGATCCATTGGGCCGAAGGCCTGCCGCCGCGCGACTTCATCGAGCAATTGCGGTGGTTCGCCCGCGAGGTCATGCCGGCCTTCAACCGCGGCTGATTATATTGGCGAGCATAAAGCCCCTCTCCCGCAGTGCGGGAGAGGGTGCCTGAGGGCGGAGCCCGAAGGCGGGTGAGGGCACTGCTCCCCTCCCCCTCACCCGGCCTCCGCTTCGCGTCGGCCACCCTCTCCCGCGGTGCGGGAGAGGGGCTATCGGCCGCCGCGCTTGTGAGCAGCCGGATCGCGTTGTGGTCTCCGCGCGATGGCCCCTATACTGACACGCCGACCAGACCGATCGCCTCCCGACAAGAGAGAGGCGAGGGTGAACAGGGGAGGGTGCGTCGATGTCGACCCAGGAATCCGCTCTGCGTTTGCCGTGGTACCGCTCGCTCGATCGCGCGCAGTGGCGGGTACTGATCGCCTCCAACCTCGGCTGGACCTTTGACGGTTTCGAGCTGTTCGCGCTGTTTCTGACGGTCGGCTTCGCGCTTCGCCAGCTGCTCGACGCCGCGGAATACGCCGCGATCCCGCAATATGCCGGCTACATCCTCGCCGCGACCGTGTTCGGCTGGGCGGCGGGCGGCGTCATCGGCGGCATCATCGCCGATTACATCGGCCGCAAGCGCACGATGATGCTGGCGATCCTCGCCTATTCGCTTACCACGGGTTTGAGCGCGTTCGCCTGGGATTGGGGATCGTTCGCCGTGCTGCGCTTTCTGGTCGGCGTCGCGATCGGTTCGGAATGGGCGACCGGCGCCTCGATCGTCTCCGAGCTGTGGCCGGACCATGCGCGGGGCAAAGGCGGCGGGCTCCTGCAATGCGGCGCGGGTATCGGCGGGCTCCTCGCCTCCGGGGTGTGGCTGTTGATCGGCTCGACCGGGCCGAACGCCTGGCGCTGGATGTATCTGATCGGAGTGTTGCCGGCCCTGGTCGTATTGTGGATCCGACGCAACATCCCGGAATCGGCGCGCTGGGAAGAGGCGAATGAACGCCGTCGCGAAGCGCGCGCGCAGAAGGAGAACGGCGCGGTGCTGGAGGGGGTCGATGCGGCGCTGACCCGGTTCACCGCGGTCGACCTGTTCACAGACCGCTCGGTACGCCGGCCGCTGATCCTCGGCTTTGTGATGATGCTGTCGCTGACCTTCGCCTATTGGGGCGTCGGCACCTTCATCCCGACTTTTGTCGGAGGCGTTGCCAGCAAAGCCGGGTTGTCGGCGCCGTATTACTCCGGTCTCGCCGGGTTTCTCACCAGCATCTGCGGCATCGCGGGCTTCGTCAGCCTCGGCTTTCTCGCCGACCGGATCGGCCGCAAACCGACGACGATGCTGTGGTATCTGATGTGCCTGGTGCTGACGCCGCTGGTCTATCTGTGGGGGCAGAGCCAGGACATCGCCGTCGTATTGTTCCTGGTCGGCGTGTTCGGCTTTTTCACCTTGGGCATCTGGGCCTGGGCGCCGGTTTGGCTGCCGGAGCTGTATCCAACGCGCATGCGGGGGACGGCGGTCGCGTTCGTCTTCAACGCGCCGCGTTTCATCTCGTGCCTCGGCCCACTGGTGGCGGGAACGCTGATTGTCGCGCTCGGCGGCTATGGCTGGGCGGCGACCTATGTCGGCTTGTTCTTCGCGCTCGGAATCGTCGCGGCGCCCTTCCTGCCGGAGACAAAGGGCAAACCGCTGCCGCATGCGTTGTGGGCTGGGGATGGAGAGCCAGCCGCGGGGTCTACCGCGTCAGCCGCTGACTGAGCCGCGCCATCCCGATAGCGATGCGCGCCACCGCGTCGGCATCGACCGAATGCGGCCAGCGGTCCTGCGGCAGGTGAAAGAACGGGCTCGTGCCGACCAGGGTCACATAGCGGCCGCCGGCGCGATGGATGTCGCGCGTCTCGCCGCTCGGCACGAGGCTCTTCGGCGCGAGCGCGTCGGGCGGCTGGCCGGCGCTCGCCAGTTCCAATGCCGCAAGCTCGCGCAGATCGTCGGCCGGCGACACCACTGACAGCTGCCCGTCCACCGCGCCGATATTGGCGCCGTAATGCACCCAGGTCGCGCCGCCTTGCGCTACCGCGCGATCCCAGCCTGGGCGGCGCGCGACGAAATCGTCCAGCCCGAGATGGCCGAGCTCATGGCCACTATTGGCGGTGAACACGACATCGCACGCCGGCGCCGCCTCAATCAGCGCGCGCAATGACTCAAGCCAGCACACGATGCCGCCGCCGCGCTCGGCGGTCGATTGCCACCATGAGCTGCGCGGCGTCATGACGACGAGCGGCGGCCGGTTGCGCTGCGTCCCCGGCAGCGTTACGACAACGTTGCGCGCCTTCGTCGGCTTGCGTTTGCAGATACTGACGAGACGCGCCGGGCGGCGTTGCGCGATTGCCTCGAATACCGACGGTCGGTCGGTGCTCGAGACATGCACCGCCGGCGGCCCGTAGGGACTGCGAAACTGCTCGGCATTGAGCAGCCCCATGCCGGGGCGATCGCCGGCACACACCACGACGAGCGCGCGATGCCGGCTGTCGCGGCGGATGCGCTCCAATTCGCCGGTATAGACCGCGCGCGGCGACAATTCCGCGACGCCGATCTCGGTCTCGCTGCCGATCGCGCCGAGCCGGCCGGCGATGCCCTCCGCATCGGTCGCCGACGCATCGAACACCGGCACCGCCGCGAGTTGGCGGACTCCGAATTCGACAAAGCACTCGACCGGGTCGAGCCGGTCGAGCGCAAATTCCTCGATCCACACCTTGGCGCCGAGCGCCATCGCCTCGCGACCCAGCCATTCGGCGCCGGCGTGGTCGCCCGCGCTCGCGGTGCGGTGGATACCCTGCCGATCCCACGCCGCGAGCCACGCCGCCGCGCGCGCCTGCGCCTCGGCAAAATCCGGAAGCGGTGCCGTCTGCATTGCGGCAGTATAGACAAAGGTTCAAGGGAGGGCGCGATGGCGGAAGCACGCAAACGCAGCAATCTGAAAAACCCGCGGGCACAGGCGCGCGGCTATTCGCAGGCGGTCGTCACCGAAGGCGGCCGCATCGTGTGGCTGGCCGGGCAGGTCGCAGGCGAGGACGGCACGGGGCGGTCGCTCGCCGCCGATTTCGACGGCCAGGTGCGCGAAGTGTTCACCCGGCTCGGCCGCACCTTGGAAGAGGCCGGTGGGCGCTTGTCCGACATCGTTACGATGACCGTCTTCATCACCGATGCGCGGCTCGGCGACCGCTTTACGCAATTGCGCTGCGAGATCTTCGGCGACGATTTTCCGGCGAGCGCCTTGATCACGGTCGCGGGTCTCGCGCGCCCGGAATTTCTCGTCGAGGTGCAAGGCATCGCGGTTATCGGCTAGATGAGCTGGGAGATTGCTTCGCTTCGCTCGCAATGACGCCTTTTTTGGTTGTCATTGCGAGGAGCGGAGCGACGAAGCAATCCCCGTCCGGCTCTATGAAATTCAGCGCGGCGTGTCGCCGGCCAAGGTCACGCGGTGCATGGCGCGGCGGAAACCGTGATCATCGTTGATCGGATTGTGCTGCGCGCAGCGGTTATCCCAGAATGCCAATGACCCGGCCTCCCAGCGGAAGCGGCAGGTGAATTCGGGCCGAGCCTGATGCGCGAACAGAAAGTTCAGAAGCGGCGCGCTCTCTTCCTCGGTCATGTCCTTGAAGCGCACGGTATGGCCGCTATTGACGTAGAGCGCCTTGGAGCCGGTCTCGGGATGGGTGCGCACGGCCGGATGCTCGGCGACGTATTCCTTGCGCGCATCGGGGTTGGCGCCGTCGCGCATGCGGTCCTCGCGGGTCTTCGTCGTATCGGCCTTGGCCGAGGAATTGACCGCGATGAGCCCGTCGAGCAGCCGCCGCAGCCCCGGCGACAGGCTCTCATACGCCAGA
>Ga0073928_10001267_pt1 | contig 49833 bp, 46 predicted proteins | sample PaiPotPPA55metaG_FD_76969 | JGI IMG/M metagenome (GOLD analysis project Ga0073928, IMG submission 76969) | Iron sulfur acid spring bacterial and archeal communities from Banff, Canada, to study Microbial Dark Matter (Phase II) - Paint Pots PPA... ...
ACATCATGGAATCGCACCGCAACATCATGGAATCGCACCGCAACATCTGTGCCGAAGGTAGCCCTGAAAGGGGGAGGTCGGCGACCCCCGATTTCATCGGGGGGAGCCGGGTGGGGGTCAACTCGCCGCGACTATGATCGGCAAATGCGAGCGCCAGGGCGCCGGACCCCCACCCGACAGCATTAGAGTGAAAGCATGGCGATCGACGCAATCGAGCTCGAAGTGGTGAAGGCTACCCTCTCCGGCATCGTGCAGGAGATGCAGAACTCGCTGTTTCGCACCGGCTTCTCCACCATCATACGGGAGTCGCAGGATGCGTCCTGCGCGTTGATGAACGCCCGCGGCGAGGTGGTGGCGCAACATGTCGTGCTGCCGCTGCATATCGGCGCCTTCGGCGCCTCGACTGCGGCTGTGATCGCAGCCTTCGGCGATGACATTGCCGAAGGCGACGCCTTCCTGATCAATCATCCCTACGAGGGCGGCAGCCCGCACGCACCTGACATCGCGGTCATCACGCCGGCTTTTGCCGCAGGATCGCTGTTCGGCTTCTGCGGCTCGATCGCGCACAAAAGCGACATCGGCGGCCCGGTGCCCGGCAGCTGCTCAGGACAGGCGCGCGAGATCTTCAACGAGGGCCTGCACCTTCCCGCGGTGCGCTACCAGCGCGGCTGGCGCGCGAACGGCGATCTCGAGCGGCTGATTGCCGCCAACAGCCGCACACCCGAGCTGGTGCTCGGCGACATCCGCGGGCAGCTCGGCGCCGACCGGTTGGGCGAACGGCGGCTCGGCGAGTTGATCGCAAAATTCGGCGCCGACAAGATACGCAGCTGCTGCGACCGTCTGCTGGACATCTCCGAGCGCAAGCTCAAGGCCGCAATCGCGGAGTGGAAGGACGGGCAGCTCGAGGCGGAACGGTTCGTCGACGACGACGGCATCGAATTGGAAAAGCCGGTGCGCATCCATGTCGTGGTCGACAAGCACGGCGATGCGCTGGCGTTCGATTTCAGCGGCTCGGCCGACCAGACCAAGGGGCCTGCCAACATCCGCCCGCCGCTGGTGCAGGCTGCCTGCGCCTATGCGCTGATCTCGCTCATCGATCCCGGCATGTACGTGTCGAGCGGGCTGTTGCGCGGGTTTGCGATCAAGGCGCGGGAAGGAAGCGTGCTCAACCCCCGCTTTCCGGCGCCGCTCAACACCTACAATCCAACCGTGCATGCGCTGGTGGATGCGATCTTCGCAGCGATGAGCCACATCGCTCCGCAGAACGTGCGCGCCGACGGCAGCGGCAGCCGCTCGATCATCCTCGGCGGCCGCAACACCTATACGGGTAAAGGCTATGTGCAGTACGAGATCATTGCCGGGGGCGCCGGCGCGCGGGCGCGCAAGGACGGCATGTCGGGGACGACGGTCAATCAAAGCAATGCCAGGATCGCGCCGGTCGAGATCATCGAGAGCGAGTTTCCCACCCGCATCATGCGCTTCGAGCTGATTGCGGATTCCGGCGGCGCCGGCGAGTTTCGCGGCGGGCTCGGCATCCGGCGGGAATATCTCAATCTCGCCGATGCGCGCTTCTCGATCCGCTCCATGCGCCACGTGATCCCGCCGAACGGCTGTGCCGGCGGACGCGATGGGCGAGCAGGCGACATCCGTATCAACCCGGATACGCCCGGCGAGCAGCGGCTGCCCACGCGCTATGCCGATTATCCCCTGCGCGCGGGCGACGCCTTCCGGCTCGACACTCCCGGCGGCGGCGGATACGGCGATCCGCTGGCGCGCGATGCGCAGCGCGTCCTCGCCGATGTGCGCGACGGAGCGGTATCGCCGCAATCAGCCGAGCGCGACTACGGCGTGGCGGTGATCAGATCCGGGGCATCATGGGCGGTCGACGCAGCGCAAACGCAGGCGCGCCGCGCACGCAGGCGACCGCGCGAAGAGAGCTGAGGATCACTCGCAGGTCTCACTTCGGCAGGAATTCTTCCGTGTAGAGTCTGGTCATGTCGGGCTCGGACGGCAGGAGCTGCAGCTCGACGTAGGACTTGGCCAGCGTCGCGAGCGCGGCGGGATTGAATTTTCCGGTGTTGGAGAACATGGGCATGATCACGTCGTAGACGTGTGAGGTGACGTCCGCGTCCTTGTTGGTCACTGCTGCCGCGATGGCGACGGTCTCGGCCTTGTTCGCCCGCATGAAGGCAATGGTCTCGAACCAGCCCTTAAGAAATGCGCGAACGAGCTCGGGATGCTCGGCGATGAGCTTGTCGGTCGCAAAGATCACGTGAATGTGGAAATCCTTGATCTCGGTGAAGCTCACCAGGATGCGGCCTTCGCCTCTCTTCTCGAGCTCGAAAGCGTTGCCGACGTCCATGATGACGCCGTTGATGTCGCCGCGCTTCATCGCAGCGATCTGCCCCGGCATGGCGCCCATGGGCGCGATCTCGATTCCCTTGGGACCCCAGCCCTGGCGGCGTGAGGTCTCGCTCACCAGCCAGTAGGTGAGCGATCCCGCGGTCGATACGCTGACCTTCTTGCCTTTGAGCTCGGCGACTGTCTTCGGCCCGTCGGGGCGCACCACGATGGCCATCAGCAGCGGCGGCCCCGCCATCGCGGCGACTGCCTTGACCGGCGATCCCTTCACGATGAAGGCCATCGCCGGGCCGGAGCCCAGCGCAATATCGATGCTGTCGGCGGCCATTGCCTGCTGCATGCGCGCATCGCCGGTAAAGGCGACGGCTTCGATCTCGAGCCCGTGGCGCGCAAAGATGCCCTTGCGCATGCCGATGTCGAGCGGCGCGAAGGAAAAAGCCTCGGCCACCGCCTTGCCGACGCGGAGCTTTTCAGCCGCGGCGGCTCCGGAGCCCAGCAGCACCAGTGTTAACGCGACGGCAGATGCAAGCGAAAACGCGCGGGAGAGCACCGCGGCGCGGCGCATCCGCTTCACCGGAACGCGCCGATGTGAGCGCAACAGCGGCTGCATGCGCTTGTCCAATTCATGACAGTTTCATTTTGAGGAGGCGCTCGGCGTTTCCGGCAAGGATCTTGCGCCGATCGGCTTCGGAAATATCCAGCTCCCGGATGCGGGCAATGGTGGGGGCAATCGGCCCGAGCGGAGTATCGGTCGCGAATACCACGTGCTCGCTTCCGAAGAATTCAAGCCCGCAGCGCACCGCCTGGATACCGCCGCCGAACAAGGCGGTATCGCCGTAAAAGTCATGGAGGTAATCGAGCTGCGGGCGCTTGAGCGAGGACAAGACCTTGGAATAATCCTCATCGAGGGTGCGGCTCCCCAGCACCTGCAAGCCGGGTCCGATGCGCCCGTCGTAGAACGGGATCATGCCGCCGAGATGGTGGGTGATGATCTTGAGCGTGGGATAGCGGTCGAGCAGCCCGCAGAACACCATCCGCACCATGGCGACCGAGGTGTCATAGGGCCAGCCGAAGCACCACCACATCTCGTAGCGCGACTTCTGCTCTGCCGCATGGTCCGACATGGCGGAGGTACGCGCGGGATGCAGCCATATGGGCGCATCGAGCTCGGCCATGGTGGCGAAGATCGGCTCGTAGTCGGGATCATCGAGCGGCCGGCCGGCGATGTTGGTGAAGATCTGCACGCCGCCGGCACTCAGCTCCTTAACGGCGCGGCGTGCCTCCCCGACCGAGCCTTCGACATCGGTCATGGACAAGGCGGCGACGAAGGTTGGAAACCGCGCGGGGTGGCGCGCGCACAGCTCCGCCATGGCATCGTTGCCGATGCGCGCGAGCTCGAGCCCGACCCCGCCCGCGGCAAAGTCCTCGATCGGCGGGTTCGGCAGCGAGATGATCTCGCGATAATCGCCGAACTGATCCATCTCGCGAAAGCGCTCGTCCAGATCGAACAGCTTTTTGACGCCGCGCAGGCGGGCGCCGATATTGCCCAGGCGCGGCGCGATGCGATTCATCTGCTGGAAGAATGCGTCCGGGAAGATGTGGCAATAGATGTCGACGATCGTATCCTGAGCCATCGTGCGACTCAGAACTTGACGCGGTCGGCGCCCTTGAGCCCCATGATCTCACGCGCCTCCTTCGGAGTGGCGATCTGATAGCCGAGGTTCTCGATGATGCGGCGAATCTTCGCGACCTGCTCCGCATTGCTCTTGGCCAGCTGGCCGCGAGCGATATAGAGGCTGTCCTCCAACCCCACCCGCAAGTTACCCCCCATCATCACGGCCTGGGTCGCGAACGGGATCTGAGCGCGCCCGGCACCCAGCACCGACCAGTGATAGTCATTGCCGAACAGCTTGTCGGCGGTGCGCTTCATGAACATGAGGTTCTCGACATCGATGCCGATGCCGCCGAGAATGCCGAAGATCAGCTGGAGGAAGATGGGCGGCTTGAACAGCCCACGATCAACGCAGTGGGCAAGATTGTAAAGATGCCCGGTGTCGTAGCACTCGTGCTCGAACTTGGTGCCGTGCCCCTCGCCCATGAGCTTGGAGATCTTCTCGATGTCGCGGAAGGTGTTGCGGAAGATGTTCTGATCGGAGGACAGCAGATATTGCTCCTCCCAGTCGTATTTCCATTTCTTGTAGCGCGCCGCCATGGGATAGAGCGCGAAATTCATGGATCCCATGTTGAGCGAGCACATCTCCGGAGAGAATTCCGCCGCGGCTGCAAGCCGCTCCTCGACCGTCATGATCACCGAGCCGCCGGTGGTGATGTTCACGACCGCATCGGTCGCCTGCTTGATGCGCGGGAGGAACTGGCGGAACACGGCGGGATCCCCCGTCGGTCGGCCATCCTGGGGATTGCGCGCATGCAGATGCAGCACCGCGGCTCCGGCTTCCGCCGCCTCGATCGCCTGGCGGGCGATCTGGTCGGGGGTAACCGGAAGCGCATCCGACATGGTCGGGGTGTGGATCGAGCCGGTGATGGCGCAGGTGACGATGACCTTGTCGGATTTTGCAGCCATTGTTTTCTCCCGGTGTGCCTGTTCAAGCGTTGCAGATTATTTTGTGCGGGTATCCGCAGCAAAGCGCAAGCGCCGCTCCAGCGGCAAGAGCTGCCAACGGTAACGTCCGGCAACAAAGCCCCAGATGCCCTTCGGCGCAAGCAGCATGACCGCAATGGCCACGGCACCGAGCATGAGCAGATAGAGGCTGCCGAGATCGGCCAGCGTCCTTCGCAGGAGAAAGAACACCAAGGTGCCGATGATCGGGCCCTCGATCCGGCCGATGCCGCCGATGACCGTGATGAAGATAACGTAGGCGGTCCAGTCGTTCACGCTGAACGCGGTCTCGGGCGAGATGCGCAGCCGCTGCAGAAAAATGAGGGCGCCGAGCATGGCGGTGGCGAAGGCAACAGCGATGTAGATCACGAGCTTGATGCGCCAGACATCGACGCCGGTGGAGCGCGCGGCGAGCTCATTGTCGCGGATGGCGGTGAGCGCCAGGCCGTAGCGCGAGCGCAGCAGCAGCACGATTGCGCCGAGAACGATGACAAGGAGCGCAAGCGCAACCCAGTACATCTCGAGCTCGCGCATTTGCCGGCTTGCCGCCATGGAGATCACGATCGAAGCCGGCAGGCTGATGCCGGAGCCCCCGCCCAAAGTCGAGATCTGGGACGCAAAGAGGCGAAAGACTTCCGCCATCACCCAGGTGCCGATCGCGAAATAATGCCCGCGCAGCCGAAACATCAAGCCGGCAACCGGCACCGCGATCGCCGCCGCAATCAGCCCCGCGATCAGCACCGCGGCAAGCGGCTGCATGCCGGCCACAATGGCCGCAGCGAACAGGACGTAGCCGCCGAGCCCGACATAGGCCTGCTGGCCGACCGACACCAGCCCGGCATATCCGGCGAGCAGATTCCACAGGCTCGCCAGCGCAATATAGGCAAAGATCTCCGACATGAGTCGCAGATCGTCTCGACCGGTGAAGGCGGGCGCGGCAACGAGCACAAGCAACACGACAGCCAGAGCGGCGGTGCCGATCCGGCTCGATCGGCTTGCGTGCTCGACGTGAAACGCAGGGCTCATCTCCTAGCCTTGCACCTTCGGAAACAGCCCCTGGGGGCGCACCGCCAGAATGAGAAGAAAAGCGAGGTGCCCGGCAAGCACCTGCCAGCCGGGATCGATGCGAGCGCCGATCGCCTGCGACACGCCGAGGATGATGCCGCCCGCGAGCGTGCCCCACATGCTGCCGAGGCCCCCGATGATCACCGCCTCGAAGCCGAAGATCAGACGCGCGGGTCCGAGCGCCGGATCGAAATTCGCCCGGATGGCCAGCAACACCCCGGCCACCGCGATCACCGCCAACGACAGCGCCATGGCCGAAGCAAAGACATGCCGGTTGTCCAGACCCATCAGCTGGGCGACCGAGGGATCGTCGGACGTCGCCCGAAAGGCGCGCCCAAATGCCGTGTGGTAGAACAAGACCTGCAGGCTTCCGATGACGGCGAGGGCGGCGAGGAACTGCAGCAGCGGCATAGCCCCGATCCAAATGCCTTCGCCCAGGGGAAACGTCGCCACCTCGATCGCCCCGGCGTTGAGCCTGCGGCTGTCCGCCGTGAACAGCTCCAAAAGCCCGTTCTGAATGATGACAGAGAGGCCGAACGTGACCAGAAGCGGCGGCAGGAGATCGTCGCCGAGCGTGCGATTGAGGAGCAAGCGTTGCAGCGCGTAGCCGATCGCCGCCATGACTGGCGCGACAATGATAATGGAGGTCAAGGGATTGAGCCCGAGCGCGTCGGTTGTCACCAGGGAGACATAGGCCGCCAGCACGATCAGATCGCCGTGCGCGATGTTGACGAGCCGCATAACCCCGAAGATCAGCGCTAGCCCTGCAGCAAACATCGCATAGAGGCCGCCGATCAATACGCCCTGGATGATGACGTTGACCCAGTCCATGCGAGGTCATGCCCCGAAATAAGCGGCGGAGATGGATTCGCGCGAGAGGGAGGCGGACTGCCCGGCAAGCGCTACGCGTCCCTCCTGCAGGCAGCAGACGCGGTTCGCAGCTTCAAGCGCCTGGACGATGTCCTGCTCGACGATGATCAACGAGGTCCCTTCGGCGACGATCCTGGGCAGGCGGGTGTAGAGATCGCGCACCACGATCGGAGCGAGGCCGAGGCTGATCTCGTCGCACAGCAGAAGGCTCGGGTTTGACATCAGCGCGCGGCCGATGGCGCCCATCTGCTGCTCGCCCCCCGAAAGCGCCGTGCTCGGCATATGGCGACGCTCGGCCAGCCGCGGAAAAAGCTCGTAGACGCGCGCGAGGCTCCAAGGCCCATGGCGTCCCAGCTGGCCGCCGATAAGAAGATTCTCCTCAAGCGAAAGCGACGGGAACAAGCGGCGCCCTTCCGGCACGAGCGCGATCCCGCGCGCCACCAGCGCATGGGCGGGCACGTCCCCAATCGGCTCGCCGTCGAAAACAATGGCGTCGGGGTGCGATCTGATAAGCCCGGCGATGCACTTGAGCAGCGTCGATTTGCCGGCGCCGTTGGCACCAATGACGGCCACGACCTCGCCCGGTGCGACCGCAAGCGAGACCCCGAACAAGGCCTGAAAGTCGCCGTAGAAGGCGTCGAGAGCGCGCACTTCCAGCAGCGCCTCAGGCATCGGCCGCAATTCCCATGTAGATCTCGCGCACCGCGGGCGAGCGGATCACCGTCTCGGGCGCGCCCTGCGCAATGAAGGTTCCGCCGTGCAGGACCAGGAGCCGATCGACCAGCGCAATGAGCGCGTGCACGACATGCTCGATCCAGATGATGGAGACCCCGCCGCGGCGGATCGTCTGGATCAAGTCGACCAGCGCCCTGCATTCATGCTCGGTCAGGCCGCCGGCAACCTCGTCGAGAAGGAGCACGCGCGGACCGGTCGCGAGCGCGCGTGCGAGCTCCAGCCGCTTGCGGTCGAGAAGCGTCAGCGTCCCGGCGGTGCGATTGGCCTTGTCAGCGAGCGCGCATTGCTCGAGCAGCTCGACGCAGCGGCCGTAGACATCGCGCTCGCTGCGGCCGTTGCCGAACGCCGCCGCCACGACGAGATTCTCGAACACGCTCATGCCGTGGAACGGCTGGGGAATCTGGAACGACCGGCCCAGCCCCAATCGGCACCGCCGCTCCGGAGCCAAGCGGGTGATGTCGTGCGCGTCGAGCAGCACGCGTCCGGCGTCCGGCGGCACCGTTCCGCTTGCAATGCCGAAAAGGGTGCTCTTGCCGGCTCCGTTCGGCCCTATGATCCCGAGCGCCTCGCCCTCGGAGAGCGCGAGATCGACCTCGTCCGCCACCACCACCGCGCCGAAGCGCTTGCAGATTTTTTCAAAGGCCAGGATCGGAGCATTCACGACAACAGCTGCAACGCCCCGCCTACGGGAATGATCGGCGCAGTCTTGTTGGTGGTGATGACGAGGTCAAACTTGTCGCCCTTACGCTGCCATTGTCCGGCAACGAGGGGGGTCTTGGTGACATTCTTGACCGGCTGGCCCGTCCACTTCACCGGACCGACGATTGATCGGTAGTCGGTGGCGACGATCGCATCGAGGATGGCTTTTGGCTCCAGCGTATTTGTCCGCTTGAGCACGTCGATTGCCACCTCGAATAGGGCATGCTGGAAGCCGATGGGCTGGGTCCACGGCCGCCTGGTGGCGTTGACATAGGCGGTGGTGAGCTCGGCTGCGCTTTGATCGGTGAGGCCGGATTTGAAGGGGTGATTGGGCGTCCACCAGATCTCGGTGGTGAGCCCATTGCCGCGCACGCCGAGTGAATCGATCACCGAGGGGAACAACAGGGCCTTTCCGATGGTCACGATCTTGGGCCGGAAACCCTGCTGCGCCGCCTGCGACCAGAAGGTCGCGAAGTCCGGCGGGATCATGTTGCCGGTGACGATCTCCGCGCCCACCGACTTGAAGGCCGAGATCTGTGAGGTGAAGTCATTGTTCATGAGCTGGTAGCGGCCCGGGTCGGTGAGCTTGTAACCGGCCTTGGCGAGCGCCAGCGGCAACCCCCGCTCCTTGTCGCCCCAGGCGTTGCCGTCGGCATCGTTGGGAAACAGCCCGCCGACGACTTTGTTGGTGCTCGCCGAGTCCCACAGCGCGAGGAACGCGCCGATCACGTCCTCCAGTCCCCAGAAGAAGTGATAGGTCCAGGTAAACCCTTTGGCCGGGTCGCCCTTGCGTCCGAAGAAATACGGCTGCCAAGGGCAGTTGGTGGTAATGCAGGGGACCTCGTTGATCTCGGCCTGATCGGCCACGGGATTGGTGGTATCCGGAGTGGCCGAGGCGACAATGAGATCGACCTTGTCCCCGAGAATGAGCTCGGAGGCGACCTCGGCGGCCCGGCTTCCGTTGGACTGGCTGTCCTTGCTGATGATCTGCACCTGGTAGGTGCGCCCGCCACTCCGCAATCCGCCGGCGAGGATTCCTCGCACCTGCTCGAGGATGAAGCCGTCGGCCTCGCCGAACCCGGCGAGCGGTCCCGTTTTGGGGCTGACATGGCCGATCTTGATCACACGGCTCTGGGCATGGGCCGGGATCACGCGCAGCACCGCCGGCGCCGCGATGGCGCCGAGACCTCCGCGAACAACGCTGCGCCGCGAGATGCCCGAGCCCAGCACAATGCTCGCTGATGCGTGCTTAACCGGCATGGAATTCCTCCGTGAAGATGTTTCTTGGAACGCTAGCCATCGTTCACGCGCGCGTCTCTGAGATGCTGAAGCACTCTTCTCCGCAGCGCCTCCTGCTCGTCGGCGCTCCAGTTACGAAACCCTTCGCCTGACTTGAAGCCGAGCTTGCCCTTATCGACGAGAGCCTCAAGGTAGGGAGAGGGAGCGGGCCGCCGCTCGATGTCGGGCAGCACCGTGCGATGGATGGCGAGCGTGAGATCGGTGCCGACGAGATCGGCGTTTTCCAGCGGACCCAGCACCGCGAGGCGGCGACCGAAGCTCGCCTTGATCACCGTGTCGACGGTCTCCGCGTCGCAGATGCCGCGCTCCACCAACGAGATCGCTTCGCGCCACAGCGCATGCTGCAGGCGATTGCCCACGAAGCCTGGGACGTCCTTCTTGACGTGAACGGGCATCTTGCCGACCGTCTTGTGCAGGGAGATGGTCCAGCCGATCGCCTCGGGCGATGTCCATCGCGTCCCGATCACTTCCACCAAGGGCACGAGATAGGGCGGGTTCCACCAATGCGTGCCGAGCGCCCGCGTGCGGTCGCGCAAGCCCGCCATGATCCTGGTGATGGGGATCACCGACGTATTGCTGGCGAAGATAGCCGATGGCGGCGCATGCCGCTCGATTTCCGCGAACAGCTTCTGCTTTACCGGCAGATCCTCCACCACGGCCTCGACGACATAATCGGCATCACGCACCGCGGCGGCGAGATCGGGCGTCGCTTCCACCCGTTCGACCGCCGATTCGTCATCCCCGAGATCCCTGAGATTCGCCAGGATGCGCGAGGTCGCGCTGTCGAGGTTGGCCATGACGCTGTCATGGATGCGCACCTCGTGCCCGGCGAGCGCAAATACCTGCGCGATGCCGTGCCCCATGAGGCCTGCGCCGATGACGGCAATGCGCGCTTTCGGCGGCACCGTCATCCCGCAGTATAGCCGCCGTCGGCATAAAGGATGTGGCCGGTGTAGAAGTCGGACGCCTTGGATGCGAGAAAGAGAAGCGGGCCGGCGAGATCGGACGGCTCGCCCAGGCGCCCTTTTGGAAGGCGGGCCAGGAAGCCCTTGCGCACCTCGCGCGCCCGGTCGCTATCCTCGAACATCCATTGGGTGAGCGGCGAGCGAAACACGGTGGGGCCAAGTGCATTGACGGTGATGCCGCTCTCGCCCCATTCGCAGCCGAGCGCCTTGGTGATGCCGTCCACCGCCGCCTTCGAAGCGCAATAAGCGGTGTACCCTGCGGGATGGCCGAGAAGCCCGCGCGCCGACGACATCAGGATCACCTTGCCGCCCTGGCCTTGCTTGAGCATCTGCCGGCCAGCGGCGCGCGCCATCAGCCAGGACTGCGTGACGTTGGCATCCATCACGTCGAGAAAGTCCTCCGGCTTCTGCTCCACGATCTTCGAAACCTTGTTCTGTCCGGATGCGACGACGAGGATGTCGACGCGCCCGAACTTCTTCACCGCCGCATCCACGATGGCACCGCAATTGGCCTCGGAGCTGGGGCGCTTCGCCACCGTCTCGACCTTGCCGCCGCGCTTCTCGCACTCGGCTGCGACCTGCTTGAGCTTCTCGGCATTCCCGGCGGCGATGACCACGTTCGCGCCCGCACCGGCGAGCACCTTGGCGGCCAGCGCCCCAAAGGCGCCGGTCGCTCCGGTGATGATGGCGGTCTTGCCGCGGATGTCGAACAGCGACAGCGGATTTTTCAGAACGTCTTGTTCGGACATCGCGCTACTCACGGGGTGGCGTTGCACGCGTCACTTCTGCGGAGTGGAGACCGCGACCAGCATGGTCACGACGTCGTTGCCGCGGTTGACGATCTCGCGGCTCTCGTTTGGCCCGATGAAGCAGGTGTCGTTGGCCCGCAGCACCGTCTCCTTGCCGTCCGCAATGAGCGTGAGCTCACCCGAAAGCACGTAGTAAACCTTCTCCGTGGGCGAAGCGTCGGGTCCGGCTCCGCCACCGGGCAGAAAATGCGACAGGCCTACGGTGAACTGCTTCGGCCCGCCGGCATCGAGGCCGAACAGGCGCAGCGAGCAATAGCCGCGATGGTTGGGCGCCTCGTAGGATTTGGCTTCGCTCAAATGCTTGACCTGCATCAGAACTTCTCCCCGCGTTCGAGCCGATAAGAGCCCTTGGGATCGAGGATGGCAACAAGCCGTATGATGCAGCCGTCGCCGCGCTCCCAATTCCAGGGAAACAGCGCGAAGGTGCAGCGCCGGCCGGTGACCTTGTCGATGTCACCGCCGACATTCTCGATGCCGAGAATGCCGTTCTTGAACAGGATCCGATGCACCGGCTCCCAATCCGGGAAGTCTGCCTTCCAGTCGCGTCCCCCCGACCACTTCTTGTATTCCTCGGCCAGATGCGGGTGCAGCGGGCCGTTTCGCTGCGGGCCGATGGCGGTGGCAAGCGGATGATCGTTGGCCTGGGTGTCATGCCCGACCACCTTCACCTTCTTCTCGACGAACCATTCGCCCGCCGAGGGCACAAACCCCGGCGCACGACAGAAATAGTCCTCGTTGTCCTCGTAGACCTTGTGCCAGCCGGTATTGACTATGACGACGTCGCGCGGGCGTACCACGCTGCCTGCGGCTTTTTCCAGATCGCCGTAGGTGATCGATTCCCATTGCTTTTTCGGGATCGAGACGACGATGCCGGAGCCGAAGAAATGCGGCAGGGGGACCTCGTCGATGAACGCCGTGCCCTGCACCACATGCGCCGGCGCATCGATGTGCGTGGTGTTGTGCATGCTGGTGGTGATGCGCTGTGACAGCACGCCAGACTTGGCGTGATAATGGATGCGCTCGATCTTCACGTCCTCGAAATAGGGCCAGTTCGGGGACTGGTAGCCGAAACGATGGGACAGGTTGTAGAATTCAAGGCCCATGCTGTTGTCCAGATTCTCCTCGAACGTCACTCCACGAACTTTTTTTGTCACCGCAACCCTCGCCCTCTCGCTTCCCAGGCAGTGCAACTTGCTTGTCGGCTCGCTGGTTTGATACGTTTTCGCGATCAGCGTACAAAAAACGGCGGCATTGAACAACACGAGGCGGAATGGTCAGGACGATCGCGATCGTACAGGATTGTCCTGCCGCCCGGTTCGAGGAGCAGCTGGGGCCGAGCGTCGTGAACCTGCCGAGCAAGCGGTCGTGACAGATATAACCGCACGTTCGTCGGTCGACGATATTGTCGCGCGAATCGAGCGCCTGCCAACGACCTGGTGGCAGATCAGGACCCGCATCATCGTTGGCGTTGCCACCTTCTTCGATGCCTTCGATGCGCTCGCGATCGCTTCGGTGTTGCCGGTCGTCGCTCCGCTTTGGAAGCTGGCGCCGGCGCAAATCGGATGGCTGATCTCTGCGGGTTTCGTCGGGCAGTTGCTCGGCGCACTGGTGTTCGGCTGGCTTGCCGAGCGGCGCGGACGAATGGCGGCGATGGTCTGGTCAATCGCCCTGTTCTCGGTGATGAGCCTCGTCTGCGCGCTGGCCTCGGACTACCACTCGCTCCTCGCGTTCCGGATGATCCAGGGCATCGGGCTCGGCGGCGAGGTGCCGGTTGCCGCGGTGTTCATCAGCGAGCTGGCCAAGGCGCAGGGTCGCGGCCGTTTCGTGCTGCTGTACGAGCTGGTATTTCCCATCGGGCTTGTGGCCGCAAGCCTGATCGGGCTTTGGGTCGTGCCTCACCTCGGCTGGCAATACATGTTCGTGATCGGCGCCTTGCCGGGTTTTCTCGCCTTGGTGCTGCGCCGTCTGCTGCCGGAATCCCCGCGCTGGCTGGCGGTGCGTGGGCGCCTCGCCGAAGCGGAAGCCGCAATGGCGCTGATCGAGAGGGAGACGCAGAAGGGGACCGGCAAGCCCTTGCCGGCGCCACAGCCGGTCGTTTCCACCCTGGAGACGCCAGCCTCGCGTGCCGACCTCTTTGGTCCGCTTTATCTGCGCCGCACGCTCGTTGTCTGGGCCATCTGGTTCGCCGCTTATTTCGTCAATTATGGTCTCTCCATTTGGCTGCCCACGGTCTATCGCACCGTGTTCAAGCTGCCGCTTGATCAATCCTTGAAGTACGGGTTGATCACGCAAGCCGTGGGCCTGATCGGGACTCTCATTTGCGCCTTAGCCATCGACCATGTCGGACGGCGGCCCTGGTTCGCGCTGTCTTTCGTGGGTGCCGCGGCGGCTTTGGCTGTGCTTGCGAGCCATCAAACACCTACCGCCGAGCAGGTGCTCGCCTGCATGACCATTGCCTATTTCTTCGTCAGCAGCATCAATATCGGCGTCTATCTCTACACCCCCGAGCTCTATCCGACCCGGGTGCGGGCGCTTGGTGTAGGAACCGCGACGGCGTGGCTGCGTTTGGCTTCGATCATCGGGCCGACAGTGGTCGGAATGATGATCGCCTCGGGGCTGTCGGCTGTATTCATGACGTTTGCCGCGGTCGCCGGTATTGCGGCGGTTGTCACCGGCCTGTTCGCGGTTGAGACAAAGGGACGCGTCCTGGAGGAAGCCTCGCCATAACGGGGTTGCCAAGCTCGCGGCCGGCTTGCAGGGACAAACCATTCTCGGGAGGAAGAGCCATGCGCATGCCCAACGTGTTATCCGCGGCCCTGCTGGCGGTGTGGAGCGCAACCGCGGCGCAAAGCGCAGAGCCGGTGAGGATCCGCATGTCATGGGTTGCTCCAGTGACCAACTGGGGCTCCATCGTCATGGAGAAGAAGGAGCTCGCTCAGCATCTCGGCAAATCCTACACGCTCGAGCCCGTGCATTTCCCCGGTACGCCGCCGATGATCACGGCCATTGCCAACAACGAGCTTGAAGTAGCCACTCTCGCCTATTCCACCCTTGCGATCGCTGTCGAGAACGCCGGCATGGACGATCTGCGCGTGATCGCGGATGAATTCCGCGACGGCGTCGAGGGCCATTATTCGCAGGAGTACATGGTTCTGGCGAACGGGCCGGTCAAAAAAGTCGAGGACCTCAAGGGCAAGGTGGTGATGAGCAACGCGGCCGGCAGCGCTATCGACGTGGCCATGCGCGCCATGCTGCGCAAGCACGGGCTGGAGGACAAGCGCGACTATACAGTGCTCGAATCTCCGTTTCCGACCATGCGGGCGATGCTGTCGGAAAAGAAGGTGGACATGATCCCGGCGGTGGTCCCGTTCGCCTACGATCCCGAGTTGCGCAAGATCGCCCGCACCTTGTTCGTTCAGCGCGACGCGATCGGGGTCACCGATATGATAGTGTTTACCGCTCGCAAACCATTCATCGACAAGAACCGGGCGGCCATGGTCGATTACTTCGAAGACATGCTCCGCATCACACGCTGGTTCATTGATCCGAAGAACCACAGGGAGGCGATGGAGATCGCGGGACGCCTCACCAAGCAGCCGCCGGAGCGCTATGATTGGCTGTTCACCAACCGGGACGCCTACCACGATCCCAACATGCTCCCGGATCTGGTGGCGCTGCAGAAGAATGTGGACATGACGCGCGATCTCGGATTCGTGCGCTCCTCCCTCGATGTCAACAAGCATGCCGATCTCAGCATGGTCGAAGAGGCGGCGAAGCGGCTGAAATAATGCCGGCGGCGACAGGTCCGGAAATCCGCATCGCCAGCCCGGTACTGGCGCAATTCGTCACCGCGATCTTCGAAGCTGCCGGAGTGGCGCAGCCGCTCGCTGTGGAGTGGACCGCCTCGCTGGTATGGGCCAATCTGCGGGGCGTCGATTCCCATGGCGTGCTGCGCGTGCCCGGGTATGTCGATCGCCTCAGAACAAAAGCGATCAACCCGTCGCCGCATATGCGGATCGAGCAGCGTGCCGGTGCGGTCGTGGTGCTCGAGGCGGATCGCGCGCCGGGCGCGATTGCGATGGGGCACGCCATGACCGAGGCAATCGCATGCGCGCGCGATACCCATGTCGGCTGGTGCGCGGCGCGCAACATCACCCACGCCGGGGCGGTCGGCTACTTTGCGCTGCAAGCCGCGCGTACCGGGATGGCCGGCATCGTGATGACGGCGTCGGGGCCGCTGATGGCTTACCACGGCGCCCGGGTTGCGGGTGTCTCGACCAATCCATTGGCGATTGCTTTCCCCGCCGGCAAGCGACCGCCCTATCTGATCGACATGTCGACATCGATTGTGGCCATGGGCAAGCTGATGGCGGCCCGGGATGCCCGGCGCACGGTGCCGCGAGGCTGGGGCATTGACGCCCAAGGCCACGAGACCACGGACGCGGCCAAGATCGCGACGCTGCTGCCCATGGCCGGTCCCAAGGGCTCCGGACTCTCGTTCCTGATCGAATGTCTCTGCAGCCTGACCGTCCATAACCCGATCGTGGCGAAGGCGCTCGAAGCGGGCGGAACCTTGGATGACCCATTCCTCAATGGGGTTGCGATCGCCCTTGATCTGGCGGTGTTCGGCAATCCGGATTCCGTCCGCGCGCAAGCAGATCGGCTCGGCGACGCCGTCCTCGCCTTGCCGACTGCCGCGGGGACCGAGCGCATCTTCCTTCCCGGCGAGCGTGGAGAGGGGATCCTGCTGGAGCGGGAACGAAGCGGTATTCCGTTGCCACGCGGCACCTGGGACCGCCTGCTCGCGTGCGCCCGGCGACTTGGGGTCGTGCCCCCCAAGACCACGGAGAATGGGGTATAGTGTCGGGGAAGGGGTGGGTTGTCTGACCCGGCGAGTAGCAACCGGAACCCTTGCGGGAGACGACGCAATGGCTGTTTCACGCGTGAGGCAGGCCACGCCGGGGCCCCCTGACAAGCTGGCTCTTCTGCGCGATCACGCTTTGTTTGGTCGGCTGCCGCCGCGCGTGATCGAGCATCTCGGCTCATACATGCGCAAGCGCACATTGGCACGAGGAGAAACCATCTTCTCCAAGGGCGATCCGGGCAGCGGGTTGATGGGCGTTCTTTCCGGCTCGGTGAAGATCAGCGTACCCTCGGCGGACGGGCGCGACATCGTGCTCAGAATCATCCATCCGGGAGAAATCTTCGGCGAGATCGCGCTGCTCGACGGGCAGCCGCGCACCGCCGATGCGGCCGCGATGACGGACTGCGAGCTCATCGTGATCGAACGGCGTGATTTCATTCCGTTTCTTCGCACCCAGCCCGATCTGATGATGCAGATCGTCGAGCTCCTCTGCTCACGTCTGCGCTGGACCACCGAGCAGGTCCAGGACGTGACCTTTCTCGACCTGCCGACCCGGCTCGCCAAAGCCTTGCTGCGTTTGGTTCGGGAAGATGAAGGGGCTGCCGGCGAGGGCAAACTGACGATTACTCAACGCGAGCTCAGCCAGATGATTGGCAGATCGCGCGAAAGCACCAACAAGCAATTACGCGTCTGGGCCAGGCAGGGCTGGGTTCGTTTGCAGCGCGGCGCAGTTACGGTCTTGCATGCGGAGAAGCTGGTCGAAGTTGCCGCCGAAGCAGCGGAGCTCGACGTCTCGTAGGAGCGCCGAGCAAAAAAAGCCCCGCAAAAGCGCGGGGCTCAAGTGAAGGAGGAAACGCCCATGATTAGGCGCGCATAACCTTACTCATTTCGACCGCTGTGCCAACCTTTAATTTGGCCCAAACGCCCAGATTTGCGGCGCGTGTCACTTTTCCGCCACAGTGTTTCCGGGCGATCGTGAACGGACTCTCTAACAACCCGCAAGAACCGCCTGTCGCGTCCCTGGTCCATGGCGGCGGAGTCATGCGGAGCCGTTGACGCTCGGGATCACTACGGACAGCATGATCTGCATGAGCAGCGAACGGCGTCGCCGCAATCTCGGCTATTTCTTCGATGATGCGCTCAAGCGCGTGCCCGACAAGGTCGCAATTATCGATCTGTTTGGGGGAAGCGAGCGTTGCTCGACCTACAGGCGGCTCGACGCGCGCATGGACAGCATTGCAAGAATGATTGCGCGCCTCGGGGTCCGCCCCGGCGAGCGCGTTGCCATGCTCCTCGGCAACCGTACCGAGTTCATCGAATTTTTCTTCGGGTCGATGCGCGCCGGTGCAATCCCGCTGCCGCTCAATGTCCGGCTCGCTGCCGCGACTTTGTCTGAGATCATCCGCGATGCCGCATGCGTTCTTGCGCTCGTCGACCCCACTGCTCATCGCGATTCGCTTGCCACGACGCGCAGCCTGCCGTTGCGACATCGGCTGCTGCTCGATGACACGAGCGAAGGGTTCCTCCCGTTCGATGACGAGCTGGCAAAGCCCGCGCCTGCGATCGAGCCTCCGGTGATCGACGACAATGCGCAGGCGTTTCAACCCTATACATCAGGCTCCACCGGACGCCCGAAGGGCGCGATCATGACCCATCGCGGCATGCTGTGGTACGTGCGCTGCAATCAGCGATATTGGCCCGCGGCCGAGAGCGACCGCGGGCTCATTGCGCTTCCGCTGTTTCACAAGAATGCCCTGCGCGGCACGGTGAAACCCATGCTCTATGCCGGCGGCTCCTTCGTGCTCATGCCGGGGTATGAGCCGCGCGCCTATCTCGATGCACTGGCCAAGTACAAATGCACCTATTCTCGCGGGGTCGCGGCGGTTTTCACAATGTTTCTTCAGCATCGCGACTATCTCCACTCGCTCGATCTGAGCGCATTGCGCACCATGACGATCGGGTCGGCGGTGGTGGCGCCCGAGCTCATCGAGACGGTCGAACGCGCGCTGCCCCATGTCAGAGTCGCGGAAAGCTACGGCTTGACCGAGGGTGGCAGTCCGCTGCGCCCGCCGATTGACGGCCGGCCCGTCCCGCGCGGCAGCCCCGGAGTCGCAGCGCCCGAGGTCGAGGTCAGGCTGATCGACAGCCAGGGGAGGGATGCCGACGAAGGCGAGCTGCTGGTGCGGTGCCCGTATGTCTGCCTCGGCTATTACAACGAGCCGGAAATTACCCGCCAGAAACTGCACGATGGCTGGCTGCACACCGGCGATCTCTTCTGCAGGGACAAGGACGGCTTTTTCTATTTTCGCAGCCGCGTCGACGACATGTTCAGCTGCGGCGGCGAGAACGTCTATCCGAAGGAAGTCGAGAACCTGCTGTTCGCGCATCCCGATGTGGCGAATGTCGTTGTCGCGCCGGTGCCGCACGCGGTGAAGGGCTTCGTTCCGGCAGCGATGGTCGTGGCGCGGGAAGGCTCGGCGATCACGGCAGACGCGCTCAAGGCCTATTGCCTGGAATGCGGGCCCGCTTTTTCACACCCGCGCTTCATTGCAGTGGTGCCCTCGCTGCCGTTGAACGGCGCAGGCAAGATCGACCGCGGGATGGCGCAGGTCAGGCTCAGGGACGCATTCGCCGCGAACGCACTGAACCCGGTCGGTGAATAGTCCGCATTGTTGAGCACGCGCGCGTGTGGCAAGCTTCAGCTCGCCGGTTCCGAGCCAATGCCCCGATCACGTGAAGGACTGCTGACCGCCCGAATATAATGGAGTCATCATGCTTGCTGAAGCCGATCGCAACAAAGCGGCCGACATCCTCATGGCGGCGGAAAGAGAGCGCAAGCAGGCGGTCCAGCTATCGAAGACCTGGCCCGATCTCACTATCGATGATTCCTACGCGATCTCGAAGGAGGTGGCACGGCGCAAGCTTGCGGCAGGAGCAAAGCTCATCGGCCACAAGGTCGGGCTGACCTCGAAGGCGATGCAGCGCTCCTCGCAGATCGATGAGCCCGACTACGGTCATCTGTTCGACGGCATGATGGTCGCAGACGGGGCCAAGGTCGCGCACGAGAAATTTTGTCGCCCCCGGGTCGAGATCGAGCTGGCTTTTATCATGGGCAAGCCGCTCAAGGGTCCGCGCGTTGGCCTTCCCGAGGTGCTGCGCGCTACCGAATATGTCGTGCCGGCAATCGAGATCGTGGATGCGCGCCTGCAGGATCCCCGCAAGATCGTGGACACGGTGGCGGATAACGGGGCGGCGGCGGGCATCGTGATCGGCGGCCGGCCGGTCGGTCCCCTCGACATCGACCTGCGCTGGGTCGGCGGCATCATGTACAAGAATTCCGAGATCGAGGAGACCGGCGTTGCCGCCGGGGTGCTCGGCCATCCGGCGCTCGGGGTTGCGTGGCTTGCAAACAAGCTGGGGAGCCACGGGGTTGCGCTCGAGCCCGGCCACCTCGTGCTGGCGGGCTCGTTCACGCGCGTGGTGCATGCGGCTAAGGGCGATACTCTGCACGCCGATTTCGGCGCCCTGGGAGGAATTGCTGTGCAGTTCGTCTGAGCCGCCTTTATTGGAGTAACGAGAAATCGGATCTTGAAATGGTGACACGCGAGAAAATCGATGCCGCGGTACGCATTTTGGCAGAAGCCGCGAGCCCGACACGCATCGTACTTTTCGGTTCCCATGCGCGCGGTGATGCAGGCGAGGACTCCGATCTCGATTTGCTGGTGATTGAACCGCAGGTCGAAGACCGCGCGCGGGAAATGGTGCGCCTTCGGCGCCTGTTGAGGCCTTTGCGTATTCCCGTGGATCTTCTTGTTTACTCGACCGAGGAGGTAGCGCGCTGGGGCGAGCAGCCTGGATCGGCCCTCTATTGGGCCTTGCGGGAAGGCACGGTCATGCATGGTTGAGGAGAGTGTTGCCAGACTCTTGCTCGCCTCCGCTAAACGCGACCAGCAGGCGTTCCAAGCGCTGGCCGGCATCCCTGAAATGAATGACGTCGCAATTGGATTTCACGCGCACCAATCCATCGAGAAGGCATTAAAAGCTGTTCTGGCTCACGCAGCAATCCCGTTTCGCCGCACGCACGACCTCGCCGAGCTGCTCGATCTTGTCGAGGACATAGAGTACGCAGCACCCCCCTTTTCGCATCAGCTCGACGAGCTTAATCCCTACGCGATCGAAGCGCGTTATGGTCTGGTCGAGCCGCCCTCGCTCGACCGCCGCACCGTGTTGCATATAGTGGAGGCGGTGGTTGGATGGGCGGAGGCGCAGCTTGCCCAGCCTGATCCAAAAAAGGGCCATAAATGAATATTCAACACACAGGGACCGGGCTGGCGCACAAGGTTCGGCAGCTCGGACATCTCGATCTCACCGGAGCAGGGCAGGTCACGATCAGCAATGGGCATGCCTTCGTCGGTCATCTGCCCAATCAGGATCAGCTAGGCACCTCCATTCTCGACATTTCCGATCCGCGCAAGCCGCGTGTGATCGCTACGGTTCGCATCGACGATCCGGAATCGCACAGCCACAAGGTCCGCGTTTCCAGCAGCGTGATGGTGGTCAATCACGAGCGCAATATGAGCAGGATCGGCCGGCGTGCCGAGCAACTGCCGGCTGCCAAGCGAGCCTTGCGCGAGCAGCTCGGCCGGGAGCCCATCGCGCGCGAGATTGCCGCAAGGCTGAGCGTCTCCGAGGCCGACCTGCGCCAGCTCGAGGAGTTCGAGCGCCGCGGCTATCACAACGGCGGTTTCAAGGTGTTTGACGTCTCAGCGCCGGCAGAACCCAAGCTGATCTGCCATCACAAGACGGGCGGGATCGGGGTTCACCGCTTCGACATGGATGATCGTTACGCCTATCTCTCGACCGAGATGGATGGTTATGTCGGCAACATCCTGGTCATCTATGATCTGCACGATCCGTCCAGGCCGCAAGAGATCTCGCGCTGGTGGATACCGGGGCAGCACGTTGCCGGCGGCGAGGAGCCGACCTGGGCCGGGCGCCGGCACCGGCTGCATCATGCGCTGCGTTTCGGCAATGAGATGTGGGCGAGCTGCTGGCACGCAGGATTCCGGGTGATCGACGTCTCCGATCTCACCCGGCCGCGAACGGTCGGCGGCTACAATTACCATCCGCTTTTCCCCGAGCCGACGCACACGGTCATGCCGCTGCCGGACAGGATCGGCGGGCGGCGCATAGCGCTCGCGATCGACGAGGAAGACCAGGCCCAGAGCGCCGTCGAGGAAGAGACGCGCCGCGGCCGCGCGCATGCCTGCATTCTCGTGTTTGATGCGACCGAGCTTTCAGACATCCGGCCGGTGGCGCAATTTCAGGTAAGCGAGCTCGATTCTCCGTTCGGCCGCACGAGCGGCGCTCGTTTCGGCGCGCATCAGTTCTGCGAGCGCATGTCCGGTACTCTCGTCCACGCGGTCTGGTTCGGCGGCGGGCTGCGCATCATCGACGTTGCCGATCCGCAGGCCCCGCGCGAGGTCGGCTATTTCATCCCGCCGCCTGTAGCCGGCCGGGCGGCACCGCAAAGCAATGATGTCGCGCGCGATGAGCGCGGATTGATATACGTCGTGGATCGGCATGTCGGGTTCGACGTGCTGGAATTCACCGGCTAGCTGGCGTGCTCACGCCCGCTTTGCCATAGCCGGCGTTCCCAGCTCGGGTGTCAGCAAACCGGCCCAGGTCCGGCGCAAGCGCGCCAGCGTGTCCTCGGGCGCGGGAACCCTGAGCCGCCCGCCGTCAGGGTCGACGAGATCGAGCCGGGTGAGCTTGGCGAGCGCATAATCCCAAGATAGAACCCGATCACCAGGAACAAAACCGTCGCGGTGGATGCGAGGTTAATAAGGATCGGAATCGCACCGGCGATCGCCGGTACACCGAGCGCGAGCGTATCGCGCACACCCATCACCACGCGCACATTCGGAAACAAGGCCTTGAGATCCGTACTCGCTACATTGCGGAAATATCTGATCAGCACGGACCCCGGGCGGATCCTGCGCCGGACGAGAAGCTTGCGCTCGCGCTGGGAAGCAATCGCGGTCGCCGGCTTGCTTGCAACGAATAAAACGACATCGTCATAGACAAGGACCTCGTGCTTCTCTCTGCGCAAGTCGAGCCAGGTGGGGATCTCGATCGCCTCCTGGTGATGACCCCGATGGAAGAAGCGTATATCGCGAACCCCCGCCTCCCGGCGTCATTGCACCGACTGGTAAAAAGTCTTTGCGTCCGCGCTGAAACCCTGCCGCGATTGCGGATCGATGTAGAACATGTGCCCGCCGCGATAGAGCGCAAGCTGCGCGCGCGACGGATCGCCGCTCGGCGGCAGGTGATCGAGCACGTATCTGCTGGCCGCGTAGGGCGTAACCATGTCGCTGTAGCCATGGGCAATGAGCAAGCGGAAGGAGGGAACCAGCGCGAGCAATTCCCGCAAGTCATCGCTCACGCCTACCGAGCCCCGCCCGCCGCCCCAGTCCCATTTGCCCGACACGTCGGACGCAAGCAGGATGTAGGTCATCTCGGTCTTGAACCCGAGCTCGTCGCGCGCGTAGCTCGCATAGGCACCGCCGTAAGCTCGGGTGAGCCCGTCCAATAGCGGGTCCGGCCCGCGGGCGGCGTCCTGCTCAGGAAACGGATCGGCGACGGCAAAGGTCGCATCGTAGCGGCTGACGATCTTGCCCTCGCGCGCATGCAGGTGCTTCACATAAGCATCACGGATGAAGCCGTGCGACTTCGCGACCGTGTCCTCGGGCAGGCCGGTCATTTGCGCGACACGCGCATAGAAATTGCTTGCCGCCTCGCCTTTCGGCGCCGGGCCGGCGAGCGTGGGCAGATACGTGCCGAGCGCGAAGCGCTCAGCTTCCTGCAAGGCATCCTGGCTGAACGTGCCTTTGCTTTCGAGCTCGGCTGCGGCAAGCGACGGCAACTGCAGGGCGGCAGCCAATGCGGAGCGGCTGCTGCCGAAGGTCAAGCTGCCCTCGATGAGCGGGGACAGCATGATGATGCCCGAGACGGCGATCCCCTGCTCCTGCCGCAGCGTCTGCGCAACCTTGGCGGCGCGAAAACCGCCATAGCTCTCGCCGAGCAGATATTTGGCGGCATTGGCGCGGCCGTTCTTCGCGACATAAAGCGCGATTACCTTGGCCAGCGATTGCGCATCGCCGCGCACCCCATAAAAAGGGCCGCCGCCGTCAGCCTTGGCGGGCCGGCTCCAACCTGTCCCCACCGGATCGATCATCACGAGATCGGTGAAGGCGAGCCAGGTGTGCGGATTGTCCCGCAAGCGGGTGGTGGTGGGATCGTTGCCGACAAAATCGGCAATCCGCGGCCCAAGCAGTCCCAAGGTCAGATAGGCGGATGCCGCGCCGGGTCCGCCGTTGAAGCCGAAGGTGATGGGGCGGCTCGTGCTTCCGGCATCCTTTGCGACATAAGCGGTGTAATAGATCGCTGCGGAACGCTCGCCGGACTGGTCGTACAGCGAGAGGGTGCCTGCCGTTGCGGTATAGGCCAGCTTTCCGCCCGGCAGATCAATCGTGTGCTCGGTAACCGAATCCGCTGGCAGGAGGCGCAACACGCTTTCGCGCTGCTCGCCCTGATGCTGCTCGGGCCGTTGGTGCTCGCTTTGCTGGGCGGGTTGATGTTGCGGGCGCTCCTGCGCACCCGCAGCCGCAGCGGCACCGGCGAGGAGCAGCGACAACAAGAGGCGAATCGTGGCGAGCTTGGGCAAGGTCATATAGGAGTCCTTTTGTTTTGCGCCTGTGGGGCGCCCCGGCCCGGCTGCACCATACCGGTATTGTCAGGGAGCCTCAAACGGCCGGCGCGGTAGACATCAGCCGGAAGATCGGGGAATGTCGGGGCGGGCATGTGCCAGCTGAGACATCACAGAGGATCCCGAGCTGATGCCGTTTCCCCGAGCCTCGCACGCGCTCGAACGATTCACCGTCCTCGACCTGACGCGGGTGCGGGCCGGGCCAACCTGCGTGCGCCAGCTCGCAGATTGGGGTGCCAACGTCATCAAGATCGAGCTGCCTCCGGAGCCCGGGGTTGCAGACCCTCTCGGGGGGCCGCGCGAAGGGCCTGATTTCGGGAATCTCCACCGCAACAAGCGCAGCATCACCCTCAATCTGAAGCTGCCGGAGGCGTTGGCTGCATTCAAACGCATGGTGAAAAAGGCGGACGTGGTGGTGGAGAATTTCCGCCCCGATGTGAAGCGCCGGTTGGGGATCGACTACAAGCAACTCGCCAGGATCAACCCGAAGCTGGTCTACGCCAGCATTTCCGGATTCGGCCAGACCGGTCCTTATGCCAACCGGCCGGGCTTCGACCAGATCGCGCAGGGCATGGGCGGGCTGATGTCCATCACAGGCCTGCCTGGGCAGGGGCCGGTGCGCGTCGGCATTCCGATCGCCGACCTCTGCGCCGGTTTGTTTTGCGCAATGGGTATTCTCGTTGCGCTGCTGGAGCGGGAAAGGTCCAAAAAGGGACAGTATGTCTCGACTTCGCTGCTGGAAGCGCAAATCTTCATGCTCGACTTCCAGGGAGCGCGCTGGCTCATCGGCGGCGAGGTGCCCAAGCAGGCTGGCAACAATCATCCCACCAGCATTCCGACCGGGGTGTTCAAGACCGCCGATGGCCACATCAATATCGCCTCGACCGGCTCGAAGATCTGGGCGCGTTTCTTGAGTGCCGCCGATGCCTCAGAGCTGGCAGAGCGACCGGAATATCAAACCGCCGCCGAGCGATTGAAGCATCGCGACACGCTCAACGCCGATATCGAGCGCTACACGGTCAAACGCACCAGCGCCGAGTGGATCGAGCTTCTCAACAAGGCGGGCGTTCCGTGCGGACCGATCTACAGCATCGATCAGGTTTACGCCGATCCTCAGGTCGCTCACCTCGGCATGGCGCAGCCGGTGAAGACCAAAGGCAAACCTCTACGCATGGCGCGCCAGCCGGTCTCGCTCTCCCGCACACCCAGCAGGCTCGCCGCGCCGCCCCCTGCGCTGGGCGAGCACACGGATGCGGTGCTGCGGGAATTCGGCTTTACCGCCAAGGAAGTCTCTGCCCTGCGTAAGGCAAAAGCGGTATGAACGGGCCGCGGAGGAGCTCAAATGGATGACGTAACCAAGACCGGGAAGATGCTGCGACGCAAGGAAGGGCGCGTCGGTTATGTGATCTTCAACAATCCAGAGCGGCACAACGCGGTGTCGCTGGACATGTGGGCGCAGACCAGCCGCATCCTCGAGGACTACGCCGCAGACAATGACGTGCGGGTGGTCGTGCTCACCGGCGCCGGCGGCAAGGCCTTCGTGTCCGGTGCCGACATCTCGAAATTCGAGAGCGAGCGCGCAACGCTCGATGCCACCCGGACCTACAACGCCACGGTTGAAAAGGCCTATTCCGGAATTCAGGAGTTTTCCAAGCCGACGATTGCGATGATACGCGGCTATTGCATCGGCGGCGGCCTTGGGCTCGCCGTGTGCTGCGATCTGCGCATCTGCTCCGAGAATTCACGTTTCGCGGTGCCCGCCGCCAAGCTTGGGCTGGGGTATTCCTATGCGGGCTTGCGTCGGCTGATCGATGTCGTCGGTCCCGCGTTTGCCCGCGAGATATTCTTCACCGCGCGTCAATTCGCGACCGAGGAAGCTCGCGTGATGGGCCTGGTCAATCGCGTCGTGCCCGACGGCGAGCTCGAATCCTATGTGAAGGACTATGCCGAGACCATTGCCGCCAATGCACCGCTCACGCTCAAGGCGGTGAAATACATCGTCGGCGAAGTCATGAAAGACGAATCAAAGCGCAATCTCGGGCGCTGCGCCGAGATGGTGGAGCAATGCTTCGCGAGCCAGGACTTTATCGAGGGTCGCAGAGCCTTCATGGAGAAGCGGAAACCGGCATTCACCGGCAGGTGAGTCGCCTCGTCGGCAATCTTTGTCACTCCGCGCTTTGCCGATGACGAGAGCGGGAACGAGCCACAGCGGCAACCTGCCACGGCGTTCAAGGCAGGTTTCGGTGCTTCAATGCTCAAAGGCGCAAGCGGCGCACGGGTCGTAGCGTGGCCGGGGAGGAAAGGCGTAGCGTCGGTTGAGTTGCGCGGTCTGACCAAGCGCTACGGAGAGATTGCGGTCGTCAACGACATTTCACTCACCATCGAGCACGGCCGCCTGATGTGCCTGCTCGGCCCATCGGGCTGCGGCAAGACCACCACGCTGCGTTTGATTGCAGGATTCGTGGAGCCCTCCGCCGGCGAGATACGGGTCGGCGACGAGGTCGTTTCCTCCCCCGCACGAAGCCTGCCGCCCGAGCGGCGTAACATGTCAATGATCTTCCAGAGCTATGCATTGTGGCCGCACATGACCGTTCGTCAGAATGTGGCCTATGGGCTCAAGCTGCGCCGCGGGGACCGTGCCACCATCGAGCGCAAGCTTGCCGTCATCCTGGCGACAACGCATCTTGCCGAGCTGGCCGACCGCTATCCGGGCGAGCTCTCGGGGGGGCAGCAGCAGCGTGTCGCTCTCGCCCGCGCGCTCGTCGTCGAGCCCGAGACGCTGCTTTTGGACGAACCCTTATCCAATCTCGATGCCAACCTGCGCGAGGAGATGCGCTTCGAGGTGCGCCGGCTGCACGACGAGTACCGCTACACCACGGTCTACGTAACCCACGACCAGTCGGAAGCCATGACCACCGCCGACGTCATTGCCGTGATGAACGCGGGCAAGATCGAGCAGGCCGGGTCGCCGCAAGACATCTACGAGCGTCCGCGCTCGGAATTCGTGGCCCGCTTCATTGGATCGAGCAATATCGTCAAGGGAACGGCGCTCGATGACACCCACCTGTCCTGCGCCGGCGGGAAGTTGCGCGGCACCGGAGGCAAGCTCATTCCTGGCGAGACCGGAGCCATTGCAGTGCGCCAGCACGTGATAGGACTGGGAGTGAGCGAGCCCGGAAGCATGGAGAACGTGCTCCCCGGCACGGTCATCAGGCAGGTTTTCCTCGGCGCCAGCCGGGACTATCTCGTGGAGCTCGCCGATCGCACCCAATTGCGCGTGGTCGCGTCGGCGGCCGACAACATTGGGCAAGGCGCGTCGGTCAGGTTGCACCTCCCGCCCGAGCGCTGCCGCATCCTGACGGTCTAGCCGTGCTCGACAAGAAACTCGGAACCAGGTTCAGGAGCAAACCACATGAAACCACCGACAATCTCCAGACGAGAGCTGCTGCAAGCATCCGGCGCTGCGGCGGCCTCCAATTTGCTCGCCTCGGTCGCATCCTCCGCACCCCCGGCGAGCACCGTCACGCCGCAGCTGATCGAGGCGGCGAAGAAAGAAGGCAAGATCGTCTACTACACCTCGATCGACCTTCCAGTTGCGGAACGTATCGCCAAGGCATTCGAGGCGACATATCCCGACGTCGCCGTGCGGGTCGAGCGAACGGGCGCGGAGCGCGTCTTCCAGCGAATCGGCCAGGAATATGCGAGCGGCATCCATGCCGTGGACGTCGTCAACTCATCGGACGCGGCGCATTTCATCGCCTGGAAGCGCGATGGGCTGCTCGAGCCCTACGTGCCCGAAGACGTCGCCAAATATTACCCCGACGAGCACAAGGACCCGGACGGCATGTTCGCGAGCTTCCGCGTGTGGCTGTGCGTGATTGGATACAACACCACCATGGTGCAGGCTGCCGAAGCTCCGAAAAGCTACGCCGATCTCCTTGCCCCGAAATGGCTGGGGAAGATCGTCAAGGCGCATCCCGGTTACAGCGGCACCATCATGACCGCGACCTATCAGATGGCGCGCGACCTCGGCTGGGAGTTCTTCGAGAAGCTGGCCCGGCAGAAGGTGATGCAGGTACAATCCTCCGCTGATCCTCCGAAGAAGCTTGCGCTCGGCGAGCGCGCCGTCATGGCCGATGGCAACGAGTACAACATGTTCATTGAGAAGGAGAAGGGAACGCGCGTCGAGATCGTCTACGCGGCCGAGGGCTCGCCCCTCATTGTGGGTCCGAACGGGCTGTTCAAGAGCGCCCCCAATCCGAATGCCGCGCGGCTGTTTCAGAGCTTTTGTTTCTCACCTGAAGCGCAGCAGCTTTGCATCGATGCGGGAGGGCTGCGTTCGCTGCATCCTCAGGCCAAAGAGAAGCCAGGACGCAAGCCGTTCGGTGAAATCAAGAAGATGAAGGATGACCCCGCCAGCGTCGAGAAGATGAGCGGCGAGATCAAGGCGCACTACAGCAGGATCTTTGGAGTGTGAGGAGGTTCAGCGCGTGTTGAGTTGAGAATGAGCGAGATCAAGACGCGCTACGCGCAGCTGTTCAAAGTGTAGAGCCATGACGATCGCTCTGCCGGCCGCGCGCGCATCCAGGCCCTACAGGCTCGACCTGTCCTGGCCGATCCTGATCCTGTTCGCCGCGATTTTGTGCGTCCTGATCATCCTGCCGATGTTCTGGCTCCTCTATTACAGCCTGGTGGATCGTACCGGCGCGTTCACGCTCGCCAATTTCAAGACGCTGATCGTCGATCCCATTTTCGTCGAGCCGATGATCACGACGTTGATCCTTGCGGTCAGCTCGAGCATCATCTGCTGCGCGGTCGCGGCTCCCATGAGCTGGCTGGTGGCACGCACCGATATGCCATTACGCCGCACCGTGCGTGCGCTGGTGACCGCCTCGTTCGTCACCCCGCCCTTTCTCGGCGCGATCGCGTGGGAGCTGCTGGCGGCACCCAACAGCGGCCTCCTCAACAAAGCCTACCGTGCGGTCACGGGGGCGCCGCAGGACGCGCACCTCTTCGACATCTACACGCTCGGCGGGCTTATCTTCGTCATCTCCTGCTACACGTTTCCTTATGTGTTCGTGCTCCTCGCCAACGCGCTCGATCGCATTCCCGGCGACCTCGAGGACGCGTCCTCCATACTGGGCGGGCGCACCTGGACCACGGCTCGGCGGGTGACCATTCCGCTCGCTCTGCCCGCGCTCGTTGCCGGCGCCCTCGTCGCCTTCCTGCAGGCGATGACGCTGTTCGGCTCGCCCGCGATCCTGGCGATCCCCGCCGGCTTTCACACCATGACGACCAAGATCTGGAGCCTGTTCAATTATCCGCCCAAGCCCGAGCTGGCCGCGGCAGCTTCGGTGCCGCTTCTGGTGCTCACCGTTCTCCTGCTGCGGGCCGAGCAGCTCGTCCTTGGTCGCCGCAGCTATTCGGTGATTGGCGGCAAGCAAGGCGATCCCAGGCTGATACGCCTTGGAGCAATGCGATGGGCGGCCTTGTTTTTCGTGCTCGTGGTCCTGCTTTGCCCCGTGTTCCTTCCCTACGGCGCGCTCATCAACGCCGCGTTCTCCCCGGTCGCCACCTCGTTCGTCTCCTTCGATACCTTCACACTGCACAACATTCGCTTCGTGTTTTTCGACTTATCGGCAACCAAGCTCGCGGTGAAGAATACGTTGGTGCTGGGAGCTGCAGCGGCAACCATCGGCACGCTCATGGCGCTGGTGATTGCCTATCTCACCAGCCGCCGCGCCATTGCCGGCTACCGCACCCTCGGATTTCTCGCCACCGCGCCGGTCGCAATCCCCGGGATTGTGCTCGGTGTCGGTCTGTTCCTGAGCTACGCGCGACCGCCGTTCGTGCTCTACGGCACGTTATGGATCCTGCTGCTCGCCTTCGTCACCATCGCGCTGCCTGCGGCGTACCAGCAGCTTCAGTCGGCGTTCCGTTTCGTCCATACCGACCTGGAAGATGCCAGCCGCATTCTGGGAGCGACACGGTTGCGGACCCTGCGCGACATCACCGCACCCTTGCTGCGCACCAGCGTGATCGCGACCTGGTGCTTCATCTTCGTAGGCGTGATCCGGGAGCTGTCGGCCGCCATCATGCTGTTTACCTCGGAGACCAAGGTCATATCGGTGCTCATTTTCGATCTTAACGAATCCGGCGACCTCGGCGCGATTTCCGTTCTCGGCCTGATCATGCTCGCGATCACGTTCGCGGTGGTGGTTGCCGTCAATCGCATTCCCGGCTTCAGCGAGGCTCGCTTGCGCAATGCCTGACATCGAGGAACGGGGCTTGGGGAGCGTCGTGAAGGAACTGTCGGGGCGGGTCGCCATCGTTACCGGTGCGGGCCGCAATATCGGACGCGCGATTGCGCTCGCGCTCGCAGATGGCGGCGCCGCCGTCGTGGTCAATGCGCGCGCGAACCGCGGGGAAGCGCAAGGGGTTGCAGAGGAGATCGAGCGGGCCGGCGGCAGAGCCATTGCGATCACGGCCGACGTAACGGATCCCGACGCCGTGCGGGAGATGACCGCCGCCGCCGCGGCGCATCTCGGCCGCATCGACATTCTGGTCAACAACGCTGCGGTGCGCATCGAGCAGGCGTTCGATCGCATGACGCTCGCGCAATGGCGCGCGGTGACCGCAGTGATTCTGGACGGCGCGTTCAACTGCGCGCAGGCGTGCCTGCCGCATATGCGGCAGGCAGGGGGCGGCGTGATCGTGAACATCGGCGGCCTGAGCGCGCATACCGGCGCAGCGCGGCGCCCGCATGTGGTGGCCGCCAAGGCCGGGCTTCTCGGGCTCACCCGCGCGCTCGCGCATGAGCTCGCCCCCGACAACATCAGGGTCAACACGGTTACGCCGGGTCTGATGGCAACGCCGCGGCCTGCGGAGAGCCCCAAGCCGGAGCACCACTCGCGTATTCATGCGCTCTTGGGGCGGCGCGGCCTGCCGGAGGATATCGCGGCGGCGGTGCGTTTCCTCTGCGGCCCCGGTGCAAGCTTCATCACCGGGCAGAACATTCAGGTGAGCGGCGGGGCTTTCTTGGGGTAGATCTCGGCATAGCAGCAATGCTGAAGGAGCGACACGGCAACAGCTGTTGCTCCTCAAGCTAATGCGAAGGTGCTATCCTGGCGGGATGACAAAACAAGGTCTCGATATTCTCCTGGAGCGAGTAGCAACGTGGCCATTAGAGGCGCAGGAGGAGCTGCTTCGGTCCCTTGCCGAAATCGAAAAGAGGCACCTCGGCATCTATCGCCTCAATGATCAAGAAAGAGCTGCGGTCCGCCGTGGCCTTCAGGAGATGCGTGAGGGCAAGTTGGCGAGCGATGAAGAAGTGGCAGCGGTGTTTGCGCGCTACCGTGCATGAACGTCCGCTATTCCGAGGCGGCGCTTCGAGAGCTCGACCAGATTTTTGCCTATATCTATGAACGCAATCGAAGCGCCGCCATTGCGGTAGTCGACCGCATCGAGCGGCTGGCTTCCCTGATCGGAGAGATGCCATTTATGGGCCACAGCACCGACGAGGAAGGCGTACGAGTGATGCCGGTTGTTCGATATCCCTTTTTGATTTTCTATACCATAAACGATATCGCCGATGAGGTAGTGATCCTCCACGTCCGTCACGGGGCACGGCGGCCACAACAATGAGTTCCCATCGGGGTGAATTCTGAAGGGAAAGGTGCTAATTCCCTCTCACCCAATCAGGATCATCAGCAGAATGTGAGGCGCTCATGTACACGGATCTCGGGCTCTATATCGACGGCAAGTGGGTGAAGGGCAACGGCCGCAAGGGCGAGGAAGTGCTCAATCCGGCAACCGAGAAGCCCCTGGCGCACCTTCCCCATGCCAGCAAGGCCGACCTCGACGAGGCGCTCGCGGCAGCGAAGAAGGGCTTTGCGCTGTGGCGGGCAACCTCGTCCTACGACCGCGCCAAGATCATGCGCAAGGCCGCCGATCTCATACGCGAGCGCCACGATGCGATCTCAAAGATCCTCGTGCAGGAGCAGGGCAAGGTCTATGTGGAGGCACGCGCCGAGGTGATCACTTCGGCTGATATCATCGACTGGTATGCCGAGGAGGGCCGGCGCAGCTATGGTCGCATCGTGCCGGGACGCGCCAAGGGCACCCGTCAGCTGGTCGTCACCGAGCCGATCGGCATCGTGGCGGCGTTCACTCCGTGGAATTTCCCCGTGCTCACGCCGGCGCGCAAGATCGGCGGGGCGCTGGCGGCGGGCTGCGCCCTGATCCTCAAGGCTTCCGAGGAGACGCCCGGCGCATGCGTGGAAATGGTGCGCTGCTTTGTCGATGCGGGACTTCCCGCGGGCGTGCTCAACCTTGTTTTCGGCGTCCCCGCCGAAGTCTCGGAGCATCTTCTCGCCAAGGACGCGGTGCGGAAGATCTCCTTCACCGGCTCGATCCCGGTCGGCAAGCATCTTGCCGCGCTGGCGGCAAAGGGAATGAAGCGCACGACAATGGAGCTCGGCGGCCATTCACCGGTTGTGGTCTTCGCCGATGCCGATCCGGAGAAGGCGGCCGATACTATCGCCGCCTTCAAGTATCGAAACGCCGGACAGGTCTGCATCTCGCCGACGCGCTTTTACGTGCAGGAAGGCGTCTACAAGAAGTTCCTCACGCGCTTTACCGAGTATGCCAACGGCCTCAAGCTCGGCGACGGGCTGGAGAAGGGCATCACCATGGGGCCGATGGCGAATGCACGCCGGATCGATACCATGGAGAGCTTCGTTGCGGATGCCAAGAGCCGCGGCGGCACCGTCGTGACCGGAGGCAAGCGGCGCGGCAACCAGGGCTTCTTCTACGAGCCGACGGTCGTCACGGAGGTTCCCGACGATTCCAAGGTCATGACCGAGGAGCCGTTCGGGCCAATCGCGCCGATCGTCACCTTCAAGAGCTTCGACGAGGTGGTGGAGCGCGCGAATGCCCTGCCCTACGGGCTTGCCGCTTACGCCTTCACCACCTCGAACGCGACCGCCGCCGCGATCGGGGATGCGATCGAGTCCGGCATGGTGGGGGTCAACTCGGTGTCTGTCTCCACTCCGGAGACCCCGTTCGGCGGGGTCAAGGAATCCGGGCACGGCAGCGAAGGCGGTATCGAAGGGCTTGGCGCTTATCTCAACACCAAGTTCATCTCTCAGGCATAACGCAGCTCGGATCACGCCCCACCAGATGCGCAACGGCATCGCCGGGACGGGAACCCGGCTCCGCTAGCAGCGGTGACCGTTGTCCCGGCCATGCACGCTTTTGCGCATCGTTCGCCAATGCGAGCGGGCATGATCGCGGTCATCAGCGCTGCGCTTGCGATCGGCACATTCTGCCTGTCCGTGTGGCCGGCGAGAACGCAGGAGCTGAGAAAGCAGTACTGGGCCACCAGCCTATCCGGTGGCGTGCATGACACCTTGCTACGGGGTCTTTACGAGGCGGTTCTACAGGGCGAAGCGGGCTGGCTCGACGTCGATTGGCAGAATCGCATTCCGAGGATGCGCAGAGGCATCAATCTGATTCTCTACCACGTCGGCGGCAATTGCTACATCGGCAGCGACTGCGACCGGTTTCCTACTTCCGAGCCGACGGGCGATCGCTGGGGCAAGACGGAACGCATGCTCGATCTCACCGACGCGGCCACGAGAAAGATCGTGGTCGACGACCTGATCGGGATGATGCGTTATGCCGATGAGATCGCCCCGGAGGGCTCGATCATCGGCGTGCATCTCGACAACGTTCACAAGCTGGATGCGCAAGGTCTTGCCCAGCTCTTCAACGAGTTCCTGAGGGCTGTGAAGGCCACGCAGGAGAGCGGACGCATTTCCAAGGCCAGGAAGGTCGGATATGTCGCCAAGAACAATCCGAGCGCCTTCGGGCAGGCATTGGAACAGAAACTGCTCGATGCGCCGCCTCTCTATCAGATCAACGAGAACGCAAGATTGAATGGGGATGGAGTGCTCGATCGCGACTCGCGCAGGGCCCAGCAGATCGGCCGCCGATGCAGCATCCCGGTTTTCCTGATGACATTCGGCTCGGACGTTGCTTACACGATCGAGGAGAACGGCGAGCAGCCGAACGTATTCGTGACCAGGGAAATGGCCGCAGACATGGCGCAGATGCCGGATATCTCCGGGGTGGCCTGGTCTCCGGACGAAGCAATGTATCACCCCACGCTCTTCGTCCAGGGCTCACCGGTTCGGCAGGTCCCGTTCGGCTCTCCTTGTGCTGACTGAGGGCAGCAGCAACGCACGCTGACCAACCGACTGCTCTTGCCGGCCATCTGCGCCGGGGGGAAGCGGACAAGCGGGTGCTGAAGAGGGATTCGGGTTTCGACCCGTTGCTGCCATTTGCTGCTCAAGGATTCTGCATTGCACAACTTGGCCTTGGAACCCTATTTCGCCGGGGCGGGTTTGATGCTTTGATGGCTTGAGTTGGAAGCCAAATATGGTGGCCGCGAGGCTGGGCATGCGCCGACGCGATCTCATCAAAGTGGTTGGAGGCACGGTGGCGTGGCCGCTCACGGCGCGTGCGCAGCAGCCGAAGACGCCAGTGGTCGGATTTCTGCATTCCGCTTCACCTGAGCCGAACGTCAAACTCGTGGCGGCATTCCGCAAAGGCCTGGGCGAAGCCGGTCTGGTTGAAGGCCAGAACATGGCGATCGACTTCCGCTGGGCGGCTGGGGAGAATGCGCGGCTGCCGGAATTGGCGGCCGATCTGGTCCGTCGGAAGGTGGCCGTAATCGCCACGCCAGCCAGCACGCCGGCGGCACTCGCGGCCCGTGCCGCGACAACGACCATTCCGATCGTGTTCGCTATCGGCGCTGATCCGGTCGCACTCGGTCTCGTCGCCAGCCTCAACCAGCCCGGCGCAAACGCCACCGGAGTAAGCTTCCAAACCGTGGAGCTTACGGCCAAGCGGCTTGGGCTGTTGCGCGAGCTGGCGCCGCAAGCCACGCGTTTCGTCGCGCTCGTCAACCCCAACACAGCGTTTACCGACGCCATTGTCAAAGACTTGCAGGCGAGCGTTCCGACCCTGGGGCTACCACTCGAAATCCTTCACGCCAGCACTATTGGGGAGATCGATGCGGCCTTCGCTGACTTTACGAAACAACCCGGTTGCGCATTGCTGGTCAGTGGCGATCCATTTTTCACTGCCCGGCGCGCGCAAATCGTCACGCTAGCGGCGCGCTATACGGTGCCCGCGATCTACAATATCCGCGAATTTCCTGACATCGGCGGGCTGATCAGCTACGGGCCGAGCTTTGTCGATGTGTATCGGCAGGTCGGCATGTATGCTGGCCGCATCCTCAAAGGCGAGAGACCGGCCGACCTGCCGGTCATGCAACCGACCAAATTCGAGCTGGTGATCAATCTCAAAACCGCCAAGGCGCTCGGCATCACCGTGCCGCTAACCCTGCAAGTTGCCGCCGACGAGGTGATCGAATAGCTGTTTCGTTTGCTGCGATGCTCACAGCCGGTTATGGCACTTCTCCGGCGGCGCGAATCCGAGCTTTCGGCAGCGACACCGGGTTCAATCCGATCCGAGGTATGACGCGACCCTGCGGGTTACAGAACGTCGCGCCTACAGCGGCGCGAAAGCAGGGTCTTCGTACCATCACCGGCGCCGGCCAATCGCAAAGCCGCCATTGCCCCATATGCCGAGCAAATTCTTCCGGGCGTCTTGTTCGGCGGCGATCAATGCCGCATCGGAAACGTTAGCCTCCAACTCGGCCCATCCATTGCCAAGCAGCCAGCGATTCATATCTACATCGCCGGCGCGACAAGCTCGTAACCAGACTACATCAGCCTCCTCCTTGACTTCGCACTCAATTGACTGTTTGTGATCTCTAACGAAGATGTTCAGCGCAATGCGTGCTCGTAGCCCACAAGCCCATCGAAACCCTGCCGGGCTGCGGCAAATCATGTCCTGTGGCGGTACAACGATATATTGAAACCGAATTGGCTTGTGCCAATTGCGTTGAAACGGGTTGGCCCATTCCCAATGCTCCGATTGGTTTGATGGACGCTCGGGATCGGATGGCTCGGTAAAACCGCTGCCGCTGATAACCACTGAACAGACCAGCGCTAGCGTAGCCGAGATACGAACACCGATGGGCATTGTACGCTCCTGATTTACTGGTGGTATCGCTCCCGTTGCGTGAGCTCAGCTATCGTTTTGCTCGTAAGATCAATGAGGTGACAAGGGCCCGACTCGGCCCTTGCGCTCATACCCCCCAAGCGAAAGCTCACTCCTGCGCGCGCGGCGAGTGGTCGGAAATCCCGCCGTAGGGCAATAGAGCGGCAGGCTGCACCAGGCGGATGATCGAGGATATGGACGAGCGCATGCTCTGTGTGGGCACGCAGCCGGAATAAGGTCAGCCTTCATCGCGGTAGGAATAGGACGTTCCGCGACTCGATGTCGGTTCCCCAGCTCGTGTTCTTGCCGAGGGCTGCGATCGCGGGCAACGCCGCCATCTTTTCGCCGCGCTGGACGATGAAGGCCTCGTAGCCAAAACGCTCGCAGATCGCTGCCGTCTCGGCGGCCGGGTCCTCGTAAGTGCCGGACAATAGCTCGACCAGGATGACTGGCCGGTCGCGCGTGATGGTTGCTCGTGCGCCGTCAAGCACCTCGCGCTCGTTGCCCTCGACGTCAACCTTCACGAAACGCACGCCCACCAAGCCAAGTTCGTCAAGCGTGCGGACCTCGACGTCATAGACCCTGACGTTGCGAAACTGGGAGTGCGTTCGCTTCAGGCTGCCGGCGAGGTGGAGGACCGTTCCGCGGTCTGAAAGCGGGACGTATAAGGTGCCGCGGCCAGACTCGTCGGAGACGGCGAGCTCGCGCACTTCGGCGCGACCGCGCAACATCCAACGTGCGAATGCGGCGTAGTCGGGATGGGGCTCGAAGGCGAGGACGCAATCGGCGATGTCCGCCAGCGCATAGGCGAAGAACCCGACATTGGCCCCCACGTCAATGGCCGTGCCGCCGGGCGGCACCAAGCCGGCCAGGAGAGCGAGTTCCGGCTCGCCCGAGCGTGCTTCTTGTGCGATACGCCGTCGATAGAACAACGACGGCGGCATCATCATCATGAGCCGTTCGCGGAAGGGCAGTGGCATCACCCCACAGAGCCTTGATTCGCCGCTGCCCCCTTCCGGCGGTCCCGAGTTGATTCCGATATACTCCCCCCTGGTGGGCTGCACCATCGATACGCACGAATCTGACTTTTCAAAAAATGATAAGGGCATTTCGTACGGCCGGAATAAGGTCAACTTTCATCGCGGTAGGAATAGGACGTTCCGCGACTCGATGTCGGTTGCCGGCGTGTGAACGACCTCACCAAGCTTAAGGCCCACCACGTGGATGCCGCCCTCCTTGCTGCGGCTTGTACTTAATCCATGCTCCACAATTTGAAGCATGACTCATCAGCCACATAACCTTTCGGCAATTCGCATCTGCGCGAGGCTGGCGCCGGACCTGCCTCAGGTCGCACGTTTTGTGTGCACGGCGGCCTGCGTCCCTCGGCGAGAAACTCGCGAATGGGCCGCTGTGAGGCGCGGACGGTTATGTTCGCACTGCTGTCGTAGCGCCTAACCCTCAGGTCGGTGATTCTAGTCACGCTTAAAAAAATTGTTCCAAACTTGGTGCAATTGGGCGATGGCCAGCTCGAGTGGCAGGACAAAGAGCTCCTCACCGTCTCGTCGCACAAGTCCAAAGCGATCAAGAGTCCCGAGTGCGTCGGCAACTTTGAAATCAAGATCGACTGCGAAATTTTTTACAAGCCACGCCTCGATACGACCTGCAACCTCGGTCGCCGTTAGTGGCACCTCCGCCTTGCGGATGAAGTGATATGCGAGCGCCGCTTCCTTGGTCTCCTGGTCCTCGGCAGTGGCGATTAGGTAATCGAAAATGCCGGCATTATTGTTGATGTTGCGGAAGTAGATATTTTCCGCGAGCTCCATGTGATACTTTAGGGTTTGATGTTGATATTTCAGCCACTGTCGCACGGCAAAGCCGCCGAGCGCCACGATCCCTATTAAGGCAGCGAGTGCCGTTCTCATGTCGGCGTCTGCAACCGACCCAGATCCGCCCAAGTAAATTCCCGCCACGATGAACAGGACGGAAATCGTGGCGTAGAGCTTGAGTAGGATGGGAATGCCGCCGGCAATCGCCGGTACCCCGAGAAAGGCCCTGTCGAAATTGCTCATGACGACACGCGCATTGGGGAAAAGAGCGTAGAGATCGCCGCACGGGATATTGCGAAAATATTTTAGCAGTACCGACCCTGGGACGATCTTGCGGCGCTTCAAGATGCGCAATTCGCGCCGTGAGCCAATCTCGGCCTGGGTCTTCATTGCCACAACAAGCACAATGTCGTCGAACACTTCGATCTCGACTTTGCGCCGCCTCAGGCCAAACCATTCCCTTACCTCATACTGCTCGACACGGCGGCCGCGCTTGTAAAAACGCACTTCGCGGAAATCGTCGTGCTTTGCCTTCACTGCGACGGGCACTGTGCGTTTGCGGTGGGCGTCGGCGACCTCCTCGTGCGGCAGCTCCTCAAAATTTGCATCTTTGAGAACTTTATCCAGCGATCGGATGAGATCGTCATAGGCGCGATCGCTCTTTGCGCGGTTCGCCGCGGCGTGGCCCGCGACCTCGGGATTGAAATAGTAATAATCATCGCGCAGCCGATCGAGCGTCTCGGAATACTCGTAGTGACAGATCGTGCGCAGCGTCCGCGCAAAACGCCAAAAGAGTTCACATTCTACAGGGTCTGCTAAATCGCCTTGCTTGATCAAGGCGCTGAGAAGATCTTCCTTGCGAACCGGGATAAATTGATCGGCTCTGTTGCTCTCGGCCAGCTTTGAGGTCGCCGCTGTCGTATCCATTTTGCCGCCTCTGTGCCGGTCATATATGGGTCGGACATCTGTGGTGAAAGAGCGAGATGACACATGCCGGTAGTGGAAATATCGAAATAGTTATTTGCTGCGATGCAGAGTTTCAGGATGGCGGTTGAGCCCTTGCCGCTTTTGAAAACTAGATTCGGGCCTATCGATGGTGGAAGGGACCCGAGATCCGCTGGGATTGGCCAGGCCGCACCACCGAAGAGAAACGCGCAATAGCGTGACTTTCAGTATCGCTATCCTGGCCGATTACCGTGTCGACAGTCGTCACGACAAGCCATCCATCCTCGTCGCCCACCCAGTAGGTAACGGCAGAAGCGTTGTCGCTCAATTTGGTCACTAGCGGTCCCTGCGCACCCTGGGGAGTCGAGTTGAGCAGCGGTCCAGACGGATCGAGCCAATGGCGCGGCTTGACGCTGGAAAGGAATTTCCTCACATACCCGCAAGCATACGAGGTGAGTCGCGCATGATCATCAGCAAGCTTACGAGCCAAGCCCAGACCACCATTCCCCAAGCCGTGCGCGAAGCGCTCCGGGTGCGAGAGAGCGACGAGCTCGCCTATAGGATCGAGCGGGGCCGAGTCATTTTGACCAAGGCGGTGCGTACGCCGGCGGACGACCCTTTCGCTACGTTCGAAGAATGGGCATCCGAGAATGACCGGCGAGCTTATGGCAAACTTTAAGCCGTGGGACTGTCGTCGTTTCCGATCTGCGCAGGGCAGGACTTCCCGCGTCCTCCGTGGTGCGTTGCGTCAAGGCCGCCACGATCGAGGCCGCGCATGCCGAGCGCATCGGTGATCTCGCGCAACATGATCGAAACAGAATCGCCAGCCGTCTCAGGCGGATCTTGCGCGATGCGGTGGGATAGGTCGACATCCTCCGCGCGGCGTCGTAAGCTCGAGCTACGCCCGGCTCACTCAACTTTGATATTTGCAGCCTTGATGATGGGCCACCATTTTTCGGCTTCAGACTTTTGAAAGGCAGCAAATGCCTCCGGCGACTGTAGATCGCGCGAGGCGATCTGCTGCCCGAGCTTGTTGAGCTTCTCTTTCACATTCGCATCCGCCAGTGCCGCGACGGTCGCAGTATTGAGCTTGGCGATTATGTCCTTTGGCGTGTCCTTTGGCGCCCACATCCCGAACCAGATGGACGCATAGAATCCAGGCAGGCCAGCCTCGTCCGTCGTTGGGACGTCGGGCAAATTGACAAGGCGGGTCTTGGACGGGACAGCGATCGCCCTGATCGTCCCGGCCTTCACCTGAGCCGTGAAATTGGACGACGGCTCGATCATCATCTCGATCTGTCCGGCCATCATGTCTTGCACCGCCGGGCCATCGCCGCGATACGGTATGAACTGGAACGTGGTCCCGGTGGCTTTCTGGAACGAGATGCCGGCGAGATTCCCGGTCGATCCGATGCCGGGAATCCCCACGCCTGCTCTGCCGGGATTGGCCTTGAGCCACGCAATCAACTCCTTCAGGTTTTTCACTGGCAAGCTGTTCTTGACGCAGATCAAGAGCGGCTCATAGGCTAGCTCGGCGATTGGCGTCAAATCCGTCAGCAGATTGAAATCCAATTTGTAGAGACCGCCAATCAGAACATTCGTCGTCAAGGTCCCGACGCACAGCGTGTATCCATCCGCCGGGGAGTGCACAACGCGGGCGACGCCGATGCTGCCAGCGGCACCGACGACGTCTTCGACGAGGATTGTCTGGCCGATAGATTTCCCCATGGGGTCAGCGATAACCCGTGCGAGAACGTCGGTTGCGCCGCCGGCAGCAAACGGCACGATGATCGTGATCGGCCGCCTCGGATAATCGACTGCGAACGCGTAATTCGGATAGGCGCCGGCGGCGGCAGCTCCCGCGGCGAGATGAAGAAGATTTCTGCGTGACAGTTTCATGTTTCCTTCCTCTCAGGTACTGAACAGGACCTGAACCGCAGCCTTTCCAGCGCCTTCATCCGGCCTCGAAACCCTTGGCCTTGAACCGCGATGCAGCCTGAAGCCCGGTGAGAAACTCGATCAGCGCCTTGGCCGCTTCCGGCGATACGCTCTGCCCGTCGACGGCCGCAGTGAAGATGGTAGTGCTCGCAAGATCTCCGGGGAGCGGACCGACCAACTGCGCGCCGGCGACAGGCACGATTTCCGAGGCCTGCCCGATGCCCAACTCGGCTTCGCCCTTGGCAACGACCTCCGCCGCCTGGGCTCCCGGCACCAATATGGTTTTTGCTTTCATCTGCTCAGCGATCCCGAGTCGATCCAGGGCACGGGCAAAAACGACGCCGCTTACACCACCTTTTGCCGGATCCGCGTAGACAATTGATCGGGCCGTCAGGAGCGCGTGCTTGAAGGCATCAACCGAGCCGATATCCGGTTTCGGCGCGCCGTCGCGAGCCGCCACCGCTACCGGGGTGCGGGCTATGTTCACGAGGCCGTTGGCTGCAAACTTATTCTGCTTCTGCAGGTCGTCCATCATCGGTCGCGTCAGCATGATCACGTCGGCGGTCTCGCCGTCCAGCACGCGCTTTTTCAGATCGGCGGCCAGACCGTAGCTGATTGCCAGCTTGTCACCCGTGGTCTTCTCGAATAGCGGGGCAAGCTCGTCGAGCACCGAGGTTAAGGCCACGGAAGTCAATACTTTCAGGTCAGCCGCTTGGACAGCGGCACCGGGCAGCACGAGCATGGCAACGGACGCGATAGCTGTCCTGAGAATCAGTGATCGCCTATTCATGGTCCTCTCCGACAGGACTTGACTGTCGTCGACGATTAAAGGCCATAACACTTCCGCCGACAAGACCGGGGTTCACTGATCAGACCGGCATTTGCATGGTGGTTTCTAGTTCGAGCTGCGACAAGCTTCGGAAGCAGGATCGATGGCACAGAAAAATTTCTTGCTGCGGGTGCAGTATCCCTGATTGTCCGGCTTGTCATAATTGCGTAGGCATGTGTTCAACCAGTCTATGGCGATGTCGGCCTTCTTGAATTCCTTATCGCGACAATATTGATCAAGGTCAGAGGCAACGCGGCGAAATTCGTCTGGAAATTGCCAGCGTCGTTTCTTGTACAACTCCTCGCCGCGCTTGTACAACGCGTTGCTCGTGCGTAGGCAGGCATTGGTATCTTTTTGCGTCTCGGCAGTCGCAGGCATGGACAATCGGAGACTCATGAACGCAATGAGTGCCATACAAACGATCGGAACAAGGCAAGCGGTTGGTATGTGATTGGATAATCGCATTCGCATGATGCCCTTGTTCACGACGTTTGCAGACAGCATCGCGCTGGTCACGCTGTACGATGTCGATGCTCTCCTACCTGTGGCAGCGACAGTGAGTCGGCTTCTGGCAGCGGTTTTCCCTTTGTTTCGGGCAGGAAGGGTACAGCGATCAGCCCAAGAATGTAGAACAAGCCGATGATCGTTGCCGCTTTGCCATAGCCGCCCAGGCCGACAATCAAGGTGCCGGCGATCAGCGGTGCGATCGCGGAGATCAATCGCGGTGCATTGAAGATGAAACCGGCAGCAGTCGCTCGCATCCGCGTCGGAAAGAGCTCCGGCAGCCATATCGGCGTCCACGAAAAAACGCCTTGGATGAAAAATCCATACACCGCAAAGACGAGCAGCAGCAGATGGATCTCTTGTACCCACAAATAGACGATCGGGGTGAGGATCAAGCACATCAGGTAGTACAAGAACGTCGTCGGCTTGCGGCCGAATGCATCGGCAAGGAAGCCGAAGCTGAAGAAGCCAAGCAATGCGCCGATATTTTGGGACAACCCGACCAATCCCACCCAGCGCTGGGCGGGAAGGCCCGCAGCAGTTGCCACCGATCCGAAATAGCTCGGAACAAAACTTGAGACGCCCCAGTAGCCGATCGTGACCGAGAGCGACATCACGAAGGTCAAAAACAGGCGCATGCGGACGGCGGGTTCGGCAAACATATCGACCAGGGTAAAACGTACAAGCGCCGCGTCTTCCCCTTGAAGCGCCGCGCCCTGCCGCCGGAGATCATGCGCGGCACGACGGCGCCTGTCCGATTCTTCCCACCGGGGCGATTCGGGAACGTTGCGCCGGATCCAAAACACGATCAGTGCCGGCAGGACGCCGATCAGATACATGTAGCGCCAGGCGCTAGGACCGGACGTGCCGATGGCCACCCAGATAGCGGAGGCAAGAATGCTTCCGATCGGATATCCGCATTGCAAAAACGCGCCGCCCTTGCCGCGCGCCTTGTCCGGCCAAAGCTCAGCCGTGATCGAGGCCCCCGTCGCCCATTCCGAGCCGATCGCCAGCCCAACGAGAAAGCGAAGCACAGCAAAAGACAGCCAATCCCAGGAGAGAGCGCTCAAGCCAGTCAGCAGCGAATAGGCAAGGATCGTAAGTGTCATCGACCGCTTGCGGCCGATATAATCGGCCAGTACGCCGCCGAGCAGGCCACCCGCCCCCCAACCGAAGACGGTTATCGCAATGACCGCGCCGGCATAGAACGGAATGTACCTGTATTCGGATGGGTCAAGGAGTTGGTGCAGTGCAGCGCCGATGGTGAGAATAAGCGCGAATACCTCGAAACCGTCGAACGTCCACCCGAGGTTCGAGGCGATCAGTGCTTTCCACTGCGTCCGGTTGAGCGAGCGATACCATGGGGAAGACTCGATTGTGACGGTTCCGGCCATGACTCCCTCCTTGGACATAGGCGCCCCCATTTATACCCGCGTGCCAATCAATCGAAAGCAGGTTTCGGATGCAGGTCGGGTTCTTTTTCTGGCCCTACACTCTTGACCTTTGCGAAAGGCTCGCCGAGCGCGCCGACCGCTATGGCTATGCAATGATCGGCATCGCCGATACGCCTGGAAATGCGATGGACCCCTGGGTGTCGGCGGCGATAGTTGCACGCGCTTCGCAGCGGACGCGGGTTGCGCTCTGCGTCACCAATCTGTTGACGCGGCATCCAGCAGTCAGCGCCGCGGCGATTGCTTCGCTCGATCAAATCTCGGACGGTCGCGCCGTGCTTGGCATCGGCGCAGGTCACAGCGGCACGAAGAATGTCGGATTGTCGAAGTCGACAGCCAGAGAGCTTACCGAAGGCGTCGTCTTTATCAAAGCGCTTCTGCGAGGCAAGCCCGCCGACCTCGGCACCGCTACCGCCCATTTGCCCTGGATCAAACGTGCGCCGCCGGTCTTTCTCGCGGCGTCGCATCCACCGGCGCTGCGGGCAGCAGGACAGACTGCTGACGGCGTGTTCTCTAATTTTGGATTGGGTGTCGACAATATTCGGGATTCGGAGTCTCACATCATCGCGGGGGTCAAGGCAGCGGGCCGCTCTCTGGAAGATATCGAAATCTGGCAAATCGCTGCTCTCGATTGCAGTGAGGATCGGAACGTTGCGCAGCGCAAGGTGGGTGCCATGCTGGCCTTCTTGGCCGGATATATCATCGGTGACAGAAACCTGGAAACCCGCGGCGTACCTGAGCCACTACGTGCGCCGTTGCTCGAGCTGCGGCGACGGTACAGCACACGGCCTGGCGAAGCCGATATCAAGCTGGTTCAGGAGCTCAACCTGTTCGATTACCTGTCGCGGCGTCTTTCGATCTGCGGCAATCCACAAGATTGTCTTGCCCAGGCGCTCAGCGCCAAGGCGGCTGGCGCTAAGCGGCTGATGCTGACGGTCAGCCTTGCATCCGATCCCGTGCGCACCGTGGATCTGTTCGGCCAGCACGTGCTGCCAAAACTGTAGATTTCCAAGATTCCAATACCAATTTGAGCCCCTATCAAAGCAGTCGTTTGAGGCGTTAGGATGCCGTCTCCTGAGCTTGGGGAAGGACATGCAACGGCGCGAATTTATCACGCTTGTTGGCGGCGCGGCGGTGGCGTGGCCGCTCTCGGCGCGTGCGCAGCAGGCAACGAAGATGCCTCGGATAGGCGTCCTAACGCCTGGTCGCCCCGATAATTCCGATGCAACTCTTAGAACCGTCAACGCATTCATAGCGAGGTTGCGTGAGCTTGGTTACACAGAAGGGCAGAATATCGCCATTGAGCGCAAATTCGGAGAAGGGGATGCCGATAGGCTCCACAGACTGGCGACCGAATTGGTCGAACGCCAAGTTGATGCCATTGTTGCGCTCAGTACGCCCGCCGCCCGCGCAGCCAAACAAGCGACCACCACAATCCCCATTGTCGCAATAGGTATGGCTGATCCCGTCGAGGACGATCTGGTCGCCAGTCTTGCGCGGCCAGGGGGCAATGTAACGGGCACCACGTTTCTCGGCCCGGAGCTGGTCGCCAAGCGCCTACAGTTGCTCAGAGAGATTGTTCCGGGACTTTCGCACGTGGCTGTCCTATGGCACCCCCGTGCATATGGCGATCGCACGATGGCTGGCATGGTGAAGGAGATCGAGGGCGCGGCCCAATCCTTAGGAACAAAGCTTCAATTTGTGCCGGCGGCTGGCCTCGACGATCTCGCCGGCGCATTCTCCGCGATGACCAGAGAGCGAGCCGACGCTTTCATTGTATTCCCCAGTCCGATGTTATTTGGGATATATCCACGCATCGTGAGCCTAGCGGCGTCCAACCGGCTGCCGGGAATGTACGCAGCAAGGGAGGGAGTAGACCTCGGAGGCCTCGTGTCCTACGGAGTAAATCTGCCCGACCTGTCTCGAGGAACTGCAATTTATTTGGAAAAAATCCTCAAAGGGGCCAAGCCGACGGAGTTGCCCGTGCAGCAACCCACCACCTTCGAGCTTGTCATCAATCTGAAGACTGCGAGACAACTGGGCCTTACGGTTTCTCGCGAATTCCTGTTGATTGCCGACGATGTGATCGAGTGATTTGCCGGGCCGCTTGCTCGCCGACTGTTGCACTGCATGAGTCCGGAGGCATCTACTAATATAAGACTACTCGGCGGCGGAGGCCCGGCACGCTCGCCAGACCTTCTCCGCCGTTGCCGGCATGTCGAGATGCGCGCCAGCGCCTCCCGGGATGGCATCCGCGACCGCGTTCATGACCGCGGCAATCGCCGCTGTCGTCCCCGCTTCGCCCGCCCCTTTCACCCCCACCGGGTTCGTCGTTGCCGGCACGAGATGCAGCTCTTCCTTGAACGCAGGCACGTCATCCGCGCGCGGCAGCGCATAATCCATGAACGAGCCCGTGATCAGCTGTCCGCCCGCAGCGTCGAAGACCGCGTTCTCCAGCAACGCCTGGCCCACCCCCTGGGTGATGGACCCATGGGTCTGGCCCTCGACGATCATCCGGTTGAGCGCATTGCCGCAATCGTCCACTGCGCAATAGCTGGCGAGCATCACCCCACCGGTCGCGGGATCGATCTCGACCTCGGCAACATGGCATCCATTCGGGAATGTCAGCGGCGTCTCCGCGGTGGTTTTGGTATCGAGATCCTCCGCGATCTCGCCGCGCTCTTTCATCTCCTTTGCCCGGACGGCGAGATCGAGCAGCGAGATGCTGCGATCGGTGCCCACCACGCCGAAGCGTCCGCCGCGATACTCGATGTCTGCCTCCGCCGTTTCCAGCACCGCTGCCGCGATAGCCTTGCCTTTCGCCAGCATGGCATCCACCGTCTTGATCAAGGCGTGGCTCACCGTCATCGCCGAGCGCGAGCCGACGGAGGCATAGCCCGCGATCTCCATGGCGGAATCTCCTTGCCGATGCTCGATCTCTTCGGGGGCGATGCCCAGCCGTTGCGCCAGCATGGGGATGAAGACAGTTGCATGCCCCTGTCCCGTCGATTGCACATTGAGGCCGAGGATGAGCTTGCCGCCTCCGGGGAAATTCAGCGCCGTTGCTTCCAAAGGGAATCCACCCGCGTGCTCCAGCATGCAGGAAATTCCCAACCCGCGATATTTTCCCTGCTTCCCCGCTGCCCGCCGGCGCTGCTTGAAGCCGTCGTAGCGCGCAAGCGAAAGCGCCTGGTCCAGCAGCGAGGCGAAATCGCCGCTGTCGATGGTGGTCCCCACGGCGGTTCTGTACGGCATCGCGGACGACTTGATCAGGTTGCGCCGGCGCAGCTGGACCGGATCGATGCCGGTCACCCGCGCCGCCTCCTCGACCGCGCGTTCGAGCATGTAGTTTGCTTCCGGGCGTCCGGCGCCGCGGTAGGGTGCGGTCGCGGTCGTATTGGTGAACACGCAGCGCACGCCGATGTCGATGCGCGGGATGTCGTACATCCCGGGCAGGCAGCGCGCGAGATTCATGGTCTGGATGTTGGCGCCCACCGCCCCGATATAGGCGCCCATGTTGGCGAGGTGACGAATGCGCAGCGCCAGAAACCTGCCACGCTCATCGAGCGCGAGCTCGACCTCGCTGAAGGTATCGCGGGCATGATTGTCGCTGAGGAACGCCTCGGCCCGGCTCGACATCCAATGCACCGGGCGCCCGAGCTTGCGCGCAGCGACCAGAACCGCGACGTATTCCGGGTAGGGTCCGGTCTTGAGGCCGAACGCACCGCCCACGTCTTCCGTGATCACGCGCAGACGCTGGTTGGGCACGCCGACAATGGGGGCGAGACCGTCGCGCAGCGCCCGCGCGCTTTGGGAGCAGCAGCGCAGGAGGTAGCTGTTGCTCGCCGCATCATAGCTTGCGGTCGCACCCCGCGGCTCCATCGAAGCGACCATGATCCTTTGATGCAATACTGAGACACGCGCGACATGCTTTGCCGATGCAATGACTCGCTCGACCTCGCTCGCGTTCGCGTCGGGATCGGGAGCGAGGCCCGGCCAGTCGACGGCGATGTTGCCGGGAGCCTCGGGCCATACCTGCGGCGCGCCCGCGCGCACGGCTGCGCGCAGATCGATGATAGGGGTGCGCTCTTCGTACTCGACCTTGACGAGCTCGGCAGCGTCCTGCGCCGCCTCGATCGTCTCGGCGGCGACCAGCGCCACCGCCTCACCCACGTGGCGCACGGTCGTTCCCGCCAGCGCGGGACGCCGGGGAATCATCAGTTTCGTGCCGCCGCGCCCGCCGAGCGGCGGATGCTGGGATACGTTCCCGATCCCCTCCATGTCGGCGCCGGTGAGCACCGCAAGCACCCCCGGCGCCGCGCGTGCCGCGCCGGTCTCGACCGAGCGGACATCGGCGAAGGCATGGGGCGAGCGGACGAAATAAGCATGGGCTTGCCCGCTGATGGGGACATCGGCGGCATAGCGGCCAAGCCCGCGCACCAGCGGATCATCTTCCAGACGTGGCCGGGAAAGCGCGCGTGTTTCTGTCGTCTTGGTATCCATGTGGGATTCCAATGAAGCGTTGGGGGAAATGTTTCTACGCGATGACAGCGTGGAATGCTTCCGCTGTCACGCCGCCCGGCGTTCCGCGTCCGACTCGAGCGGCAGCTACGGCAGCAAGTCCGACGCCTTTCGCCTGCGCTCTCATGCGGTGGCTCCCGCCATCTCGGCCACCGCCGAAAGCGATTCGTTCGACAGCGGCAAGTCAACCGGCGCATTGCGCTCGGCGGAGAGATCCGCCGCGGTATAGGTCTCCATCACCAGGCGCGCGCTCTCCGGCGTGACCATGACGGGGCGATCCCTGATGCAGGCCTCGAGGAAATGGATGGTCTCGGGGCCCATCTGGCCCGCAAAGACATGGTCCACCTGCTCGCCGGGCATGGTGGACATGGGGAAGCGCGTGCCCTCGGCCACGGTGTTGAGCCAATTGTCGCGATGGGTGTCGTCGAGAATGAGCGACCCTTCGGTCCCGGTGATCTCGACCCAGGTGGAGCAGTAGTTGGGATAGCTCGGCGGCAGGTTCCAGCCGCCGCCGATCGTCACCAGCATGCCGTTGTCCATGGTGACGATCGACCACATCACGTCGAACGAGCCGTTGATGCTCTGCATGTAGCCGTAGGCGCCTTGCGAGTAGACGCGCACGGGCTTCGCCGGATCAAGCAGCCAGAACACGAAGTCCAGGTCGTGGGTGGATTCCATAACGACCGGCGAGAGCTTCACCCGTTTGGCGATCTTGGCGCCCAAACCGCGGCTCAAATGCCGGCTGACCATGACGGAAACCACCTTGCCCAGCGTGCCGTCAGTGATCTTCTTCTTGGCGTAGGCGAATTTCGGATTGAAGCGTTGCGAGTAGCCGATGGTGAACTTGCGGCGCCCGCGCCGGGCCAGCGTGATCAGCTCGTCGGCCTCCCAGAGCTGCAGCGCTATCGGCTTCTCCAGGAGCACGTGCTTGCCGGCACGCAGGCAATCGCGCGTGATCGGATGATGATTCTGCTCCGGCGTGGTGCAGACATAGACAACGGAGATATCCGGGTTCTTGACGATGTCCTGATAATCGAGGCTTGCCGAGGCGGCTCGGGTCAGCGCCTTGACCTCCGCCAGGCGGTCGGGCCGGATCTCACAGATGTGGAGCTTGTCGACCAGCGCCGAGCGCGACAACGTCTCCGCCCGGATGCCCCCGCACCATCCCGTGCCGATCACTGCGACTTCGACCCGTTCCACTCTTTTCTGCTCCTGACCCGATCCCTGCGGGGCTCACTATTGCTTGAAGTATCCGATGGGGGCGCTGCGCGCTACCCCAGGAGCTATCGGCGGAGGCTGTACTGGAACGGCGCGAAGCGCTCATCTGCCCGCGTCAGCACGGCGTCAGAAGCTGCCGCTCAACAACGACTCGAGCAGCGGATGTCACGCCTTGGCAAAGGGATTGGCAACCGTGACGCCGCTCCAGGTAAAGCATTTGCAATAACGCATTCAGTTTCTCGCCAAGACGCAGCTTTGGCGGGCTTGAAGTTTTGCTTGCGTATTGCCTTGAGTTCGTGATAGAACAAAGAGGGAACAATGCTGCACCGGAGCCGGCATGATCAGCGAAGCCAGACGTGAAGCCAGCCGGCGGAACGGCCGCCGCAGCCGCGGTCCGAGGACGCCAGAGGGCAAGGC
>Ga0073928_10001268_pt1 | contig 49829 bp, 40 predicted proteins | sample PaiPotPPA55metaG_FD_76969 | JGI IMG/M metagenome (GOLD analysis project Ga0073928, IMG submission 76969) | Iron sulfur acid spring bacterial and archeal communities from Banff, Canada, to study Microbial Dark Matter (Phase II) - Paint Pots PPA... ...
CGTGGAGTTGAATTTCCCGAAGGCCTAAGACCATCCATCCTTTGACGCGACATCGCGGCCCGCTGGCCGCGATGCTTTGTGTTTGGCGCGTTTTGCGGCGAGCTAAATCGCGACAAGGTCATGACCCAGCCATATCTCGGGCGTGAAGCGGTCAGCTTTTCTTCAATTTTGCATGACGAGTTGAAGGGCCGCACCGCTGCGGCAGGATAGCCGGGTGCCGTGCCTTAACCTACCCCAGGGCCCGTGCGCCCGGCTATTCGCGGGCGGAGCTTTCGCGGGAGGCAATCGCCTTGGCGGCGGGCGCTTCGCTCGAAAATGCCCTAGTCAAGCCCGCGCTCGTGGCTCAGGCGCACCATTTCCTGAATGAAGATCGTCTTTTGCTTGTCGTCGAGGCTGGTGTACAGCGGCTCGGCCGCGTCGGCGACGGCGCGTTGATCCACGGCACGATCGTTGAGAAACTGGGCCTCGTTACGCATCTGCTCGACAATATCGTCGGGCGGGTCACGTTTCGCGCGCGCAATTCTAAGATTGAGACGGTCGGCGCCGTTGTGGCCGAGATAGTGCATCGCGCTGTTGAACCCGGTCCAGTGCTTCTCCTGCTCGGGCGTCAGATTCAGTTCGGACTTGATCCGATCGATGTCCGCGTCGCTGTTGGCGACGATCTGTTCGGCGGTCAGTTGCGGTTCGCCCGGCTGCGTGAGGACGTCCACCGGCTTTGTTGGTGTTGCTTTGGCGCCCTTGGCGACTTTGGCGTTTTTTGCGGGACCGGTCTGGGTCTGCTTGGTGCCATTCGCAGGGGCCGCTGCCTGCCCTTTTTGTTCGCCGACACCGAGCACGCCGGTAAATACGCCGACTACCCCGCCGATCGCGCCTCCCAACACACCGCCGACGGGTCCCGCCGCCTTGTTGCCCGCCTCGGCTCCCTGTTGGACGCCCTTGACCAGCCCTTGCGCATCCGCCGCCTGGGGAATGCCGAATAGCATGACAACGACTGTTCCAAGCGCGAAGCACAACCTCGGTTCCACACGCACGGCCGGTGTCGGGCTGATCATCGGGGGCTCCTTGGTCGATTCGAAAATTGGGTAACGGCGCTCTTCAGCGAATCCGGACATTATCGTTTTCGCGGCAAGCGAGTCTACCGCCGCGCCGCAGGGGCGCCTCGTGTCTGAACGGACAACTCCGCGGGGCCGGCACGACCCCGTGCGGGCGCCCACGGTCAGTCGATTGGCAGTGGACCGCAACAATAGGCACCTGCTAAACGGGTCATCGACGCCGTTCCTTGACGGCAGCAGGTAAGAAAAGGCCAGCAGGCGGGGCAAGGAACCGGGCAAGGAACTGGTAATGGCGACCAACAAGAAGAAACTCTTCATCACCGAATCGATGTCAATGCCGGGACGCGCGCTGCTGAGGGAACGCGGCGATATCGAACTCGTGGAATTTCCCAATTTGATCTCTGCCAGGGATTTCGAGGCGATGCTCAAGGCGCACGCGCCGGTTCACGGCGTGGCGCTCGGCGCCACCCGTTTCGGCGAGCCGGAACTCGAGGCTTCGAAGGAAATGGAGGTCGTGACCCGGATCGGCGTCGGCTACGATGCCGTCGATGTCGCGGCGCTCAGCCGCCGCAAGATCCCCCTGATGGTGGCGGGAAGCGCCAACTCGCCATCGGTGGCGGAGCAGGCGTTGTTCATGATGCTGACGCTGGCCAAGCGCGCCGTCGAGATGCATGCGCTGGTCAAGGACGGCGAGTGGAGTACGCGGCTCGGCAAGCTACCTTACGACTTGTTCGGCAAGACGGTCCTGATTGTCGGTTTCGGCCGGATCGGGACGCGAACCGCGAAGCGTTGCGTGGCCATGGAAATGAACGTTCTGATCTACGATCCCTATAAGTCCGCCGATGAGATCAAGGCCGCCGGCTGCGAACCCCTCGCCGACCTCGATGCGGCGCTGCCGCGGGTCGATTTTGTCAGCATCCATTGTCCCAAGACGTCGGAGACGGTCGGAATGTTCAATGCGGCGCGGTTGAAGCGCATGAAACCATCGGCCTATCTGATCAACACTGCACGCGGTGGAATTGTCGATGAGGCGGCCCTTTACGACGCACTATCGTCCGGCAAGCTCGCCGGCGCGGGTCTCGACGTTTTCGAGCAGGAGCCGCCGCCTATGGGCCATTCGTTGTTCGAGCTTCCCAATGTCATTATTGCCCCGCACGTCGCCGGCGTCACCCGGGAAGCGGTCGACCGGATGAGCGAGCAAACCGCGCGCAATATCCTGAGCGCGCTCGACGGCGAACCGATACGCCAGAACGTGATCAATCAGGACATTCTGGGCGGTGATTCTCCTCAATAAGATGCGAATGCTGTACAGTGCGCCGGCCTTGCGACCCGCTAAACGGCAATACCGAGCGACGGTCTGCATCGTAAACACTGTGGTACGCTGCCGCATGCAATCATCCATCTGGATCGGTATGTTTATCGGCTCTACAGTCGGCGGGCTTATTCCTGAATTTTGGGGCGGCGACATGCTCTCGTATTCGGGAGTGCTACTTAGTGCTGTCGGTGCCGTTGTCGGGATATGGCTCGGATCGAGAGCGTCAAGATGATCGTGCCCACAGTTCGACAGCGCGCCGCTGACCTTGCGCGAGCGGAACGGAGTTCATTAAAAAGCAAATTAGACTTGGAACCACTGACCTTCGAGAGGTCCGTGCTTATTTCGCGGTTACAACCACGGAATGGAGGAACGGATGACGAAACTCACGATCCTGGGAGCTGCTGTAGTTCTTTCCTCTTTTGCTGGAGGGCCCGCAGCGGCCCAACACATGCTTTCCGGCCCAAGCCACGGCGTCCGGAGCACCTATTGCGCCACGCCAGAACCGGGAAATCCCTTAGCTGAGAAGTTCGATTGCATGACCTGGCGCTCTCGGCGAAGTCCAGGCGATTGGGACAACCGCGGTAACGATTTTTGGTTGCGTGATCCGGGCATTCGCCATCGGGAACGGGGCTTCTAAAACAAATGTTTTTGGTCTCTTCGAGCAGCGGCGCGCCCGACGTGACGTGCTGCCGGACCTTGAAAATAATCGGTCGCGTTTGCTCAGTAAGTCCAAGTCTCTTTAGAAGTCTCTCTACAAGTCTCTTTATCAGAACGGCATCATCGCGACACAGCATCGCATTCCGATTGCTCGGTTGATCGAGGCGTGATGGCATGCGGCCTTTGCCGGTGACTTGGCCGGATTCGGCACCTCACCTCCCCGGGGGAACATCACCATGACCTTCAAAGAATATGGCAGCTATGACGCCGTTGGCCTGGCCACACTCGTCCGGACGAGGCAGGTCAGCGCCAGCGAATTGCTGGACGAGGCGATTGCGCGAACCACCAAGGTCGATCCGCAGCTCAACGCGGTGGTCGTAAAACACCACGGCTATGCCAGGCGTCAAATCGACAAGGGACTTCCCGATGGTCCGTTCACCGGGGTGCCGTTTCTCTTGAAGGATCTGGAGTTTCTTGAGGGGACCCGGACCACATCGGGCGCGAGCATCCACAAGGACGATATTGCCGCTCATACCGGCACCCTCGCCCGGCGCTTCCTCGACGCCGGCCTGACGATCTTCGGGAAAAGCTCCACCCCGGAATTCGGATTGCTGCCGACCACCGAATCCCGCCTGTTCGGTCCGACGCGGAATCCATGGAATCCCGAGCACTCTTCCGGTGGATCTTCCGGCGGCGCGGGGGCTGCGGTGGCCGCGCGTATTGTCCCCGTGGCGCATGCCAGCGACGGCGGCGGTTCGATACGAATTCCGGCCTCGGCATCCGGCGTGTTCGGATTGAAGCCGACCCGCGCGCGCAATCCGATCGGTCCCGAGCGCGGCGAAGGCTGGAGCGGATTTTCCTGCGGCCACGTGCTGAGCATCAGCGTGCGCGACAGCGCGGCCATGCTGGATGCGACCCATGGACCCGAGCCAACGAGCCCTTATGTGGCGCCAGCGCCGGAGCGGCCTTTCGCCGAGGAGGTCGGTCGCGACCCCGGCCGGCTGCGCATCGCCTTTACCGACAGGTCACCTTATGGCGATGCTATCGACCCCGAGATTGCGGCGGCGGCACGCGAAGTAGCGAGCCTGCTGGCCCGGCTCGGCCATCATGTCGAGGAGCGCGCGCCGGCGCTGGCTGCCGATCCGGCGGTCGTGATGGCGCTCATCGTGAGCGCCAATACCGCGCTCGCCGTCCGGCTCGCCGAGCAGCAATTCGGCCGCGCCGTGACCGATCAGGATTTCGAAATCTTGACGCTTGCGACCGCGCATAATGCGGGCAAGGCCACCGCGATCGACTATGCGGCGGCGCAACTCAACGCGTTCCGGATTTCGCGCGGGCTGGCAACCTTCTTCGAGACCTGCGACGTGTTCATGTGCCCGACGCTTTGCTCGCCACCCCTGCGGATCGGCGAACTCAACCCGATGTCGCAGGATCTGTCGCATATATCGCCAATCCTGCGGCGCTATATGCCGGCCACCTCAATGTTCAACATGTCAGGTCAACCGGCGATGTCGGTGCCGCTCGCATGGAACGCCGCCGGATTGCCGCTCGGCATGATGTTCGCTGCACGCTTTGGCGACGAGGCGACGTTGTTTCGCCTGGCGGCCCAGCTCGAGCAGGAGCGGCCCTGGAATAAAAAGATACCGCCAGTTTGCGCGTGAGCCGACAAAACTCAGCCGCATTCGAGGCCGAGGAAAGGATGTCGCGCAGGCGACCGGACCCGATTCCGGCGCCGTGCGTTGCCTATGGAGACTGGGATATTGAGCCAAAGCGACCCGACCGATCATGCGCTCGCGGCCATCGCCAGCATCCTCGATCACCCGGAACCCGATCGGGAGCTCGAAAGGGCCATTATCCTTCAGGAAAAGCCCGACGCTTCGGGACGGATTGAGGCTGACGGCTATTCCAAATTGGGTCCGGGCCCGATGGAAGCGATTCGTTTCAAATGGACCGTCCGCCGCGAAAGCGATGGCCAATATTTCGTGGACGAAACCATCGGCGAAAACTCACGGCCGGTCACCAACGGGCCGATGTCCGCGGATGCAGCCACACGGTTCGTTGACGATCGCGAGCAGGAAGCGCGACTGCGATTTGAGACGCTCAGGAGTGAAATGGCCGGACGCGCCGCCGCAGCCGACGTGGTACGCAAAGACGGCGGCGAAATCTAGCGCCGTCGATCTTCCCTGACGTGACGCTCAGCGATTCGGCTTGCCCTGCGAATTTGGCGTTCCCAAAAAATCCTTTTTGGCGAGATCGACGCCGCAATGGCGCAAGATGTCGTAGGCCGTCGTGACGTGAAAAAAGAACTGCGGCACGCTGAAAGTCAGCAGCAGGGATCGACCGGTGAATTTTCGCGTCGAACCGTTCCGAAATGTGAAAACGACTTCCTTGTCAGCGGCGCCGTCGATTTGCGCGGGCCGTATGTCTCCGACGAAATCCCTCGCGGTCGCGATGCGTGCCTTGAGTTCGGCAAAGTCCGGCTCGGTATCGCCAAATACCGGGGGATCCGCGTCGGCCAACAGAGCGCAGGCGAGGATCGCGTGCCGGTTCGCCTCGCCCACCTGGCGCGTGAGATCGTACATATTGGGATAGAGGCGCGCATTCAGGAGAATCGAGGGATCGATTTTTCGAGCTTCGGCGTGAGCGGCCGCATGGTCGAGCAGATCGGACAAATTGCCCAGAAAATGCGTGAAAACCCCGACTGACGATTGGTGCATTGAGATTGTCACGGTCGTCCCCGGTTTGCCGTCAATTGACCATGTGCTCGGGCACATGGACCGCGCAGCGGATCGGGCGGGCTGCGCCGCCGGCTATTCGCCGACCTTCGCCAAATATTCCGCGTCGGTTACCGGCTCCATCCAGGTCGCGTGACTTCCGTCCAGCGATTCCTGCATGGCGAGGTGGGTCATGCCGTTGGTCGGAGAGCCGCCATGCCAATGTTTCTCGCCCGGCGGAATCCAGACGACATCGCCAGGCCGGATCTCGCGCATCGGGCCGCCCTTGGTCTGAACGCGTCCCAGGCCTGCGATGACGTACAGCGTCTGACCGAGCGGATGCGAGTGCCAGTTTGTCCGCGCGCCCGGTTCAAAAGACACGCTGTTCACGACAACCCGTGCCGGCGCTGGCGCGGCGACGATCGGGTCCTGCCAGACTGTACCGGTGAAGTATTCCTTGGGCGCGCGGCGTGTCGGCCGAGAGCCGGCGAGATGAATGTCCATGGATTTCCTCCTGCGAGCACGCCATTCGGCGCCACTGGGTTATTTTTTTGACGCCGCGTAGCGCGCCTTGGTTTCGGCGTTCATGGGATAGAGGCCGGGCAGCACCGCGCCGTTGTTGACCTGATCCACGATCCAGGCCTCCATTCGCTCCTGCTCGGCCCCTTCGGCCAGGATGAGGTCGAGAAAGGCCTTGGGGATTACGACGGCGCCGTCCTGATCGGCGACGATAATGTCGTCGGGGAAGATCGCCACGCCGCCACATCCGATCGGCTCGCCCCAGCCGACAAACGTCAGTCCGGCGACCGAAGGCGGCGCGGCATAGCCGTCACACCACACCGGCAGGCCGGTGCCGAGCACGCCTTCGAGATCGCGCACCACGCCATCGGTGACCAGCGCGGCGACTCCGCGCTTGACCATGCGTGCGCACAGGATATCGCCGAAAATACCGGCATCGGTAATGCCCATGGCGTCAACCACCGCGATGCAGCCATCGGGCATGGCTTCGATCGCCGTACGGGTCGAAATCGGCGACGACCATGATTCCGGCGTCGCCAAGTCTTCCCGCGCAGGCACGAAACGCAGCGTAAAAGCCGGTCCGACCAGCCGCTTCTGCCCTGGCCGAAGCGGGCGCGAGCCCCGCAACCAGACGTTTCGCAGGCCCTTTTTAAGAAGAACGGTGGTGATGGTGGCGGTGGAAACGTGGGAAAGCGTTGCGATTGCTTCGGGGGTCAGGGACATCGAAAAAACAGCTCCGGTGGCGATGGATCGGGCCGGCATCTTGCGGGGCACGGCCATCGCGTCAAGTGCTGTCGCTTGCCGAAGCCATGCATCGCGGCTGTGGGATTACGGTACCTTATCACGAATCTGCGGATCAGTTTATTGACCCTGCTGGCTTATTTGCGCCAACGGGTCGCACGAATGCGCCCCCCATGGTAAACTTCCGGAAATTCCACTTCACAGCAAAACGCGCTAGAGCATGATGCCAACCGAAGATTTATGAAGCTATGGCTGCGACCCTCTCCCCACCCCGCCTTTTGCCAAGTGGTGACAGCGCCATCACGGTGGAATTCAGCCGCACGATCGATGACGCCGCGAACCGGAGGGTGCTAGCGCTCGACCGCACGCTGGCGCGCGAGCCAATCTCCGGCGTGACCGAATCCGTGCCGACCTATCGATCCCTGCTGGTTCACTACGATCCGGCGCAGATCGATTTCGATGCGCTGGGTCAGAAACTCGCCGAGCTTGCGCAACAGCCGGTTCCGCCAACGGAGAATACGCGGCGCTGGCGCATTCCCGTGGTGTATGGCGGCGAGCATGGCATTGACCTTGAGGACGTCGCCAGGACGCTGGGCACCACGCCGGATCAAATCGTGGCGCGGCACATCGCCGGCGACTACCGCGTCGCCATGATCGGTTTTACCCCGGGCTGGTCCTATCTCAGCGGTCTGCAGGATTCACTGCAAATGCCGCGGCGGCAAAACCCGCGCCTGTTGACGCCCGCCGGCACGATTTCGATCGGCGGCGTGCAGACCGGTGTCCAGTGTCTTGCCGGCCCGAGCGGCTGGCATTTGTTGGGCCGCACGGCGGTTCGAACCTACCAATTGCACCGCGATCCGATCTTCCTGCTGGAACCCGGTGATCGCGTGACGTTTTCCGTAGTCGATGCCAAAACGTTCCTGGAGCAGGATCGCGCAGCAGAAGGTGGCGAGATTGTCGCGGAACTGATGGCCGCATGAGCAAACTCGTCATTTCAGCGATAGGCCCGGCAAGCTCGGTGCAAGACGGCGGACGCTTCGGCGCCCAGCGCTACGGCCTGACGCCGAGCGGCGCAATGGATCGGCTTGGGCTGGCTGCCGCGAATTGTCTTGTCGGAAACGCCCTGTTCGCCCCGGGGGTCGAAATCGGTCCGTTCGGCGCGGCATTCACCGTGCGTCAGGGCGCCGTACGCGTCGCGCTTTCGGGCGCACCGCGCAGTGCCGACATCGCGGGGCGCGCTGTCGCATGGGATACGTCGGTGACGATCGCGGATGGCGAGACCTTGAAGCTCGGAATGGCCCGTGGCGGCTCTTTCAGCTACCTCGCGATCGAGGACGGGATTGTGGGCGAGCCCATGTTCGGAAGCCTGGCCGTAAATGCGCGGGCCGGGCTCGGCAGTCCCTACCCGCGTCCGTTGCAGGCCGGTGACGAATTGCAGGTGGCGGACGCGAGTGGCGCAGCAGAGCACCGGATCGATCTTCCTGCCGCGGCTGGCGGCCCGATCCGCGTGCTGATGGGACCCCAGGATGACGAATTCGGCGACGCCGTAAATCTGTTTCTGGACAGCGAGTGGAAGGTATCGGCGACCAGTGATCGCATGGGTTACCGGCTTGAGGGCCCCGTGATCAGGCATCTGCACGGCCACAATATCGTCTCCGACGGTACCGTGAACGGCAGCATCCAGGTACCCGGCAATGGCCAGCCCATCGTGCTGATGTCGGACCGCGGCACCAGCGGCGGTTATCCCAAGATCGCGACCGTGATAACAGCCGATTTTGGCCGGTTCGCGCAGACCCCGGCCGGAACCGGGTTTCGGTTCAAGGCTCTCGGCATGGCCGAAGCGCAGACGGAGGCGCGCAAATTCGCCGAACTGCTGCGCGCCCTGCCCGATCGCCTGCGTCCGATCGAGAGTTTTGATCTCAACATCGAGGCGCTGCAGGATGCTAATGTCGCCGGCGCCGCCGTCAGTGCGGTCGACGCCGGAACCTGGCAGATTTCATCGCTTGCCGATGCGCTGACGCAGGACTAATCCCGGCAACCAACAAACGGACAAGAAACATGAAAACAGTCGATCTGAACAGCGACCTCGGCGAGAGCTTTGGCGCCTGGGAAATGGGCAACGACGCCGCCATGATCGATGTCGCCACGTCGGTGAACGTCGCCTGCGGTTTTCACGGCGGGGATTACGACACCATGCGCAAAACCGTGGAACTGGCGAAGGCGCGCGGCGTCAGCGTCGGCGCACATCCAGGTTACCGCGACATTCATGGGTTCGGCCGCCGACCGTTTTACGGCATGAAGGCTTCCGAGATCGAGAACCTCGTCGCCTACCAGATCGGCGCCCTGCAGGCGATCGCAACCATGGCCGGCTACAAGGTCACCCACGTCAAGGCGCATGGCGCGTTGTCGAACGTCGCCTGCGAGGAAGACACGACTGCGCGCGCCATTGCTTCCGCGATCAAGGCGGTCGATCCCAATCTGATCTTTGTCGTATTGGCCAATTCCAAGCTGGTGCAGGCCGGCGAAGCGGCAAACCTGCCGCTGGTGCACGAGGTATTCGCCGATCGCGCCTACGATGACGACGGCATGCTGGTTTCGCGCAAGAAGCCCGGTTCAGTGCTGCATGACCCGAAGCAGATCGCTGAACGCGTGGTGCGAATGATCCAGGACGGTGCCGTGGTCTCCGTGACGGGCAAGGTGATCAAGATGCGCACCGACACGGTCTGCATTCACGGCGACACGCCCGGCGCCGTCGATATCGCGCGCGGCGTAAGGACGGCGCTGAAAGACGCCGGCATCGACGTGGCCCCGTTCAAGAAGGCGGTCTAGCGTCTAAAACGGATGTACCGAAAGCGTGCCGAATACAACGGCCGCGATCACGGCGAACGCGCCATAAAGCGCGGCCGCGTGAAATCCCGTTCCGGTCTTGCGGGACAGGGAACGCGCGTAGAGGTGCAGGCGGGCTTCCGCCGATAGCTCGCGCATGGTCGATCTCCAACGAGACATTGAAGATAGTGGAATATCGTTGGCGGCCGGATGCAAGATCATGCTGGAAATAGTGATACCAACACTCTGACAGTCTTCAATCGCAGGTAAAAATTCTCCGCGACCGATTCGGCTGAGAATTTTATTCGTTCGAATTTGCTGGAACTGGAACCGGTTCCGCCTCCGTCAGTAAACGTCCTGCTGGAACCGGCCCTTCTTTTTGAGTTCCCCGACAAAGCTGACGGCCTCATCGGTCGAACGCGCGCCGTGTTGCGCGACGACATCCACCAATGCGCGTTCAACATCCTTCGCCATCCGTTTGGCGTCGCCGCAGACATAGACACTGGCACCCTCGGCCAGCCATGTCCATAATTCGCGGCCGACCTCGCGCATGCGATCCTGCACATAGAATTTCTTGTCGCCGTCGCGCGACCACGCCAGCGACAGCCGTGTCAGCAGTCCAGAGGTCTTCATGGCGTTCAATTCGTCGGCATAGAAGAAATCGCAACTGCTGCGCTGGTGACCGAAGAACAGCCAGTTCTTGCCGGGCGCGCCGGTGGCCTTGCGATCGAGCAGGAACGCGCGGAACGGGGCGATGCCGGTGCCGGGCCCGATCATGATGATCGGTACTTTCGGATCCTGCGGCAGCGCAAAGCCGTGCGCCTTTTGCACATAGACCTGCACCGGATCACCCGGCTGGATGCGTTCGGCGAGGAATGTCGAAGCCAGTCCGTGTCGTTTGCGTTTGCCGACCACGTACCGCACGCAGTCCACCGTCAGCGACAGCTTGCCAGGGGTGGCGTTGTGCGACGAGGAGATCGAGTAGAGCCGCGGCTGCAGCGGCTCCAGCGCTTCGACGAAGGCTTCGGGGTGCGGGCGAACGCCGGAAAATTTTTGCAATGCCGCCATCACATCGAGGGTGGCGGCGTCTCCGTCGGGATCGTCTCCCTGCGCCAGCGCGCGCGCTTTCTCGCGCTGAGCGCCACCCGTAATGAAAGAAATCAGCTCGAACAGCGAATCCGGCGCGGGCGCGAGCGATACTTCGTCGGTCAGTACTTCGCGCAGCGTCTTGCCTCGCACCGCGGTGGTGTGCGAGGCGCCGAGCAGGGCAATGATCTGGTCGACATGGCCGAGTTCATTGCGTGCGAAGATTCCGAAGGAGTCGCCGACGACGTAGTCGAGGCCGCTTCCGGCAAGGTCGAAATCGATGTGCCAGGTTTCTTTTTCCGATCCGGGCTTGTTGAGCAAGCGCCGCGACAGGAACGTTGCCGGCGCCGGAGTGTCGCGCGAACGGCCTGGCGCCGCGGCGAGCGTCGGCGGCGCTTCGGCGGGTGCGACCGCCTTACCCGGCGCGGCCGCGGGCGTTTTTTCCAGCTCTTCGTGCAGCGCTTTCAGCATCCGGGCGGTTTCCTTGCCGCCCGGCACGCACAGGTTCAGGCGCGCCTCCGCCTTGCTTGCGATGGCCTCGGAATAGTTGTGGCAGTCATAGCCGCATTGGCCGCAATCCTGCTGCGCCATCGCCGCCATCATGCGCCGGCGCAACGGACGTCCTTCCGCAAGCTTCATGCGGTCGGCGATCGGCATGGTCTGGTCGTGCCAAGGCGCCTCGCCGTCGTCACCGTCGCCCGTGGTCCCCTGCAAAACGGCGGCGCCCTGCCCCGCCGGCAGCGGTACCAGACCATCCGTCGACAGCAACCCGGCGAAGAAGCCGTTCAGCCAGGAGCGCTGCGCTTCGGAAAACGGCGCGCTCGAGGGGATGATTTCAATTCTGGGCGGAGGCGTCATCTGATTCATCTAGAAGTCTCTGCATCCGCAAGTTTGCGCAGCGTCTCGCCGTCATGGCGGCGCGCGAAGGTGAGGAATGTTTCGTCCGCAGATGCGCGATGCACGAGATACGCCTTGAGCAACTTCTCGACGGTCTGCGGCGCGTCCTCCGCCTTGATGTCGTGGTAGATCTCTTGCCCGATATCGGCATTTGGGCCGAACCCGCCGCCTGCGAAGAGGTGATAGCCCTCGACGGTATCGTCCTGCTCGCCGACCGGCACCTTGGCGGCAATCAGGCCGATATCGCTGATGTAGTGCTGGGCGCAGGAATGGTGGCAGCCGGTCACGTGGATATTCAGGGGCGTGTCGATTTCGAGCCGCGACTCGCACCAGTCGCCGATCGCGGCGGCGTGGCGCTTGGTGTCGGAGGCCGCGAACTTGCAGCCGGCATTGCCGGTACAGGCGATCAGCCCGGCGCGGATTTGCGACGCCTTGACCGCCAGCCCGATCGCTTCGATGGCCGCGACCGCGAGTCCCACATTTTCGTCCGGCACGCCTGAGAGCAAAAGGTTTTGCCAGACCGTCAGGCGAATTTCGCCATCGCCGAGATCGCCTGCGATTTTTGCAAGGCCGCGCATCTGCGCGCAGCTCAGCTTGCCGAGCGGCAATGAAATGCCGATCCAGTTAAGGCCATCCTGCTTCTGCCTGTGCACGCCGATATGCGCCATGCGGTCGAAGGCGGGGCGCGGGGCCAGGGCTTCCGCCGGCACACGGGTAAAGGCGTGGCCAAGCTTTTCCTCGACCAGAACAAGGAACCTCTCGATTCCCATTCCGTCGATGACATATTTCATGCGCGCCTTGAGGCGGTTGGTACGGTCGCCTGTGTCGATGAACGCCCGGACAATTGCGTCTGCGACCTTGGTCGCGTCTGCCGGCCTGACGATGATGCCGGTCACCCTGGCAAAATCCCTGTGGCCGGTGATGCCGCCAATCCCGAGGCTAAACCACACGCCGGGCTCGACGCCAAAGCCGTCCTTCACTTCCACGGCTGCGAAGGCAATATCATTGGTGTCTTCCAGCACCGCGATCTTGCCGGCACCGTCGAACGCGACATTGAACTTGCGCGGCAATCCCGTCAGCGAGCGGTCGTTGAGAATGTGGTAATGCCATTCGCGGGCGTATTCGCGGGTGTCGATCAATTCCTGCGGATCGATCCCGGCTGTCGGCGTGCCCGTGACGTTGCGAATGTTGTCGGCGCCCGAACCCCGCGAGCACAGCCCGAGGTCCTGGATGCCCTCGATCAGCGCGACGGCGTGCTTCGGCGGAACTTCGCGCAGCTGAAGATTGGCGCGGGTCGTGACATGGCAATAAGGCCCGCATAGCCGCTCGGCGAGATCGGCCAGCCCGGCGAACTGCCAGTGTTTGAGTACGCCATTGGGAATCCGCAACCGGCACATGTAGGAATCCTGCGCGGGTGCGACGTAAAACAGACCATAATAGCGCCAGCGAAAATTATCGGCCGGCGACGGCGGCGCGTTGGTCAGTGCCTGTTGCTTCAAGCGCGGATAGGCATCGAACGGATGCTCCTCGCGTTTGAACTTTTCCTGGTCCGCAAGCCTCTTGCCGGACGCGACGAACTTGTCCTGCGCCTTGAAATGCGCGGCGTCAGGTCCGATCGGTTCCGGGTTGGCCTTGCCCGCGACGCTACCTCCGAGGCCGCGCCCTACCTTGCTGATCTGCAGGCCGGTGGCGAAGCCTTCGAGGTAACGCTTCTGTTCCTCGGTAAAGTCGACTGAGAGAGTTTCTATTTTCATCGTGCGTGACGAAGCTCCTGCGGCCATGATTGGTGGCGCCAACGGGAAACGGAATGTGGCCGCGCGGCAATCGGGTCGACGGTAATCGCCGGCCTCAATTCCAGTGCGCGGACCAACCAGCCTCGTTGCTGCGGAAATCCATCTTGGACGTAGGCCAGCGGGCATCTGCGACGGCTGGCTGCACTGCAACATTCAAGTTACGTGCCATGCGGGCCGCGAACAATTATCAATACTTTTCAATGCCTTGTGAAAAAGAAAACGGAACCTGTCGGTCCACCAGGCTGCCAAACTTGAGCAACCAGCCTAAAAATTAGTCCAAGCGGGCGGATGCTCAATATTGCCTCATCAGCTCAGGGCGTCAGGATTTCCGACGACCGATCCGGAATGCCGCCAGATGACCCGCAATATCGTCGGCATCGAACGCCGGCCCGGCGAAGGCTCCCACCGCATCGGATGCATCCGCGGGCTTAACTGCGTGTCCCAACGCCGCGTCGTGGAGATCGGCCCTGAACACCGCCTTTGCCGTCCTGAGCGCCTCCGGGCTGATTGAGGTCTGTCCCCAACGGACCATCTGCGCATAGAGCCAGGCCGCTTGCGCGGGGTCAGGCCGCGAAGCCCCTTCCCGTCCAACCAGCAGATAGCGACTGCTTTCACGAATGGTTCCGTCCGGCAGGATCTTGAGACGGCCGTCCAGGGTTCGCTGAATGACGTCGGCGTCGACGCCGACCCGTTCCGGCTGGGCCAGGAGGCGCGCTGTCTCGGCGCGATTGTTTGGCTGCTCGATGAATTCGGCGGCGCGAAATGTGGCCCGGATCAGGGCTGCAACAACTTCCGGATTCTTGTCCGACCAGCTTTGCCTGATGGCGAGCACCTTCTCCGCTGCGCGGACCAGAATATCCGAGACGAAGTGCAGGATATGGCCAACGCCGCGATCGACCGCGATCGAATTCCACGGCGCGCCAACGCAGAACGCGTCGACCTGGCCGCTGGCAATGCTGTCGACCATGTAGGGCGGCGGCAGCACCACGAGACGAATGTCCTCGTCGGGGTCGACGCCGCCGGCCGCCATCCAGAACCGCAGCTGATAATTGTGGGTGGAGAACGGAAACGTCATGCCGAAGGTCAACGGTTCCGCGCCGCTTCTGCGTCGCGCGGCGACGACGCGCGAAAGCGCCAGTGCGGTGGCCATCGGGTCGAAGCGGTCGCCGTCGATTTCCGCCATGATCGCGGCATGCAGCGCCGGTGACACCGTGATCGCGTTGCCGTTGAGGCCTAGATTGAACGGCGCCGCGATCGGCACCCTGACGTGTCCGAGCCCGAGGCTCGATGCGATTGCGACCGGCGCCAGCAGGTGTGCAGCGTCAAACAAGCCTATATTGAGCTTGTCGCGAACATTCGACCATGACACTTCCCGCACCAGGGTGACGTCGAGCCCTTCCGCTGCGGTAAAACCCTTGTCGACGGCGACGATCAGGGCGGCGGCATCGATCAGCGGAATGAAGCCGATGTGGAGCGGTTTGGTCATCTCAGCAACTCCGACGCCGTCAGGATCGACTGTGCGATCTCGCCGATCTTCTTTTTCTCGCGCATCGCCGTCGACCGCAGCAGGACATAGGCCTCGTCTTCCGTCAGGCCCTTCAGCTTCATCAGAATTCCCTTGGCCCGCTCGATAACCTTGCGGTCTTCCAGCGCGGATTTGGCGCGATCGAGCTCATCCTGCAGCCTGGAGAAGGCGTTGAAGCGTGAGATGCAGAGATCAAGGATCGGCTTGAGGCGTTCTTTCTTCAGTCCGTCGACGATATAGGCGGAGACGCCGGCATCGACCGAAGCCTGGATCGAGGCGGCGTCGCTCTGATCGACGAACATCGCGATCGGCCGTCGCACCGCGCGGCTGACCTGGAACATCTGCTCCAGAACGTCGCGGCTGGGGTTTTCCAGGTCGATCACGATGACGTCGGGATCGAGCGCATAGATGCGACTCAGCAAACTCTGCATTTCGCTGATGTGCACGACATCGGTAAAGCCCGCCTCCCGCAATCCCTCCTGAAGGATCGCGGCGCGGATCGGGCTTTCGTCGACAATCACGATTTTAGGAGACGACTCTGCGCCCATCGATCACCCGCATTCCGGCGACCTATTCATAGCACGCGACATGTCGGCTCAAAGCCTTGTAATTATGAGCAATTGGGACTAGCTCCTGCCTGTCAATCAGGCAGATCCAGCATGCAACAGGCCGCCGCGCCCAAAGTCAGTTTTGTTTCATTGGGATGCCCCAAGGCGTTGGTGGATTCCGAGCGCATCATCACGCGGCTGCGCGCGGAAGGCTATGAGCTGGCGCGCAAGCACGACGGCGCGGATTTGGTCATCGTAAACACCTGCGGGTTTCTCGACAGCGCCAAGCAGGAATCGCTCGGCGCCATCGGCGTGGCGATGGCGGAGAATGGCAAGGTCATCGTCACCGGCTGCATGGGCGCGGAGCCCGAGCAGATCGAGGCGGCCTATCCCGGCGTGCTGTCGATCACCGGACCGCAGCAATATGAAAGCGTGCTCGATGCGGTGCATCGCGCGCTGCCGCCGGTTCACAATCCGCACCTCGACCTGGTGCCGCCCCAGGGCATCAAGCTGACGCCGCGGCATTACGCGTATTTGAAGATTTCCGAAGGCTGCAATAACCGCTGCAGCTTCTGCATCATTCCGAAGCTGCGCGGCGACCTGGTGTCGCGTCCGGCGGGCGACGTGCTTCGCGAAGCCGAAAAGCTGGTCAACGCCGGCGTCAAGGAATTGCTGGTCATCTCGCAGGACACCTCGGCCTACGGCGTCGATCTGAAATACGCTTCGAGCCCGTGGAAAGACCGCGAGGTCCGTGCGAAGTTTTTTGATCTGGCGAAAGAGCTCGGCGAATTCGGCGCCTGGGTGCGGCTGCAATATGTTTACCCCTACCCGCATGTCGACGAAGTCATCGGCCTGATGAGCGACGGCAAGGTGCTGCCCTATCTCGATATCCCCTTCCAGCACGCCAGTCCGGAAATCCTCAAAGCGATGAAGCGCCCGGCGGCGCAGGAGAAAACGCTGGTGCGGATCACGAAGTGGCGCGAGCAATGTCCCGATCTCACCCTGCGTTCCACCTTCATCGTTGGATTCCCCGGCGAAACCGATACCGACTTTACCTACCTGCTCGACTGGCTCGATGAAGCCGGGATCGACCGCGTCGGCTGCTTCAAATATGAGCCGGTCGCGGGCGCCTCGTCGAATGCGCTCGGCCATGCGGTGCCCGAGGAGGTCAAGCAGGAGCGCTGGAACGCGCTGATGGCGCGGCAGCAGAAGATTTCCGCCCGCCGGCTGAAGCGCAAGGTCGGCACCCGGCAACAAATCATCATCGACGAAGTCGGACCGACAGTATCGAAGGGCCGCTCGAAGGCCGACGCGCCCCAAATCGACGGCGCGGTCTATGTTTCAAGCCGGCGGCCGCTGCGCGTCGGCGAGATCGTCACCGCGAGAATCGAGCGTGCCGACCAATACGATCTGCACGGCAGCGTCGCCGGCTTCTGAGCTGTCAGTCGACGGGTTGTCTTCACGCCAACCGCTATCCACCCCGGATCAGATCCAAAGCCATCCTTCGCTCGAAAGCGCGCCGCCTTGACATCGCCGGCCGTTCGGCGGTATGGGCTTGCGTCATGAACCTGAACCGGACCCAACTCCGCGCCACTTTCCGTCGTCGCTCCGTCGACGATGATGGGTCGCGCCGTGTCCGACGACAACGCTGATTAACTAGTTCAGCAACGTTTTCGAGAAGGCCGCACCCTCAAAAGTGCGGCCTTCCTGCGTTTTGGCCTGCCTTTTCGCATCTCACCCCGGGAGTCCGACATGAACATCGCTACGCATCCCTTTGACGCATTGATGGATATTACCGCGCGCCCGCCGGTCGTCCTGGTTCGGGGCGAAGGTTCATTTTTGTGGGACGACAGCGGCAAGCGTTATCTCGACTTCATCCAGGGCTGGGCGGTCAATTGCCTCGGTCACTCGCCGTCCGTCCTGGCCGAGGCACTTGCCGAGCAGGCAAAGCTGCTGCTGACGCCAAGCCCGGCCTTCTACAACGGGCCCAGCCTCAAGCTGGCAAAGGCCCTGGTCGATCACAGTTGCTTCGACCAGGTGTTCTTCACCAATTCCGGCGCGGAGGCCAACGAGGGCGCCATCAAACTCGCCCGCAAATACGGCGCGTTGCGAAAGAACGGCGCGCACGAAATCATAACCTTCGAAGGCGGCTTCCACGGCCGGACGCTGGCGACCATGTCAGCCTCCGGCAAGAAGGCTTTTGAGCCCTTGTTCGAGCCCAAGGTGCCGGGCTTCCCCAAGGCCCGGCTTAATGATCTCGCCTCGGTGCAGCGCCTGATCACCGACAAAACCGTCGCGATCATGCTGGAGCCGATCCAGGGTGAAGCCGGCGTCTGGCCGGCGACGGACCAGTTCTTGCGCGACCTGCGTGAGCTGACCAGGGCGCACGGCCTGTTGCTGATCGTCGACGAAATCCAGACCGGCATCGGCCGCACCGGCAAGCTTTTCCACCATGAGCACGCGGATATCGCGCCCGACATCATGACGCTCGGCAAGGGCATCGGTGGCGGTGTTCCGCTCGCCGCGCTGCTGGCCACGCAAGCGGCGTCCTGTTTCGAGCATGGCGACCAGGGCGGCACATTCAACGGCAACCCGCTGATGTGCGCGGCCGGGCTTGCGGTCCTGCAGCAGGTCGCAACGTCGGACTTCCTGAAATCGGTCACCGATACCGGCCTTTATCTCGAAAGCGAGCTGCAGCGGATTTCCGCGCGGCACGGTCTCGGCGAAGTCCGTGGCCGGGGTCTGCTGCTGGCGCTCGACCTGAAACACCCCATCGCCGCCTCGATCGTGGCGCAGGCATTCCAGGACGGCGTGCTGCTCAACGCGCCGCGGCCCGACGCGCTGCGCTTCATGCCGGCGCTCAACGTCACGCGCGAGGAGATCGCCCTCATGATCGATGCACTGGACGCGATTCTGACCAGGATGGGCGCGGCGCGGCGTGTCGCGTAATTTGTTCGTGATGCCCGGCCATGACGCAATTGAAAGCGCGCCTACGGCTTCAAAATCGACGCCCCGGTCGTCGCCCGGCTTTCCAGATCGATATGGGCTTTCGCCGCATCCTTCAGCGCATAAGCGTGGTTGATCGGCACATGCAGTTTGCCGTTGATCACGGCGGCAAACAAGGTATCGGCACCCTCCAGCAGTTCCGAGCGCTTGCCGATATAGTCGTTGAGTTTCGGCCGGGTCGCAAACAGCGAGCCATGAGTGTTGAGTTCGGCAATCGAGAACGGCGGTACCGGCCCCGAGGCGTTGCCGAAACTCACGAACAGCCCGCGCGGCTTCAAACACGAGAGCGAGCCCGGAAACGTGGTCTTGCCGACGCCGTCATAGACCACGTCACAGAGTTCGTTGCGGCTGATCTGTTTCACACGCGCGACGAAATCCTCGTCGTTGTACAGGATGACATGATCGCAGCCATTGGCGAGCGCGAGGTCGGCCTTGGCCTTGGAGCCGACGGTGCCGATGACATGCGCCCCCATCGCCCTCGCCCATTGGCACGCGAGCAGGCCGATGCCGCCGGCCGCGGCATGAATCAGCACCCGATGGTGCGGCTCGACCTTGAATGTCTTGTGCAGGAGATACCAGACCGTCAGTCCCTTGAGCATCAGCACGGCGCCCTGCTCGTAGGTGATATGGTCGGGCAGCTTGACCAGCTTCTCCGCGGGGATGTTGCGCTCGCTGGCATAGCCGCCGAGATTGAAGTAATAGGCGACGCGGTCGCCGGGATGAAAATTCGTCACGCCGGGGCCGACCGAGAGAACCTCACCGGCGGCTTCGTTGCCGGCGATGAACGGCAGTCCCGGCGCCTTGTAGAGGCCGGTGCGGTAATACACGTCGATGAAGTTCAGGCCGACGGCGTGCTGGCGGATGCGAACTTCGCCGGGTCCCGGCGCAGGAACGTCAACGGCTTCATAAACCAGGGCTTCCGGCCCCCCTACCTTGTGCACCCGCACGGCCTTCGTCATATCGGACTCTCCCCTTGGCATTTCGCTTGCCTTTGATTTCTGCGATTGAGCGAAAGCCATCGAGGCCGCATTGTCAACTCGGCGATCCCAGCGAACCCCGGGGGATCAATTAGTTAACGCCCCTTTCGCGGTTACGCCTGGCGAGCACATTAAAGAGCTCGACGGCTGCGGAAAACGCAATGGCAAAGTAGATGTAGCCGCGCGGGATGTGAAACTTGAATCCATCGGCAACCAGCGCCACGCCGATCAATACCAGAAACGCCAGCGCCAGCATCTTGGTGGTCGGATGCTGCGCCACGAATCGCGCGACCGGACCCGACGCCGCATACATGATGAGGCAGGCGATGATCACGGCCGCGATCATGATGGCGATATCCCGCACCATGCCGATCGCGGTGATGATCGAATCCAGCGAGAACACCATGTCGATGATGATGATCTGGACAATCACCCAGAAAAACGCGCGTCCTGCTGGCGCGACCTCGTTCGGTTCGTCGCGCGCTTCGACCTCGTTGTGGATTTCGTGGGTTGCCTTTCCGATCAGAAACAGCCCGCCGCCGATCAGGATGATGTCGCGCCACGAAAAGGCCGAGCCGTGCACGGTCAGGACGGCCTGGGTGAGCCCGATCAGCCACACCAGCAGGCTGAGCAGCAGGATGCGGAACACCAGCGCCAGTGCCAGCCCGACCTGCCGTGCTCGACGCGCCTGCGCTTGCGGGATACCAGAGACGATGACGGACAGAAAGATGACGTTGTCGATGCCGAGAACGATCTCCAGCGCCGTCAGGGTCAAGAGCGCCGCCCATGCTTCCGGGCTGGTCAGCAACTCGATCATGCGTTGAGCGATCTGACGAGCCGGATCGCCGCGTCGCACCCCACGATATAGACGGCGATCGCGCAAAGCCCCGCGGTGACGGACAAGCTGACATCGAAATCGTTGGTCAGCGCGACCACGGCCAATACCGTCCAGACGCCGATCAGCGACAATGTCAGCCGGCGCAGGCGCACGACCCGGATCGGGTGAAGAACGCGGAAAGGAACGAATGTCAGCACGATCAGAATGGCTACCGCGAGGCTCGATAATGCCGGCGGCAAGTGCAGCAGGAACAGATAGAACGCCGCGATATTCCACAACCCCGGAAAACCACGAAAATGATTGTCCGCGGCCTTCATGCGGCGATCCGAAAAATAGAGCGCGCCTGACACGGCGATACCCACGCCCAAAAGCGGCGCCGCCAGCGGTAGCAAAAGGCCGCTGGCGGTGATGGCGTAGGCGGGCACAAAGACGTAGGTGACGAAATCGACCACGAGATCGAGCACCTCGCCGGACCAGTTCGGCTGCACGCGCATGACGTCGAGCCGCCGCGCGATCGGACCGTCCACCGCGTCGATCGCGAGCGCTACCCCGAGCCACCAAAACATCGCGGCCCAGTGTTCGCGGACCGCTTCGAGAAGTGCGATCAAGGCGACGCCGGCGCCCAATGCGGTGAAAATATGCACGGAAAACGCGGTCGCCCGGGCGAGCGGCGGTGCGGGAGAAAGTTCCTGCCGGTGTGGGTGATCCATTTGACCGTTGTTGCCGATTTGAAATTCCCGCGTTGCCTGCTGCGCCCTCGATCGGGAATCAAATCAGGAGCGCCACCGGGATCGCTTGCTTGCCAGTGCTATCAGGACCAGTGCTATCAGGAATCGCCTCGATTTGTACATCCGCGGCTCCCCACGCGTTGCCGCCCGGTAATGGAGGCGGTGACGGGCTTGAAAATGCCGCCGGGAACGTCAATTGTCCCGGTATGAACGATGCATCTATCACCTGCGACGTCATCGTGGTCGGCGGCGGACCTGCCGGACTGGCGGCTGCGATTGCGCTGGCGCAAACCGGCACGCGCGCGGCCCTGATCGCCCGGCGCACGCCCTATACCGACAACCGGACCACGGCGCTGCTGGGCGGTTCGGTCGATTTTTTGCAGGGGCTGGATGTATGGCCGCGCTGCAAGAACAAGGCGGCCGAGTTGCGTGTGATGCGTCTGATCGATGACACCGGCCGTCTGATTCGAGCTCCCGAAGTCCGGTTTTCCTGCGAGGAGATCGGTCTCGAGGTGTTTGGCTATAACATCGAGAACCACCTGCTGGTATCGGCGCTGGAACAACGCGCCGCCGAGCTTTCCAACCTGACCCGGTTCGACGATGACGCCGCCGAGGTTAGCCCGGACGACGAGATTGTCAGGATTCGCCTGGGCCATGGCGGGTCACTGTCGGCGCACCTTGCGATCGGCGCAGACGGGCGGCAATCGCTTTGCCGCGAGGCCGCCGGGATCTCCGTCAAGCGGCGCGCACTCGATCAGGCGGCGTTGACTTTCAACGTCGCTCATTCGCGACCGCACCGAAATGTCTCGACCGAATTTCATACGCCGCAAGGTCCCTGCGTGTTCGTGCCGCTGCCCGGCGACCGCTCGAGCGTGGTGTGGGTGTCTTCGCCGAAGGAGGCCGAACGGCTGATCGCGTTGAGCGACGAGGAACTGTCGGAGGCTGCGGAAACTCAATCGCATTCCATTCTGGGCCGTCTTCAGGTCGAGCCGGGACGCCATCTGTTTCCGCTGGCGATCGAGCAGCCCCGACAATTCGCGAAAGCCCGGATCGCCCTGGTCGGCGAGGCCGCGCATGTGTTGCCGCCGATCGGCGCGCAAGGCCTCAATATGGGTCTGCGCGACGCCGCCGATATCGCCGATGTCCTCCGCGACGCGTTGGCCTCGGGTAAGGACCCCGGCGCGCCCGAGGTGCTCAATCGCTACGCCTCGGCACGGCGCGCTGACGTCGCCAGCCGGACGTTCGCCATCGATATCGCAAACCGGTCATTGCTCAGCGCATTGTTGCCGATGCAAACGCTGCGCGCGGCCGGCCTGCATCTGATCGGCTCGTTCGGGCCGCTTCGCCGCCTTGCCATGCGCGAGGGACTGGCGCCGTCGTGGCGAACTTCACGGCTTAACTAGGTTTGTTTTTTGCCGCGTTTTCTTGGCGCGAACCGGCCCCCGCCCCCGGATCAAGTCCGGGGGGCATGCTTCGCCTGAAAACGCTATCCTGTGTTACGGAAACGCGAGCCGCCCGGTCTGAATGAACCACATCGCCGCGGTCAGCGTGATGACTGACGCGAAGGTTCCGATCAGCACGGCGACGGATGCGGGCTCAATCCAGGTGTCGTTCTGCCGGGCGATGACATACACATTCAGCGCCGGCGGCAGCGACGCCATCAGGACCGCGGTGGCGGCCCATGGCTGTGGGAACGGCCCGAGCAACACCATGAGCCCAATCACGACCAGCGGATGGACCAGGAGTTTCACCACAACCACCGCCGGCACTTCCCAGGGCACCCGGCCGAACGGGCGCAGCGCCACAGTCACTCCGAGCGCGAACAGCGCCATCGGCGCGGCGGCGTTTTGCAGGAAGGACAGCGTATTGTCGATCGCAACCGGCGGGTGGATGTGCAGCGCCGCGGCGAGCGCGCCTGCGCAGGCCGACATGATCAGGGGATTGAGGATGATCTGTCGTACCAGGACGCCGAGCGTGTGCAGCCAATGCCGGCCTGCGCCATCGGTCAGCGCGATCAACAGCGGCACGATCGAAAACAGGAAGATGCTGTCGCAGCAGAAGATCAGGGCGGTGGGCGCGGAGGCTTTGGCGCCAAGCACCGCCAGCGCCAACCCGGGCCCCATATAACCGATGTTGCCGTAGCCGCCGGAAAGCCCGGCCAGCGTTGCTTCGCGGAACGCGAGCCGTCCCATCAGCCGGCCCGCGGACATGGCAAGCGCGAATGCGCTGGTCGTGCCAAGCGTGGTCGCAATCAGGAATGGCGGGTTGTTGAGTTCTTCAAAGGGCGTTTTTGACGTGATTCCGAACAGCAACGCCGGCAGCGAAACATAGAGCAGGAAGAAGTTCATCCACGCCAAGCCCTGCTCGGGGAGGCCCCTCGCCTTGCCACAGGCGTACCCGATGAAGATCAGGCCGAAATACGGTAACGCAAGATTGAGAATGTCGACCATGGGGGACGTTTCTTTTCATCGTTGTTGGCCCCGACGGCACCTGGGACGGACCGGCCGCAGCAAAGGTTAATTCGCCCGTTTGCCTCTAGCATCGGCCACAATCATGGTCTATTCGACGAGATATGATAAAAACGCGGACCGCCAAATTTCAGATCGGGCAGATCGTGCGTCACCGGATTTTCTCTTTCCGGGGCGTGATTTTCGATATCGATCCGGAATTCAACAACACCGAAGAATGGTGGTTGTCGATCCCCGAGGAGGTCAGGCCCCACAAGGATCAGCCGTTCTACCACCTGCTCGCCGAGAATTCGGAATCCGAATACGTCGCCTACGTTTCCGAGCAGAATTTGCTGCCTGACGATTCAGGCGAGCCGATCCGTCATTCGCAGGTCGCCGAGATCTTCGTGAAAGACAAGTCGGGCGGTTATCGCCCGCGCAATCCATCGCTGAACTGACGGCCCCGCCAGGCGCGGCGTGCAAGACGTGACAGGCAGCGCCTGCGCAACGAAAAAAAGACGCTCTGTTCGAGCGCCTTTTTGTTCGTCAACAAAAGCCCGGTCTTATTTGGCGACCGGATTGGCAGCCGCAGCACCGGCAGGCTGGTTGGCCTCAAGCTTCTTGCGCGCTTCCTCGGCGCGCTTCTGCAATTCTTCCTGCAGTTTCTTCTGGGTTTCCTCGAACACCTTCGGGTCGGTCGGTGGCCCATCATAGGCCTTGGCGAAATCGGCCAGCGGCAACGGCAAGGTAATCGGCGCGTTGTTGGAGTTGATCGCCTGAATCACCAGGTTCTGCCCCTTCTTCAGGTTCGCAAGCAGTTCCGGGGTCACTTCGTAATCCGACATGCAACCGTTCTGGAAGCAGATCACATAGGGGCTCTGCGCCGGCGGGTTGTTGTCGACGATGATGCGGGTGCCGTGACCCAGCAGCATGCCCAGCGGGAGGGTCACGCGAAGGATTTTCTTGGGCTCGCCTTCCGGCTCGATGATGACGGCGGCAACGACCGGCTGGCCGGACTCGATGCGGCCGTCCTTGCCCGTAAAGCAAACCTGCTTGGCATTGGCATCCTGACCCTTGAGACAAAACTTGGTCCAGGGCGCATAGATCAGTTGAACCTGTTGATCCGCCGGCTGGGCGGAGGGAGCAGCCGCTGGCGGCGGGGTCTGCTGCGCTGTCGGTGCCGGCGCCGCTGGAGCGGCCTTCTGCGCTGCCTTCGCCTTGGCCTTCGGCGCGGGTGCCGGAGCCTGGGCCCGGGCGTCCGGAGCAAGCAATGTGGCTGTCAAAGCCGTTACTGCCATCAAGGCGACAACCCGCCCACGCGGCCGTACCGGCGCGGCCAACATACGGAAATTCATTGCGGAAAACCCTTTCTGAACGGGAGCGCCCGAAACCGCTGCAGGCACCGACACCTAGCCGTTTGGGCGGCTGTCTCCTTGCCAATTGAGGCAGATGCGTGACAGCCCTGGCCCACTTGGTCAATTCCACGCCTTCATACAGGCACGGGCGAAAAGATCAATGCCGACAGGCATCTTTGGCGCATGTCAGCGCTCGACCCTGGCGGCTATGGTAAAATGCGCCAGTGGACCATACCGAATCAAAAAATCAGCGCGCCAGATCGCAGGTTCCAGGGCGCGGGTGCATTGCCGCCTGGGTCTGCGGCGTCCTCGCTTTCGGCCTGTCGGTCGCGACCGGAATCAACGGGGCGGCGGCGGGCCAAAGCGATGCCATTGCCATGCATGGCGCGCCGGCGCTGCCGGCCGATTTCAGCCATATGCCCTACGCCAATCCGCACGCGCCGAAAGGCGGCCGGCTGGTTCAGGGAATTCTCGGGACCTTCGACAGTCTCAATCCCCTCATTGTCAGGGGCCTTGCGGTGCAGCAGATCAGGGGCTTTGTGGTCGAGAGCCTGATGGCCCGGGGCAACGACGAGGCGTTCACGCTGTACGGACTTCTGGCCAAAAGCCTGGAGACCGACGATGCCAGAAGCTACGTCACGTTCCGCCTCGATCCCAAGGCGCGTTTTTCCGACGGGCAGCCGGTCACCGCCGAGGACGTTCTGTTCTCGTGGGCCCTGCTGCGCGACAAAGGGCGTCCCAACCACCGCCAGTATTATTCCAAAGTCGCAAAGGCCGAAGCGCTCGACCCGCTCACAGTACGGTTCGATTTTGGCGACGCCCAGGATCGCGAACTGCCATTGATCCTTGGCCTGATGCCGATATTGCCGCGGCATGCCGTCGATGTCGCGACTTTCGAGGAGACCTCGATGACGGCTCCGATCGGTTCCGGCCCATACCGTGTCAGCGCTGTGAACCCCGGCGCGAGCGTGACGCTGACGCGTAATCCCGATTATTGGGGACGCGACCTCCCGGTCAACAGGGGCTTGTGGAATTTCGACGAGATCAGGCTCGACTTCTATCGCGAGGCCAACGGCCAGTTCGAGGCCTTCAAGCGCGGCCTTTATGATTTCCGCGTCGAGACCGAACCGCTGCGGTGGCACGAGGGATATGATTTTCCGGCTGCCCGCAGCGGCGAGGTGATCCGCGACACCATCAAGACCGGAATGCCGCAGCCGTCCGAATTCCTCGTGTTCAACACACGACGGCCGGTTTTTTCCGACATCCGCGTCCGCCGGGCGTTGACGCTGTTGTTCGATTTCGAGTGGATCAACCGCAATTACTTCTTTGGGCTCTATGGCCGCTCGGCCAGCTACTTTGCGGGGTCCGAACTGTCGGCGTATGGCCGCGCCGCCGACGGACGCGAGCGCGAACTCCTGAAACCCTTCGCATCGCAGGTTCCGGCCGACATTCTCGAAGGCAGTTACCGCCTTCCCGTCACCGACGGCTCGGGCCGCGATCGCGGCGCGCTGCGCAGCGCGCTTAATTTGCTGTCGCAGGCGGGCTACGATCTCGATGGCAACGTGTTGCGGCAGCGTTCGACCAAAGTGCCCCTGACCTTCGAAATTCTGGTGACGACCCGCGATCAGGAACGCATTGCACTGGCCTTTACGCGCGACCTCAAGCGCGCGGGCATCGAGGCATCGGTGCGAGCAGTGGACGCCGTTCAATTCGATCAACGCCGTCTCGGTTTCGATTTCGACATGATCCAGAACCGCTGGGATCAGTCGCTTTCACCCGGCAACGAGCAGTTCTTCTACTGGGGAAGCGAGGCTGCGGATCGTCAGGGCACCCGAAACTACATGGGCGCCAAAGACCCCGCCATCGACGCGATGATCGCCGCCATGCTGGAGGCGCGGGACCATCGCGCCTTTGTCTCGGCAGTGCGTGCGCTGGACCGCACGCTGATGTCCGGTTTTTACGCCATCCCGCTTTTTAACGTTCAAGAGCAATGGATCGCACGCTGGAATCGGATAGAACGTCCTGAAGCCACCGCCCTGACCGGGTATCTTCCGGAGACCTGGTGGCAACGCCCCGTCCCCCAACCCAAGTGATCCAGTGATCCAGACCAACGTATCGCCGACGCTTGACGGACTGTTTCGCCGGATCCTTGCGCGGCAACCGGATGCGCCGGCATTGCTCGATCCGCTCAACAAGCAGCGCATCACGGGCCAGGCGCCCAGCCGCCTGACCTTCGCGCAGGCCGATCGAGCCATCTCGGCGCTGTCGGCTCACTTCATCGAAGCCGGTTTGCCCGTCAATTCTGTGATCGGCATCCAGTTGCCGAATACCGTCGAATTCATGCTGACGGTGCTTGCCGCACTTCGGGCCGGGTTGATTGTCGCCCTGCTTCCGCAGCTCTGGCGGCAGGCGGAATTGACGATGGCGCTCAACCGCACAGGGGCGCGGGCGATCGTGACCACGAGCAAGATCGACGGCGTCAATCACGCCGACCTCGCCATGAACGCCGCGGCCGAGGCCTTCTCGATCCGTCACGTCTGCGGCTTCGGTGATGACTTGCCGGAAGGAATGGCCTCGCTCGACCTCGCTTTGACCAGCGGATCGGCAACCACGCGCGCCGTCACCCTCGACGGTCGCAGGGCGGCGCTGATCTCATTTGACGTGACGATTGACGGTTTTCGCGCCGTACCGCGGACCCATCTCAATCTGATCGCCGGTGGCCTGGCGGTTTTCCTCGAAAGCCGGATGTCACAGGGTGCAAACGTGATGTCGGCATTCACGCCGTCGTCATTCGCGGGCCTGACCTCGTCGCTTCTCGTCTGGCTGCTGTCAGGGGGCGCGCTGGCGCTGCATCATCCGTTCGACGGCGACGTCCTTGAACGGCAGATCAACGATGATTGCTGCGATACGCTGGTCGCGCCGGCAGCAATGGCGTTGCGGCTGGCCGAGATGGATCTGCCGTCGCGCCTGCCGACGCTGCGCAACGTGATCGGTCTCTGGCGCACGCCGGAACAGGTCGCATCGAGCACCCTGTGGACGTGCGAACGGCCTCTCCTGACAGACGTTTATCTGTTCGGCGAAGCCGGATTATTCGGCGCCTGCCGAGCCAGCGACGGAATGCCGGCGCCCATCATGCCGGGCCCGCACGGCGCGCCGCGCGATGTCCCGGGGACATCCATCGCCGGTGAAACCCTGCTGACGCCAAGGGGGACGCTGGCTTTGCGGGGGCCGATGGTGGCGGTAGCGGCTTACGCACCTGCGCCGCCGGCGACCGATTCCCTGGTGCCACAGCCGTCGCGCGATTACGTCGACACCGGCTATGCGGCCCGGCTCGACCGCTCGACCGGGGCGATCTCTATCACCTCGCCGCCTTCGGGAATCGTAGCGGTCGGCGGCTACCGGTTTCTGTCGCAGGATCTGCAGGAATGGGCCAAGCGGCTAGGGCCGGGCGCGCTGCTGACCGCGTTGCCGGACCGGCTAAGCGGTTACCGCCTTGCCGGACGCGCCCAGGACAATGCCCGCGGCCGCGAAGCCCTCAACGAACTTGGGCTTAACCCCCTGATGGTGGAAGCCTTTCGCGATCGGGCCCATCCGGTCTAATTCAAGTCGAAGCCTTGTGTTGACGCCGCATTAAGACCGGCGAACTAGGATCGCGGCTTCCATCGAAGCGCGTTGATCCGAGTTCCAGATGTCCCTGCAAGGCCCGATCATCGTCGTGTCGACCGCCAAGCAGCCCGCCTTCGCGGCGGCGCTTGATGATGCGAAGGTGTTTCCGATCATCGACACGACCTGGGCCGACGCATCGCGCGCGGTGGCGCAGCTGCAGCCGGCCGCCGTCCTTGTCGAGATGTCCGATGCCGCCGAACCGGGCTTCGAGCCGCTCGCCAAGCACATCGCCGCGCGGCAGCCTTATGTTCCCCTGATCGCCATCGATCCCAGGATATCGTTGCCCGAGAATGCCATCCCGTTCTCGCAAGCCGGAGACAGTTCGGATCGTCTAACGGCGCGCCTGCGCGCGGCGCTGCGGGTTCGGACCTTGCACGCAACCGTGATGCGTCGGCTCGACGATCAAGCGGCGGCCCGACCGGCCATCGCCGGAGCAGATCCGGTTCGCGACGCCACCGTGCTCCTGATCGGGCGAGGCATGGCCTATCCCGCGCTCTCGGTCGTTCTCGGTGAGCGGATGGGGATCGTCGGGGCGCTGAGCATTGAAGCCGCGGCAAGACACCTCAACACGCGCGACATCGACGGCATCGTGCTCGGCGAAGGTTTCAGCGCCCGCGTGGTCGATGCCTTCCTCACCGTGCTGGCGGAGGATGCACGCTTCCGCAATCTGCCGGTGGTGGTGACGCTGGAGGGACTGGCGCCGGCGTATGATCTGCCGAATCTTGAAGTCATCTGCGGCGACCCTGCCCGCATTGCCGCCAACGCCCTGCCATTGATCCGTCAGCACGCCTTCGAGGCGCATCTGAGCCGCATGCTCCGCTCGATCGACGCCGGCGGACTGCTCGATCCGCGAACCGGTCTGCTGACGGCGGCGTCGTTCAACCGCGATCTCGCCACCGCCGTCCGTCAGACACTCGCGCACGGCGGCGGATTGTCGGTGGCGCGCTTTGCGTTCGATCCGACCCACCCGCGCGCGCAGTTCGACGGCGCGCGGATTCTGAGCCGCCTGATGCGGCAGATGGATTTCGGCGCCGCCCAGCACGACGGGTCGGTGATAGCCGTGTTCGCCGAGACCGACTTGCGCACGGCGCACGCGATCGCGCGGCGGCTTTGCAGCGTGATGCGGCATACCGCCCACGGCAAGCGCGACAGCCGGTCAGAGCCGATCGTCACGCTCGCGACCCTGAAGTCGTCGGATACGGCGCAATCCCTGCTCGCGCGGCTGTACGACGAAGCCCGCCGCGCGGCGTCGTAGGTCACGCCGCCTTTCGGTCCTCGGCGAGATTGGCGAGCTGGCGCAGGATTTCGGTGGTGCCCATCAGGCGTTCTTCCGGCGTCTCCCATTCCTGGAAGAACACCACCTTCATGTCGGGCCGCACCCGCGCGGCCTGGCCATGCTGGCGGATGAAATAAACCAGGCGATCGGGCTGGGCGAATTTGTTGTCGCGAAAGGTGATCACCGCGCCCTTCGGCCCGGCGTCGACCTTCTCGACATTGGCTCGTCGGCAATAGGCCTTGATCGCGGCGACCTTGAAGAGATAGCGCACTTCGTCGGGCAAGACGCCGAAACGATCGCGCAGTTCGGCGGCGAAATTGTCGATCTCGTCGTCGGTATCGAGATCGGCCAAGCGCCGGTACAGCGACAGCCGCACCGACAGGTCGGCGACATATTCTTCGGGAATCAGCACCGGCATGCCGATGGTGATTTGCGGCGACCAGCGATCGGCCGCGGGCTCGACCACGCCGGCCTTGAGGTTGAGGATCGCCTCCTCCAGCATCGACTGGTAAAGTTCGAAACCGATTTCCTTGATGTGACCGGATTGTTCCTGGCCGAGCAGATTGCCGGCGCCGCGGATATCGAGATCGTGCGAGGCCAGCTGGAACCCGGCGCCGAGGTTTTCCAGCGACTGCAGCACCTTCAGCCGGCGCTCGGCCTGCGCGGTGATCTTCTGCTGCGCCGGCAGCGTGAACAGCGCGTAGGCGCGCAGCTTCGAGCGCCCCACCCGCCCGCGCAACTGATAGAGCTGCGCCAGCCCGAACATGTCGGCGCGATGCACGATCAGCGTATTGGCAGTGGGAATATCGAGGCCGGATTCGATGATCGTGGTCGAGAGCAGGATATCGTATTTGCCGTCATAGAACGCCGACATGATGTCCTCGATGACCGTCGGCGGCATCTGGCCATGCGCCACCGCGACCTTCATCTCCGGCACATTCTTGTCGAGAAAGTCCTTTACCCCTGCCAGATCCTCGATGCGCGGCACCACGTAGAAGGCCTGTCCGCCCCGGTAGCGTTCGCGCAGCAGCGCTTCGCGGATCATCAGGGGATCGTGGGGTGCCACGAAGGTGCGGACCGCCAGCCGATCGACCGGCGGCGAGGCGATGATGGAGAGTTCGCGCACCCCCGTCAGCGCCAGTTGCAGCGTGCGCGGGATCGGCGTGGCGCTCAACGTCAGCACATGCACCTCCGCCCGCAATTGCTTCAGCCGCTCCTTGTGGCTGACGCCGAAATGCTGCTCTTCGTCGACGATCAAAAGACCGAGATCCCTGAACTTGATCGACTTGCCGAGCAGCGCGTGGGTGCCGATCACGATATCGACGGATCCGTCGGCGAGGTTCTTCTTGACCTGCGAAAGTTCCTTCGGCGCGATCAGGCGCGAGGCCTGCGCGACATTGACCGGAAAGCCGCGAAACCGCTCGGTGAAGGTCCTGGCATGCTGACGCGCGAGCAGCGTGGTCGGGACCACGACGGCGACCTGTTTGCCATCGAGTGCTACGGCGAAGGTTGCGCGCAGCGCCACCTCGGTCTTGCCAAATCCGACGTCGCCGCAGATCAGCCGGTCCATCGGACGGCCGCTTTCGAGATCCTTCAGCGTGGCGTTGATCGCGCCGAGCTGGTCCTCGGTTTCCTCATAGGGGAAACGCGCGCAGAACTCGTCGTAGACGTGGGGCTGCACCGGCATCTTCGGCGCTTCATGCAGATGACGTTCGGCGGCAATCTTGATCAGTTCGCCGGCGATCTCGCGGATGCGGTTCTTGAGCTTTGCCTTGCGGGCCTGCCAGCCGCTGCCGCCCAACCGGTCCAGCTCGACATTGGCGTGGTCCGAGCCGTAGCGCGACAGCAGTTCGATATTCTCCACCGGCAGGAACAGTTTTGTCTCGGCGGCATAGCGCAGCTCGAGGCAATCATGCGGCGCGCCGGCCACTTCCAGCGTCTGCAGCCCGACAAAACGGCCGATGCCGTGCTCGACATGAACCACCAGATCGCCGGCGGCGAGACTGGTGATTTCGGAGATGAAGTTGTCGAGCTTGCGGCTCGCCTTGCGCGGCCGCACCAGCCGGTCGCCGAGAATGTCCTGCTCGCTGATCACGGCGACGTTGTCGGTCTCGAAGCCGGATTCCATGCCGACCACCGCCAGCATTGCCTCGTTGCGGGGCGTGGCCTGCACGGTGCGCCAGGAGTTGACGCTGGTCAGATTGAGAAGCTTGTGATCCCGCAGCATGCTGCCCATGCGGTCGCGCGAACCTTCGCTCCACAGCGCGATCACGACCTTCTTGCGGCTCGCCTGCAACGCTCCGACATGGGCGACCACCGCTTCGAATACGTTGACGGCGCTGTCGGCCCGCTCCGGCGCGAAATTACGCCCGGCCCGCGCGCCGGCGTCGACCATGTTGGCGCTACCCTCCGGCATTGCGAACGGCGTCAGCCGCGCCAGCGCGGAGGCTTCCAGCCGCCTGCTCCATTCCTCTTCGGTCAGATAAAGCCGGTCGGGCGGCAAAGGCTTGTAGATCGCGCCGCCGCCGGGATGTTCCAGGGCCTCGCGCCGCGCTTCGTAATAGTCGGAGATCTGCTTGAAGCGCTCGCGCGCGGCGTCCTCGCCTTGCGGCTCGATCGCAATCGGGGCGTCTGCGAGGTAGTCGAACAGCGTGTCCATCCGCTCGGTGAACAGCGGCAGCCAATGTTCCATGCCGGGATGGCGGCGACCTTCGCTGACGGCCTCATAAAGCAGATCGTCGCGCTCCGGCGCGCCAAAGGCTGCGACATAGCCCATCCGAAAGCGGCGAATGGTTTCGGTGATCAGCTGGAATTCCGAGATCGGAACCAGATCGAGCGACCGCATGTCCAAAAGCGTGCGCTGGGTTTCGGCATCGAAGCTGCGGATCGATTCCAGGCTGTCGCCGAAAAAATCGAACCGGACGGGCTGATCGAGGCCGGCCGGAAACAGATCGAGGATGCCGCCGCGCACGGCGTATTCGCCGCTCTCGCGCACGGTGGAGGAGCGGTTGTAGCCGTTGTGCTCCAGCCAGGACACGATCGAGTCCATCGGCACGACGTGGCCGGGCGCGACCGACAGCGCCTGCGCCGCGATGGTCTGACGTGCCGGTACCCGCTGCACCATGGCGTTGACCGTCGTCAGCACGATCAGCGGCTTGTCGCTGCCGGCAAGCCGCGACAGCCGCGCGAGTGTTGTCAGCCGTTGCGCCAGGATGCCGCCATGCGGCGACACCCGGTCGTAGGGCTGGCAATCCCAGGCCGGAAACTGCAGTACCGGCAAATCGGGTGCGAAGAATTCCAGCGCCCGGGCCAGCTGCTGCATGCGCGGGCCGTCCCGGCACACCACCGCGAGGCTGACGGCCGATGGCTTCGGTCGTGCCGCAACCGCGCGCGCCAGATCCGAAACAATCAGACCTTCGGCGCCCTCGGCGACATTGGCAAAGGTCAGCGCACGGCCGGGGCCAAGCAGTTCCGCAGGCGATCGGGTCGGCGGCTTCATGCGGCGCTGCCCGCGCGAAACGACTTGATGCGTTCGAACAGGCCGTTGGCATATTCCGGCGCCGGCGGCATCTTGCCGGTCAGCGCGGCATAGAGATCGGGATCGGGCACGTCCATCAGAAATTCAAATTGAGTCAATTCGTCGTCCGAGAGATTTTCGATCTCGGCGTCCGCAAAGCGGCCGAAAATGAGATCCATCTCGCGGGTGCCGCGATGCCAGCAGCGAAACAACAGCCGCTTGCGGCGGTCGTCCAGGCCACCGCTCGATCGTGTCGATCCAGTCATTGTTCCGATTCCAATCCGAACGCCAAAAGCCCGGACGTGCCGGGCGGGGTTGATATAGCGTCGGGATCGGGGAAAGTCAGTAGCTGTTTGCAGTGCATATCAGACCGTCATTGCGAGCGGAGCGAAGCAATCCATCGCTCCGGCCGTCATTGCGAGCCAACGGGTCGCGCGGATGCGCGCCCGATGAACAGGCTCCGCGAAGCAATCCATGGAGTAACAGAAAGAAAGATGGATTGCTTCGTCGCTTCGCTTCTCGCAAAGACGTCACTTCAATTTCGGACGCGCGTTCGCGCCCCGCGACGCCAATGCGCCCGAGCTCTGCCAAAAACCTTCCGCCCAATCGAGGGCGTGGGGAATGCCGGGTGCCCGCTGCACCCGCAGCCTCGTGTGCAAAGAGTGGTGGCACACGAGTGTAGCCACCACGAGTACACCGGGATCACCCGGCATTCCCGCACGCAATGGTTTTAACGGTTTCCTTCGCGCTCCCCGGTGACCGGGCTTGTTTGCCACCGTCATCCCTGAGAAGCTTGCTTCCCAGGAACTTGATGCCAGCGTCGGGGCATCAGGACCACACGACTTCGCCGTCCGCTTCAGCGCCATTCGTCAATAGCGCATCCGCGTCCACCGCATCCCGCCCCGCGTCCGTGACGATCGCGATACGCCCCTCGAGTGGGACGAGACAGCGGGGGATATAGAACTGATTTGGGTCTTCGGAAAATCAGAATATTTTTGCAAAAGGGGCTGGACAGACAAGTCACTGTATTGAGTGATTTGCCCGGCAGGCTACCGGCCATGCGGTCCGATATCCGGTCCAGCATCTCCTGGAACTTAAGCGTGTCGTCTGAAGCTTCCATGGGAGCCCGAGACAGCTTGTAGGGCTGCTACTACAGGCTGGATGGCGGACCGGTCAACTCAATCTATCCAAGGGGCCTGGCTGTCTTAAAAAAAGCCGTGGATGCCCGGCACAAAGCCGGGCATGACGGGCGGGAACGGTCATAGGCTTTTCCGATGCGCCCTGCCCTGCTCAATCCGTTGTTTGCGTCGGTCACGAGCCTTGCCGGGGTCGGGCCGAAACAGGACAGGCTGTTGCGCTATCTGCTCGGCCGCGACGAGACACCACGGCTGGTCGACCTTTTGCTGCACCTGCCGGCGAGCGTGATCGATCGCCGGGCGCGGCCGAAAATCCGCGACGCGGTGGTGGGAACCGTGGTGACGCTGGAAGTGACGGTCGACCGGCATCGGCCAACGCCCGGACGCAATCCGCGCGCGCCGCATCTGGTCTACGCCAGCGACGAGACCGGCGACGTGGTGCTGACTTATTTCCGCGCCCGGCCCGGCTATGTCGAAAAGCTGTTGCCGGTCGGCTCGAAGCGTTACGTTTCCGGTACCTTGCAGATGTTCGACGGCGTGCCGCAGATCGTGCATCCCGATCGCGTCGTCGACGAAGCCGGTTTTGCAAAACTGACGGGCATCGATCCCGTCTATCCGCTCACCGAGGGGCTGGCGCTCGGCTCGCTGCGGCGGGCGATGGCGCAGGCGCTGCAAAAACTGCCGGACTTGCCGGAATGGATCAGCCCGGAAGTGATCCGCCGCTGCAAATTTCCTGACATCGCGGCAGCGTTGAACCGTGTCCATGTGCCGATCGAGCTGACCGATATATTGCCCGACGGTCCGTTTTGGTCTCGCCTTGCCTTCGACGAACTCCTGGCCGGTCAGCTGGCGCTAGCCCTGGTGCGGGCGCAATTGCGCCGGCCGGCGGGCGACCGCCACGCCGGCGATGGCCATTTGCGCAACAGGGTCATCGATGCGCTGCCCTATGCGCTGACGTCGTCGCAGCAAACGGCCGCCGCCGCGATCGCGGGCGATCTGCGCCAGCCGGTCCGCATGTTGCGGCTGCTGCAGGGCGATGTCGGATCGGGCAAGACCGTGGTGGCCTTGCTCGCCGCCGCTGCCGTCACCGAGGTGGGCAAGCAGGCCGCGCTGATGGCGCCGACGGAAATCCTCGCGCGCCAGCACATCAAGACCATCACACCGCTCGCCGAACGTGCGGGTCTGAGGGTCGCCATCCTCACCGGACGCGAAAAGGGCAAGGAGCGGCGCGAACTCCTGGCGCGGCTTGCCGCCGGCGAGATCGATCTTTTGGTCGGCACCCATGCGCTGATCCAGGACGATGTGATTTACAAGTCGCTCGCGCTCGCGGTGGTCGACGAGCAGCATCGCTTCGGCGTCCGCGAACGCCTGGCGCTGACCGCCAAGGGCGAGGCGGTCGATGTATTGGTGCTGAGCGCGACCCCGATCCCGCGCACGCTGGTGCTGACTTATTTCGGCGACATGGATGTTTCCGAATTGCGCGAAAAGCCCGCGGGACGCCAGCCGATCGATACCCGCGCGGTGCCGATGAGCCGCCTCGGCGAGGTGACCGATGCGGTCGGACGCGCGCTCTCCGCCGGCAAGCTCGTCTACTGGATCTGCCCGCTGGTGGAGGAGTCCGAGGCCGAGGGTGCCGACCACCTCACCGACGCCACCCAGCGCTTCGAAAGCCTGCAGCTGCGCTTCGGCGACAAGGTCGGCCTCGTCCACGGCCAGCTGAAGGGCACGGAAAAGGATCGCGTGATGGCGCAGTTCGCCGCGCACGAGATCGGCCTGTTGGTCGCAACCACGGTCGTCGAAGTCGGCGTCGACGTCCCCGCCGCCACCATCATGGTGATCGAGAACGCCGAGCGTTTTGGATTGGCGCAACTGCACCAGTTGCGCGGACGCATCGGTCGGGGTTCCGAGGCATCAACCTGTCTGTTGCTCTACAAGGAACCGCTCAACGAAATGTCGACGGCGCGGCTCAGGGTGATCCGGGAAACCACCGATGGTTTTCGCATCGCCGAGGAAGATCTAAAACTGCGCGGCGAAGGCGATGTGCTGGGCGTCCGGCAAAGCGGCCTGCCCGGCTACCGGATCGCGCGCCCCGATGTGCACGCCCAGCTCATCGCCCAGGCGCGCGACGAAGCGCTGCGCATCATGAAGGACAATCCCAGACTGACCGGCGAGCGCGGCGAGGCGCTGCGCTGTCTGCTCTATCTGTTCGAGCGGGATGAGGCGATTCCGCTGATCGGCGCGGGGTGATTGATGGTCCACGCCGTCCCAAGCCGAATCGAGACTATCGGCTCCAGCCGCTCGGACGGCGGCGGGAGGTATGGCGGATGTGGACAATGTAGATTTCGTCCGCGGTGATCGTGTAGAAAATGAGATACCGCAGACGGGGAGCGACAATTACGCGCGCATTTGGTTCGTCCGTTTCTCTCCCCTCAAATGGATTGTCGGCTATTTGCCGTGAACGTTCGATAAGACGAGCGACAAAACGTGAGGCGATATCAGGGCTCTCCTGACTAATATAAGCGTAAATTTGAGCGAGGTCGCGCTGCGCCGCTCGGGTAAAACGAACCTTCATGCACGATCGTGCAGGCGATAAAACCCATCCATTTCCTCCTCAGTCGCAAAATCACCACGGCGCGCGGCAGCCATTCCGGCGCGAACGGCCGCTCGCTCCTCCTCGGACAGCCGGTATATGCCACTGCGACGCGATTCGATTTCGCGAGCGACATCGGCGAGTTCTTCCTGATCCTCTTCCGGCCAGGACTGAACCTGCTCTAGCAATGTTTTTGTTCCAGGGCTCATACCGTCAATATAGCATATTGGTGCAATACCGCCACGTCTCAACGGCAATGACACTTCAACGGCAATGACATTTGGCGGAAAACTTCACTCCGCCTTCGCCGGCTCCGGCTGCAGCGAGGCTGCATTGGCGACCCGCGCGGCGTTCGCCATCCCGGCCAGGGCGGCGATCTTCTTCTGGCCGTCGGAGCCGGGCTGCACCACGCCGCAGGACATGATCAGGGTGGCGGCATCTTCGGCGCTCATCTCGACTTCGATGATCTTGCTCTTCGGTACATAAAAGAAGAAACCCGTGGTCGGGTTCGGGGCGCAGGGCAGGAACACCGAAATGTGCTCGTCCTCGCCGGGAAGGCTGCTGGCAATCTCCATGCTCGGCGCCTGCGAGATCAGCACGATCGACCACATGCCGGGCGAAGGAAATTCGACCAGACCCACCCGGCGAAAGCTCGATCCCTGCCCCGAGAACAGCGTTTCGAACACCTGCTTTAGGCCGCGATAGATCGCGCGTACCGCCGGAATGCGACCGAGCAGTTTCTCGCCGAGATCGACCAGCGTCCGCCCGATCAGGTTTGCGGTGAGGAAACCCAGCAGCGTCAGCGCGATGACGGCGACGATCAGCCCCGAGCCCGGCAACCCGAATGGCAAATAGGTTTCCGGCCGGTAGGCAATGGGAACGAAAGGCCGCACCAGGCCGTCGACCCAGGTCACGAACCACCAGGTCAGGTAGAAGGTGATCGCGATCGGGCCGGCGACCACAAGGCCGGTTAGAAAGTAGTTCCGGAATCGGGCCATGAAGCCGCGCGGGACGTCCGGCGGGGTGTCGGCCGGCGGCACGGGTAGAGGCAAATCTTGACGGTTCATTGGGGTTCCAGGTCGGTCGAAGCGGTCCTTGTAAAATGACAGCTAAGTCATCCTAGCAGACTTTTGAAGACCCGATGCCACCATCGCCCAGACCCTTGGTTCTGATCAAATTAGAACGAAGGCTCTAATCGTCTGTTTTGACGCGTTTTCTTCACGCGAACCGGTATCCACCCCCGGATCAGGTCCAAGGGCATGCTTCGCGGGAAAACGCTCCGACGCGGTTATTCCACCGTTACCGATTTGGCGAGATTTCGGGGCTGATCGACGTCGGTGCCCATGACCACGGCGGTGTGATAGGCCAAAAGCTGCACCGGGACGGCATAGACCATGGGCGTAAAGGTTGCGTCCATGTCGGGCAGCACGATGGTGACCAGCGATTCCACGGTCGCCTCCGCCGCCCCCTTGGCATCTGTCATCAGGATGATGCCACCGCCGCGGGCCGCGACTTCCTGCATATTGGAGACGGTTTTCTCGAATACCCGGTCGAACGGCGCGATCACCACCACCGGCATGTTCTCGTCGATCAGCGCGATCGGCCCGTGCTTGAGTTCGCCGGCGGCATAACCTTCGGCGTGGATGTAGGAGATTTCCTTCAACTTGAGCGCGCCTTCCAGCGCCAGCGGATAGCTGGTGCCGCGGCCGAGATAAAGCACGTCCTTGCACTTGGCGATGTCGCGCGCCAGTTTTTCGATCTGCGGCTCGGTGGCAAGCGCTGCCGCCATCAGCCGCGGGATTTCCACCAGGCCATGTACCAGCCTGGCCTCGTCGGTCTCGGACAATTCGCCACGCGCCTTGCCCGCGGCCACCGCGACCGCGGCCAGCACCATCAACTGGCAGGTGAAGGCCTTGGTCGAGGCGACGCCGATTTCCGGGCCGGCCAAGGTCGGCAGCACGGTCTCGCTTTCGCGCGCGATGGTGGACGTCGGCACGTTGACCACGGAAAGCGTGTGCAAGCCCTGCGCCTTGGCATAGCGCAGCGCGGCCAGCGTATCGGCGGTCTCGCCGGATTGCGAAATCAGGATCGCAAGATCGCCCTTGCGCAACGGCGCCTCGCGGTAGCGGAATTCGGACGCGACATCGAGTTCGACCGGCACGCGGGCGAGCCGCTCGAACCAGTATTTGGCGATATAGCCGGCATAGCTCGCGGTGCCGCAGGCCGTGATCGAAATCCGCTGGATATCCTTGAACTCGAACGGCAGCTTGACGGGCAGCGCCACGCGCTCGGTCGCCAGGTCGATGTAGCGGGCCAGGGTGTGGCCGACCACTTCCGGCTGCTCGTGAATTTCCTTGGCCATGAAGTGGCGATAATTCGCCTTGTCGACGAGGAAGGCCGACGCGCCGGATTTCAGCACCTCGCGATTCACCACGGCACCGTGCTCGTCGTAAATCACGCCGACTTCCCGGGTCAGAACCACCCAGTCGCCGTCCTCGAGATAGCTGATGGTATCGGTAAAAGGCGCAAGCGCGATCGCATCCGAGCCCAGATACATCTCGCCGTCGCCGTGGCCGATCGCCAGCGGCGAGCCCTTGCGGGCGCCGATCATCAAATTGCCGTGGCCGTTGAACACGAAGGCCAGCGCGAACGCGCCGCGCAGCTGCGGCAGCGATGCCTTCACCGCATCCTGAGGCGAGGCGCCCTTGAGGAGGTAGGAATTGACCAGATGAGCCACGACCTCGGTGTCGGTCTCGCTGGAAAATCTTGCGCCCTGCTCTTCCAGCTTCTGCCGGAGTTCGCGAAAATTTTCGATGATGCCGTTGTGAACGACGGCGACGTTGTCGGTGGCATGCGGATGCGCGTTGCCTTCGGTCGGCTTGCCGTGCGTGGCCCAGCGGGTATGCCCGATGCCGGTATGGCCGGCGAGCGGCTCGGCTCGCAATCTCGTCTCGAGATTCCTGAGCTTGCCCTCGGCGCGGCGGCGTTCGAGATGGTCGCCTTCGAGCGTCGCGATGCCCGCGGAATCATAACCGCGATATTCCAGGCGCTTGAGCGAATCCACGATCTGCTCCGCGACCGGTCCGCGCCCCAAAATACCGACAATGCCGCACATGCGGGTTAATATCTCCAAATGGCCGAAAAACTGTCAAAATGCACCGTGCATCTCTTAAAGAGTATCGCGGACACCAAGATACTCAATAATTATTGCGGATTGAGACAGCGTTAAGTGGAAAGCTTAATAAGGCCGGCTGTTAACCGCCCTTCGGCGGCTTGCCGCGCGTTTTGATCTCGCGGTACCGCTTGGCGCCGCCCTCGCGGTTGGTCTGCGGGCTGCGCTCCACGGCAAGCGCATCGTCGGGCACATCGCGGGTGATCACGGAGCCCGAACCGATATAGGCCCCGACGCCGATCTTGACCGGCGCCACCAATGACGAATTGCTGCCGATAAAGGCTCCTGAACCGATCTCGGTCCGGTGCTTTGAAAAGCCGTCATAGTTGCAGGTGATGGTGCCCGCGCCGATATTGGCATTGGCGCCGACATGGGCATCGCCGATATAGGAGAGATGGTTGACCTTGACGCCGGCCTCCAGCGTCGCCGCCTTGGTCTCGACGAAATTGCCGATCCGTGCGCCCTCACCCAGCGATGTCCCTGGCCGCAAGCGCGCATAGGGGCCGACGGAGACTTGCTTTCCGATCGATGCCTGCACGATATGGCAGAAGGAATGGATCACCGCGCCGTCCGCTATCGAGACGCCCGGACCGATCACAACAAAAGGCTCGATCGTCACGTCTTTGCCGAACGTCGTATCGGCGGCGAGGTAAACCGTCTCGGGCGCGATCAGGGTCACGCCGGCATCGAGCGCGGCCTTGCGCAAGCGTGTCTGCATGACCTGCTCGGCTTCGGCGAGCTGGGCCTTGGTGTTGATGCCGCGCACTTCATCCTCGCTGGTTTCGATCACAACGGCCTCCAATCCCAGGTCCCGAACGCGTGCAACCGCGTCGGTCAAATAATATTCGCGCTTGCTGTTGGTATTACCGATCTTGTCGATGATTTCGAGCGCCTTGCGGCCGTCGAACGCCATCACACCGGCGTTGCAGAGGGTGATCGCCCGCTCCTCGGGACTGGCGTCGGCCTGCTCGCGGATCGCCACCAACCGGTCTCCCTCGACCACGAGCCGGCCGTAGCCGGTGGGATCGGCGGCGCGAAAGCCCAGAACCGCAAGCGCCGCACCCTGGTTCAGGGGGGCCCGCAGCCGCTCGAATGTGGCGGCCGAAATCAGCGGCGTGTCGCCGAACGCAATGAGCAGGTCGTCGGCGCCGCGGGCGATGGCATCACGGGCCGCCAGCACCGCATGCGCCGTGCCCAGACGCTCGCGCTGAACAAAGGTCGCGGCATCCGGCCGCACCCGTTTGGCTTCGTCGGCGACCGCCTTGTGATCCGGTCCAATCACCACGGCGAGCGAGGCGCCGCTTCCCCTCGCGGCGGCGTCGAGCACATGCGCCAGCAACGACTGGCCGGCCACGGGATGCAGCACCTTTGGCGCCGCCGAGCGCATGCGGGTGCCCTCGCCGGCCGCGAGCACGATGGTCAGGCTGGTCCTGCCGGTCATCCGAATCCCTTGCAGTTGCGGCTGATATTGCGCCGCCGTCGTCATAAAGCGTTTTCGTCCCGCATGGAAACCCGGATTCATCACCCGGTAAAATGCCGGGGGTTCAAGATGAAGGGCCATTTCCTGTTAATGTTTGCCGCGTGATTCGGTGGGGCCTTAGGGGGGCCGAAGACTTTTTATGGCAAGGGATTCCGACAAACTGGCGGGCAGTCTCACCGAGAATACCGGCGGCTTGCTCTCCGGGTTCTTGGCCGAGGAGGATGAATTCGACCGGCGCACGCTATGGCGGCTCGGGTCGTGGGCGGCTGCGTCGGTCGGCGCGGTCATCATTGCGATGCTCGCCAACCAATCCTCCATCGGAATGCGTCGCGAGCAGACCGCATCCACCGATCAGGCGCGGCAGCAGATTCAGTCGGTCGCCAAGGAGAGCCAAAGCGAAGCCCGGCGCCTGGCCTCCGCCATCGAAACCTTGAACGGCGATCGCGACCGGCTATACGCGCGCGTTACCGTTCTGGAACAGGGCCTGGATTCGGTGACCGGCGCGATCGCGCGGCAAAATTCCCCGGTGACGTCGCCGCAAGCCGCCGCGCCCGCCGCTTCCCCTGCTCCCGTGGCTGCCTCTCCTGTGGCGGCCTCCTCCGGGGCCGCCACGCCGGCAGAAGCGCCGACGGTGGCGCAAAAACAGCCGGCCGCACCGGTGGTATCCCCCGTGGCGGCGACGGCGGCCGCGACAGCAGAAAAACCCCCGGCGGTTGCCACTGCCGCAGAGCCCGGCCCGGTTCCGGCATCATCCGCAGTGCAGGCAGCTCCAAAGGTCCCCGCCGAAACGCCGGCGACGCCGCTGATGGTATCGAAATCGATGATGGCGCCGCCCGATCCGGCGGCCGCCAAGCTGATCGAGCCCAGCACGCCGCCAAAAACGGTCATCGCAGCGCCGATGCCCGCGGTGGTGGCTTTAACGGCGCCCGCCGAGGAGGCTGAGCCGGAAAATGCCCCGGCGCTGCCCAAGCTCGCGGTCCAGCGCACCGAATTCGGAGTCGATATTGGCGGCGCGAATTCGCTTCCCGGCTTGCGCGCCTTGTGGCGCGGGCTGCTCAAATCGCGATCGAATGCCGCGCTGACGACGCTGCGCCCGATCATCGTGATCAAGGAAGGCAACAACGGGCTCGGCATGCAGCTGCGGCTGGTGGCCGGACCGATCCATGATGCGGCGGCGGCGGCGAAAATCTGCGCCGCGATGATCGAAAACGATCGGAGCTGTGCGACGACGGTGTTCGAAGGCCAGCGCCTGGCCCTGAATGCCGATGAACCGGCCGCCAGTGCCAACGCCAAGCCTCAAGCCGCCGACATCAAGCCTGCTTCCGCAGCCAAGCCGGCCGTGCACAAGCACTTTACCTCTCGGCGGGCCGCCAAGGACGAACCGGCCCCAAAACCGGAGCCTTCCACCCTGTCACGGCTCTTCGGAACGCGCTAGGTATGACCGAATAACTCTTGTTATTCCAAGACATGGGCTCGGTTATTAACGTATTCTGGGAGACGCTGCGGCAGATTGCTCGCCCAGCGTTGTCTTGCTCGAAATTGCGCCGCATATTCGCCTTGCGCGGGTTCCGCAAAAGTGGGTACCGGTCTTGCGGACAGACGACGAGATGGGTCAGGTGTTTTTCCTTGCGACTGGCCAGATTCCACTACCCGGGAAAATAACCCAGTGAAAAAAACTCCGTTTCGGCTGACGCCCTATCAGGTGCAATGGCTGCTGGTCGTCGGCTTCGCCACCATCGGTTACGCGCTCTACCTGCGCTATCTTGCGATCGAGTTTTCCAGCGTGGCGCTGGCATGCGACGCCGGCCTGCAGACCATGCTCTGCAAGTCCCGCCTGCTGGCGACCTACCTGTTTCGCCATTCCGTGTTCGGGATCGTCGCGCTGATCATCGCGACGCTTCACGTCATCCGGCCGTCGATCGTTCTGCTCACGGGCGGGCTGATCGCCGCCGGGTTGGGTATTGTGCTGTACAATCTGGGGCTGTCGGGTATCGCGATCGGCCTGCTTATTCTCGGGTTTGCGCGGCCCGCGCCTGCCACAGCGTAACGCCGAGCAGGACATAGGCGGCGCAGGTCCATAGCGACTGCCAATTGTCCGGCCCTTCGTTGAACCCGGTATAGAGCGCCGCTGCCGCGAACAATGCGGCAAATGCCGCCTCGGCGACCGGGCGCATCCCCTGCTTCGGCCGATTGAGCAGGGTCACCGCGGCGAACGGCACCGCTGCCATGGTCAGTGCTGCAAAGGGAAAATCCCTGTAGCGCGGATCGAACACGAAGCCGAGCGCGCTCTGCGCGCCGATCACGGCGGTCACCATCAGGGCCAGTCCGAGGATGATCGTCGGGGCCGATCGGTTCCGGTATTCACGGGGGCCGAGCAACTCCAGAAATGTCGGCAAGCTCCGTCCAGACATCAGGGCATTGGCGCACAGCACAGGTGCGGCGGTCGCGGCCGCCAGCAGCGAGCCCCAGAGCAACCAGCCGCCAAAGCCGTAGCTTTCATAGAACATCTTGTCGGCGGCGACCCCAAGCAGGATTCCGGCCGTTGTCGCCGATATTCCGACGGCGAGCCAGGAAACGAGCCGCGGCGTCCAGGGCCGGCGTCGCAATGCCAGCCAGGCTGCACCGAACACCAGCACGGCCAAACCCATGCCGCTTGCCATCTGCAGCTTCCAGAACGGGTAGTTGCTGATGGCGACACCAGGGGGGTATTTCAGCGTTCGCTGTACCGAGTCGAACAGGCCCCAATATCCGCCGACCGTTCCCTCGAGCTGGCGCTTCCACGGCTGATCGTAGGCCTCGATCAGGTTGACGCGAAAGTTCTCGCGCTTGGCGAGATCAAGAATCTCCGAGACCACGCGGGCCTGGTTGGTGCGCGAGGGCAGCGCTGCGTCGCGCATCCGCCCCTCGCTCGGCCAGCCGGTTTCCCCGACCAGGATTTCCTTGCCCGGAAACGCCACCGCCATCCTTCTCCTGATAGCGTCGACATGGGCGGCGGCATATCTCGCGCGGATCGGAAAATCCTCCCAGTAAGGGAGGATGTGAATGGTGACGAAATCGACGGCCTCATAGACTTCCCGGTAGCGCAGCCAGAATTCCCAGACATCGGCATAGGTCACGGGAACGGCGACCTGTGCTTTCACCGAGCGGATGGTGGCGGCAAGATCTGTTGAGGTCATTTCACCGCGCAACAACACCTCGTTGCCGACCACCAGCGAGGTGATGGTGGCCGGATATTGCTTGGTCAGGCGGACGGCGGTCGAGATCTGCGCCAGATTTTTCAGCCGGTTGTTGCTGAGCCATATTCCCTGGATGACCTTGAGCCCGACTTTGGCCGCGAGTTCGGGAACCTGATCGAGGCCGTTTTCGTTCGAATAGGTCCGCACGCAATCGGATATTCTGGCGAGCTGCGCCAGATCCTGGGCGATCTGTTGCTCGGAGATACGCCCGATCGGCGCCAGCGGCGTTTGCTCGCCCCGGAACGGGGCATAGGACACGCACATGAGCTTGGCGTTGGGATCGATCGGCGCGCGCGCCAGCGTAATCGGCGTGGCCAGCCACCACCACACCGCGGCGATCGCACCCAGCGAGATCAGGAGAAGCGCCAGCGGCGTACGAAGAGAAATCGGTTCCATCCTTTGGGCAGGGATCGTCGATTACCCGGTCGCCGGCCGTCTGCCAAGAGCGCCAAATGTGCAACCGCCCGCCCTGACGCCGGCTGGCTTTACCACAACGCGATAAAGTTGTGACTTTGCTGGACAAAATCCGAAATGTCCGTCATGGGAATCCGGAAACGGTCTCCGCCGCATTGGAGACCTATTTGAACGGCATCAAACGACCCTGCGTCCGGGGCCAGACGCGGGCAGGAAAAAGTCGGGGAATTTATGCGTCAACGGGTGCTTCAGCTTCAGACTGCGGTTTTGCGCAACCTTGCCGCCCCCGGGCTTGCACTCTTGATCGGTATTGGAAGCGCGGCCGCCCAAAGCGGGAACCCGGCCGCCCAGGATCAGTCCGGCAAGCCTGCCGCCAGTTTGGCCGATGCCGCCAAGGACAGCCAGCACAAGACCGATGAATTCGTTGAAGCGTCGCAAGCGATCAACGGCCCCGCCGGAAACCCGGAATGTGTTTGGCTTGGCCGCCGCGTCGTTCGCCTGATGTGGCGCGACGATCTGGATACCGCGTTTCGCCACCTCGATCTTTACGACCGGTTCGGCTGCCCCGGCGGGCACGTCCAGGCCACGTTCCGCTGCCTGACCCGATTTGGAGCGCAAATCGACGACAAGGTGCAAAGGAGCCTGGACGACCGGGTTCATGCCTGCTGGATCAATCCGAACGCCCAGCCACAGGCCGCCGCAGCGGCATCCCCGGCTCCTGCCCCCTCGACCGCCGGCAACGCCGCTTCGGCGCCGGCAGCCTCGCCCTCACCGGCGCCCGCCGCCGCACCAGCCGCCCCGGCGAAATAGCAACCTACGACTTTCGAACCATGCGATTTTTGCGGGATGCGACGCTGCGCCCTTAAAAACGCCACGGCGTCATACCAGTTGTTAAATCACATGGCAGGATTATCCTCAGAATCGCTCCCGTGTCGGTCGAACCTAGGGGACGGGTTCGCTTTTTCCCCACGCAGGCCCCGTATGGTCTAGTCGCGATGCGCGCCGTCGTCGCCGTTTTGTTGTTTGTAACCGCTGCGCATGCCGCGCTTTGGGGTATCTTCCAGGAAAGGCAACAGGCGCCCGATTTCCGCGGCATCCTGCCGAGCGTTTCCTATGCTCCGTTTGAGCGCGGTCACACCGTCGCCGACAGCATCGCCGACTCCGAGAAGATTCGCGCCGACCTGAAAAAACTCTCCACCATGACGAGGGCGGTCCGCCTGTACACTTCGACGGAAGGCAGCGAACTGGTGCCGCCGGTCGCCGCCGAATTCGGCATCAAGGTCACCGTCGGCGCCTGGATCGACAAGAACGTCGATCGCAACGAGCGCGAGATCGACGCCGCGATCAATCTTGCCCGGCACAACAGCAATGTCATCGGCGTCGTCGTCGGCAACGAGACGATCTACCGCGGTGAGCAAAAGGTCGAAGACCTGATCGAACTCATCAAGCGCGTGAAGAAGTCGGTCAATGTTCCCGTCACCACTGGTGAAATCTGGAACATCTGGCGTGACTTTCCGGAACTTGCCTACTCCGTCGATTTCATCGCCGCGCACGTGCTGCCCTATTGGGAATTCTTCACCGACAAGCAGGCCGTGGACCAGGCGGTCGCCATGTTTCAGCTCTTGCGCGATCAGTTTCCGGGCAAGCGGATCGTGATCGCGGAATTTGGCTGGCCGAGCGCCGGCTATAATTTGCAAAACGCCGTTCCCGGCCCCTTCGAACAGGCTGCGGTACTGCGCAACTTCGTGACCCGCGCGGAAGCGATCGGCATGGACTACAACATCGTCGAGGCGATTGATCAGCCCTGGAAGTTCTTCGAGGGCGGCGTCGGCCCCTATTGGGGCATTTTGAACGCGGCGCGCGAGCCGAAATTCGCCTGGACCGGCCCGATCGTAAACCCCGACTACTGGAAGCTTGCGGCCATCGCCATTCTCGTCGGCATCCTGATGTCGTTGCCGATCCTGGGACTTGCCGGGCCGACCGTCATGCAGTCGCTGCTGCTGTCGGCGGCCGCCAACGGCGTCGGCGCCTGGGCCGCCACCGTGTTTGCCTATTGGGCCGGACATTATTTCGTCTTCGGCTCGGCCTTCGCCTTGACGCTCGGCCTGATCCTGCTGGTTCCGCTGGTGCTGATCGCGGTGGCCAGGATCGAGGAAATCGCCGCCATTGCCTTTGGCCGAAAACCAGGCCGCCTGCTCGTCAAAGGCGCGCCCGTGGCGCCCGCCACCGTCGGCGATACCGTCAGCTTCCCAAAAGTCTCGATTCATGTCCCCGCCTATTTCGAGCCGCCGGACATGCTGAAGCAGACGCTCGATGCAGTCGCTCGCCTCGATTATCCAAATTTCGAATGCGTCGTGATCATCAACAACACGCCGGATCCGGCGTTCTGGCAGCCGATCCAGGATCATTGCCGCGGGCTCGGCGAGCATTTCAAATTCATCAACGCCGAGAAGGTCGAGGGCTTCAAGGCCGGCGCGCTGCGCATCGCCATGGAGCGGACCGCCGCCGACGCCGAGATCATCGGCATCATCGACGCCGACTATGTGGTGGAACCGGATTGGCTCAATGACCTGGTGCCGGTTTTCGCCGATCCCCGCGTGGGTCTGGTCCAAGCGCCGCAGGACCATCGCGATGGCGGCACCACGCTGATGCACTACATCATGAACGGTGAATATGCCGGGTTCTTCGATGTCGGCATGGTTCAGCGCAATGAGGTCAACGCCATCATCGTTCACGGCACCATGTGCCTGATCCGCCGCGCGGCGATGGACATGGCCGGCGGCTGGGCCGGCGACACCATCTGCGAGGACACCGACCTGGGGCTCGCCATCATCGAGCACGGCTGGCTCACGCACTATACCAACCATCGCTACGGTTTCGGCCTGTTGCCGGACACCTATGAGGCCTTCAAGAAGCAGCGCCATCGCTGGGCCTATGGCGGCTTCCAGATCGTCAAGAAGCATTGGCGCCGTTTCCTGCCGGGCGCGAGCCGGCTGACCTCCGACCAGAAGCGCGAGTTTTCGCTCGGCTGGCTGAACTGGCTGGGCGCCGAAAGCCTCGGCGTGCTGGTCGCCATCCTCAATTTGATCTGGGTGCCGATCGTCGCGTTTGCCGACATCGCCATTCCCGACCGGATCCTGACGCTGCCGATCGTCGCCGCGTTCGTGGTCTCACTGCTGCATTTCGTGATCCTGTACCGGCTTCGCGTGCCGGTGAAATGGGGACAGATGCTCGGCGCCATGGTGGCGGCGATGTCGGTGCAATGGACGGTGTCGCGCGCGGTGGCCAACGGATTGATCACCGAGCACCTCGCCTTCGCCCGCACCTCCAAGGGCGGTTTGTCCCGGATGTCGATCGAGTTCCAGGCGTTCTGGGAAGCCGTCATCGGGGTGCTGCTGCTGGTTGGCGCAGCCGTGCTGGTCGTCACCAACAGTTTCAAGGAAGTCCGCGAAATCTACATCTTCGCCGCTGTATTGGTGCTTGAAAGCCTGCCGTTCCTGTCGGCGGTGGCGATCGCCATTCTGGAGAGTTCGCGGCTCAACTCGTTCGCCTTCTGGCGTGATACCGGCATCCGCACCGCCGAGCTGATCGGCCTGCGCCCCGTGGCCATGCCGACGGTGGCTGGCCCATCGCAGCCCGTGGCCTCGGAGATTCATCCCGAAGCCAGTTGACGGCCGGCGGATTCCTGGCCAGCGGCGCGCTTGAAGAACCCCTGTTAACAGGCGGGGTTACCGAGGAAATCCGGATTCCTCCAGCGGCGCAATCGGGGTTTGCCGCGCTATTGACCCGCACCCGGCGGACCCCTACACAGCGCCTCACGTGAGCGCGTAGCTCAGGCGGTAGAGCACGTGACTTTTAATCATGGGGTCGAGGGTTCGAGTCCCTCCGCGCTCACCATAAAAATACATAAATTCAATAACTTGCTTGCCTGATTAAAGGGTATAAACAGCAATTACAATCTGAGATTGCCGCTAGATTGCAATTAGATTGCAACTCGGCAATTAGGCCCTTAAGCGCAGATAATTGAGGGTCCACGGCCGATCGGGGAATGATAACCCGCCGACCTGAACCGGCTCCCTCACCTCTCCTCGTCCGGATGACCGGGGTCGCTGTTGCTCTAAAGCATCAGTCAGTTTCCAATTTTCGGAACCGCTTGAAATCCTTTTGACTGTGCGGAGCGACAGTCGTTCCGTTCGAGTAGGCGACCAGCACTCCCCAGCGGCAGGAGGTATAGCATGCGCAATCGCGACATCATGTCCGATGGACTCAACACGATAACTACAGCAGGCTATCAGGAACTTAGCAAAAGCTTGCTCTC
>Ga0073928_10001271_pt1 | contig 49763 bp, 38 predicted proteins | sample PaiPotPPA55metaG_FD_76969 | JGI IMG/M metagenome (GOLD analysis project Ga0073928, IMG submission 76969) | Iron sulfur acid spring bacterial and archeal communities from Banff, Canada, to study Microbial Dark Matter (Phase II) - Paint Pots PPA... ...
CCACGCACCTCGCGCACAACGAAGCGCAACACGAGGCGCAGGTTAAGGAACTCAGCACGCACCTCGCGCACAACGAAGCGCAACACAAGGCGCAAGTTAAGGAACTCAGCACGCACCTCGCGCACAACGAAGCGCAACACAAGGCGCAAGTTAAGGAACTCACCACCCATCTAGCCAAAACCGAACAGCAGTACATAGCGCAGATCCAAGAAATCAGCGCTCATCTGGCCAAAACCGAAGCCGACCACAAAGCGCAAGTGGAGGAACTCACCACGCACTACACCAACGAAATCGAGCAATTGGGCCAGCGGATCATGGAGATGAACGGTCTGCTTCACCAGAGGAGCGTAAATCTCGCAGAAGACGAGAAGTACATCGCGGAATTGACGGACCGGTTGCGAAAACAGCTGCACAATACCAGACGACTCTCGCGCCTCCTCGATGACACCGACGACGCCGCCCGCAAGCTGCGAACCTCCCGTCGATGGCAGCTGGCCAATCCCGGCGCGACGTTAAAAGCAAAATTGGCCCACAGAAAAGGACCGGCCGGGTACGGACACCTTGAAAGGATTGTGGCCGCCTATTCCAAATGGCGCAAGGAGCATCCTGAGATCAAAAAAATCGATGATGAAATCCAAGCGGCTCAGGTCGCAAAAGTTCCCAGGAGTGGGCAACCGGAAACTGACGGTCAGGCACCTCCAAGCGCACCGCGCGAAGACGCCGTAGCCGCGCCAGTTAGGCCCGTCTTGCCACTGACGTCGATCTGTTTCCCGCAGCACGAGGAAGTCGACGTCTCAATCATTATTCCGGTTTTTAACCAGTTGGAATACACGCATGCCTGCCTCGCTTCGTTGCAAGCTGTGCAACAGCAGCCGCGTTTCGAGGTGATCGTAGTCGATGACTGTTCGACCGACGGCACTCCAGAGGTCATCACGCAAATATCTGGAGTTGTGTATCTGCGTAATGATAGCAATTCCGGCTTCATCGCTTCCTGCAACACGGGTGCAAAAGCCGCGCGCGGCAAATATCTCGTCTTCCTGAATAACGACACACTCGTAAAGACCGGTTGGCTAACTGCTTTGCTCGATACTTTCAAGGAGGAGCGGCGAGCAGGCATTGTCGGTTCGAAACTCCTTTACCCAGACGGCCGTTTGCAGGAGGCAGGGGGCATAATCTGGCAAGACGCTTCAGGATGGAACTACGGAAAGTTTGATGATCCGGGTAAACCCGAATACAACTACCTGCGCGACGTAGATTATTGCTCAGCGGCAGCGTTGATGGTTCCCAAGGCGCTGTTTGAAAGTGCCGGCGGCTTCGATTCACGATACGCGCCCGGCTACTATGAAGACACTGACCTGGCATTTAAGGTTCGCCAAGCTGGTTACAGAGTCCTGTATCAACCGCTGAGCGAGGTGATCCATCATGAGGGAGCAACTGGTGGCACCGATATCTCAACCGGCGCGAAGAAGCATCAGGAGATTAACCGCTCAACTTTCGCAGAGGTGTGGAGTGATGAACTGGCGAAGAGACCGGCCAACGGGGATGTCACGTTTCTTCAGCGACCCAGAACTCCGTCGGGCAAGAACATTCTGGTTATCGACCATCATCTGCCGATGCCTGACCGCGACTCGGGATCGCTGCGGATGTTTCAGATCCTCAAAATTCTTCACCGACTCGGTCATCGCATCACTTTCCTTCCTGACAATTTGGCAGACATGCCGTCTTACACGTGTGAGCTGCAGAAACGCGGGATTCAAGTTGTTCATCATCCATATGTGAAAAGAGTGCGCGATTATCTGATTTCGCACGGTCCTATGTTCGACGTCGTGGTGCTAAGCCGATGCGATTTTGCACGCAAGCACATTGAAGATGTTCGTCTGCACGCGCCACAGAGCCGCATCATTTTTGATACCGTTGATTTGCATTACCTGCGCGAACAACGGGAAGCGCAACTCACTCAAGATCCCGATGTGCGCCGGAAAGCACAAGAGAGACAGCTGTTGGAAGATTCCTTAATAAAGGAAGCAGATGAAACGTGGGTAGTAAGCCCCATCGAACAGCAAATGCTCCAGGAGAATTGGCCTAACAAGTCTATTCAATTGGTTTCAAACATTGTCGACGTCACTGAGCCAGTCACGCCGTTTGCACTTCGGCGGGACTGGCTTTTCATCGGCGGCTTTCAGCACAGGCCCAATATCGATGCGGTGCTGTTTTTCGTGGAAGAGATTTACCCGCTCGTTTGCGACCGTCTGCCGGATACAAGATTCTATATCATCGGTGACAAGGCGCCCCCTGAGATCGTCGCGCTGGCGAGCGACAGGATTGTTGTTGCGGGATTGCAACGGAATGTGCGCTCGTTTTTCGACAGTGTGCGGCTCTCTGTGGCTCCTTTGCGTTTTGGGGCGGGCATCAAAGGCAAGATCAATCAAAGCATGGCCTTAGGGGTGCCAGTCGTGGCGACCTCAATCGCTGTGGAGGGAATGAACCTCGCCGACCACGAACACGTTCTGGTGGCCGACGAACCGCAGGATTTTGCGCGCGCGTTGATTGAGCTCTACGAATCGGAAGAGCTCTGGAAGCGACTCTCGCAAAACGGCATTCGCAAAACGCAAGAGCTCTATTCTACCGATGCTGCACGCGAAAAACTGGAATTTCTCTTCAGCGATCGGCACCTGAAAAGCTTGGAGCCGTCGCAGCCGATTGCAGAGCACGAGCTTGTTGCAGCAGCTGATGTTGGTTACCGGCAGTGAATAAGACGGAGCCAACCGGAGAGATTACGGGAAAAATAAACGCGAACCCGAATCCAGTTGTTTTCGGGCAACGCTGCGTGATTTCCTGGGAGACGAACGATCCGGTTGGAACGGAGATCCGCGTTTCAACGGGGACAAATGACGAGAAACTTGTGACTCAAGGAGGACCGTCTGGCCAGGTGGAAATTCCGTGGATCAACGACTCCAAGGTATATGAGTTTCGCCTGTATGTGGCTAGTAGCCCCGGGGTAGCAATCGACTCGGTCAAAGCGAGGCGTGACATTGAGTCGGCGCCAACCGCTCTTCGCGAAATTGCGGAAGAAGTAAAGCGGGGAAACATCGAGATCTCAGAGCTTTCTCGATTCATTTCGGCGGTGATGCCGCTTTGTCTCAAGAGCACGGAACGTCGAGAGTTGTTCCTGAATTGGGAGAGGCACGGGTTTCACGTGACGCCAGTACATTTTTACGAACCGGTCCCCGACACGCAATCGTTGCCTGAAACGCTCTGGAGCCAACCCAGCGAACTCGTGGGGATTGACATGAACGACTCAGTGCAGCTTGATCTGCTGCGAAATCATTTTTCAAAGTTCCGTGGCGAATATGAAACCATTCCAGCGGAGCCCCCGCCTGGCCGGCTATGGCCATTTCATGGCACCGATGTCTTAGTTGCTTATTGTATGGTCCGCTATTTTCAACCACGGCGTATCATCGAAGTGGGCAGCGGTTTTTCTTCTGTTGTGCTCGGCCAGGCCGCTGCTAGAAACAAGAGCTCGTCACTGACCTGCATCGATCCCTTTCCGCACGAGCTTGTTCGCAAGAGTAACAGTATCCCTGCCTTGCGATCATTGATTGAGACTAAGGTTCAGGACGTCGACGTGGAATTTTTTTCCCAACTCGAGTCGGGTGACATTCTGTTTATCGACAGCTCGCACACGGTGAAGATAGGCGGCGACGTCAACTATCTTTTCCTGGAGGTATTGCCACGTTTAAAGGCGGGAGTCATCGTGCACGTGCACGACATCTTTTTTCCCTTCGCATATCGACGCGACTGGACGCTGGAGGAATTTCGTTTTTGGACTGAGCAGTACCTGTTACAGGCCTTTCTGATATTCAACCCCGAGTTCGAGGTGCTAATGGCGAATAGCTATCTGAACCACTATTATCCACCAGACTTGAAAGCCGCTTTTCCGAATCTCAGTCGCTGGATTGGAGGCAGCTTCTGGATGCGCCGAAAGCCGGTCACCGAATTAAGAGGATCGCAAACGGGGAATGACAGTGCAACTTCCCAAGGCCGCTGAAATGCACGAGGAAATTAATAAACCAATCTTCGTAGTGGGCTCGCCCCGATCTGGAACTAGCATTCTTGCGTGGTGTCTTGGCCACCATCCAAACATCTTTCCAGTGCCAGAATCCAACTGGATGGGAGATTTTGCGGCAAATGTAGCTGTTGCCCATCAAATTGGTTCGGCGCGCGGTCGTTTGTCCATACTTAGTGCGATGGACATTCGTGATGACGAATTCTTTGCTGCATTTGGCCGAAGCATTAACGAGCTGGTCGTGGGGCATCGCAGAGATCTCGAAATCAATCGTGAAAACAGCAATAGCCCGTCAAAGATTAACCAACAATGGCTCGAAGCCACAAGCATGACCGCCGGGCCGAAGACTCGGTGGGTCGATGGAACGCCTGAGTATTCTTTGCACATCTGCGGCCTGCGAAAGCTTTTTCCTCAAGCTCGCTTCGTCCATGTGTTTCGCGATGTCGATGCGGTAGTTCGCTCGATGGTTAACTTCCATCGCGCCACAGGAATTCAGTTGGTAGCGAACGAAGAAGACGCGTACAAATATTGGGTGCGCACAGTTAGGGGATGTTTGAAGGCAGAGGAAGCGTACGGTCCGCATGTGGTTTATCGCTTGCGCTATACCGCCTTAGTAGAGACCCCCGAGTTGGCTCTGCGCTCGCTACTTGATTTTGTGGGCGAGCCTTATTCTGCCAAATGCCTCGACCCGCTTTCACAGCGGATCAACAGTTCCAATGTACCGCCGGACTTTAAACCTGACGATTCCCGTACTGATCCCCCGATCGTGGAAGAGGCGCGGCGACTTTCCACCGAGATCGAGCAAACTTGTCAGCCTGGCCAACAATCGTCTGCCGTAGCCGACGAGTTGGAGTCCGAGTTCGATGCGCGAGTAAAACACATGGCGACATTTCGATAGTGCATGTCACCGCAGAAATGGAGACTGGAATTGCCTGGCAGGCGGACCAGAATCTTCCTTAGATGTTATAAGAGCGCCGACCGAGGCGCATTCGTCCACCAATATGCGAAGTAAAGAATTAGATTTGGATTCCTACAATACCGACAAGATAACCCATGGTTACTTGGACGTGTATGACCCGATTCTGGCGCCGTGGGTCGATAGGGAGATTAAGCTTCTCGAGATTGGGGTCCGCGAAGGTGGATCACTTCAATTGTGGCGCGACTACTTCCGGCTTGGTGTCATCATTGGGATCGATATCAAGTTGCCGGAGCGCTTTGTGCCTGGAGAGCGCATTCAGGTCTTCGAGGGTAGTCAGTCAGATGAAGGGTTTCTATCTGAAGTCGCTAGTAGGACCGCTCCGGAGGGGTTTGATATCATCATAGACGATGCCTCGCACATCGGCGAGCTGACGAAAACAACGTTCTGGCATCTGTTCGATCATCATTTAAGGCCAGGCGGCTTGTACGCGATTGAGGACTGGGGCACCGGCTATTGGGATGACTTCCCTGATGGTAAGGCGCCAAATCTAAGAAATCCTCTTGGGTCCCCGAATTCCGTCAGGACTTCAACAGCGCTGACAGAGAACGTGAAGGTCCCTTTTCCTTGCCATTCTTACGGGATGGTTGGTTTCGTTAAGGAGTTAGTAGACGAACAAGGCGCTGCTAGTATCACCAGGAATTATCCGGTAGAGGAGCATCGAACATCAAAGTTCGAAAGCGTACGTTTCACACCGTCCATTGTCTTCGTGAACAAAGTCGCGCCTATTCTCACCGCTTTCCCTAATCCAGTCCCTGCGGGCCGTGCGCTAGGCCGGACGACCATATCGTGGAACGCCTTTGGGGAGAGTACCAGCAAGGTTTATGTTTCGGTGAATGGAGGTGAAGAGTCGTTGTTCGCCGTAGGACCGCGGGGATCAAACGATGCGACTTGGATCGACGCGGGTTCCAGTTATGAATTTCGGCTCTACAACTCGGATCACAGCAAGCTCGTGGCGAAGGTGACGGTGGCTACGGATCGGCGAATAAACCGTTCCTGATGTTTGAGCGCCTAGCATATTTCCCGCGGCGGGGAACGGCATCGTGACCCTAGGTGAGTCCGCGGTTACACTATGCATAGCCGTCTTTAGCGTGCGAGGCATTGGCGCACGGCGCGGCGCGCATTATCGGGGACGTCTGGATCTTCGGCGAGCTCTTTCAGCTTACTTTTCATTTCAGGCGAAATCGACGTCTGACCGCCAGAGCTGAAAGACTTAGTAGGCCCCTTCCTGTTACGGTTGTAGTCATTGCCAATCTGTTTGATGTCGCTTATTCCACTAGCCTGTTCCTTGTAACCGTAATCCTGATCGTACGAAGAGTTTCCTATAAAGATCGAATGAGACGCCGATGCCCCCCTTGCTGGATTTATGCGCGCATTGAATCCGGCGTACCCAGGGCGCACCCGGCCGTTATTATAGGCCGTGTTCCCGATCACTATGCTGCTTTGTCCGCCAATGGCGAAGCCACCGCCATCATTATCGTGGGCAGTGTTATTACAAATCACAGAGTCAGCTGCCCATATTTCAAAGCCACTCACTGACCACCACCTCCCTCCCTGCGCATCATCGTAACCCGAAGTGCCCCCGGTACAGATATTACCGACTATGTTCGCCGCGTGTGTGCTGGGCGACCCTTGTACGAAGATGCCCGTGCCACTTCCCGATCTGCTTATCCGGTTGCGTGCGACCAGGCCGTCACTACCGGTGAACGTAATCCCAGCGCCCTCACAAATGTTTTTGATGACGCGTCCATTGATCGACCATACCCCAGCATTGGCCGTAACGAGGATCGCGCAAGTCGGTGGCCTTGCTCCCGGCACTGTCCTGCTAACATAATTTCCTTCGATAGACCAGTTGCTACCGCCGAAAGCGGCAATCCCCGACCTCCCGATCTTGAGGACCCTGCAGTTTGAAACTCGCCAGTTGTTACCCTTGCAAGCGATGGCCGCTCTGCCGACCGGTGGAGTGTAGTCCCCCATGTCCAAGGTCAGGTTCTCCACGCTCCAGTTGTCTCCTTCACAGGGTAGAAAATGATCCGTCGGCATCCCGGCAATCTTCAGGATAGACGCTCCGCGCCCCGCGCCCTTGAGATGGACACCCGACACCACGGATGCTTTGTGGCTACCAGTCGAGATACCCGAAGGAGAAATAAGATACGTTCCTTCGGGAACCAGACAAGTTCCACCGTCCCCCGCACAAATTGCTAAAGCCTTAATAAAGGCGGCGGTATCGTTTGTAACGCCGTCGCCGACCGCGCCGTATTCTTTAACGTTAACCAGGTGGCTACCTTTGTTTGGGATTGGGACGGTAACGGCGCCCGTGGTCGTGGCGTCGCTCGAATTGGGGGCGTTAGCCGCCGGGGACTCTGTCGTTTCAGAAGTTACCGTGTCGCCATTTAAAGGGAGTAATTGTAAACCAAACGAAACGCATGCCGCAGTAACGAACAAGAATGGCAGGCGACACCTCTGCCTTCCAGATCTCAATGTAAACTGACCCTGGATGCTTTTGGAAATTGCTGAAGGCATTTTATTTGGCATGTCCTCTACCGGTCGCGAAAAGCAACAGCTTACTTTCGACAGCGAACGTAGACGTTCTTCCCAAACCATCGATCGAAAAGCCTATCCAAGACGCGGCTTGGCGCAAATAGCCAGCGATCATAGAGAGTAATTGAGCTCGCGTTCAGCGCAGAGGCGCTTCTATTGAGCGCCCGAAAAATAAGCACGGCAATAAACCCGAGACAATCTGCATATCGAGCGTCTTCAACGGCGAAACCTTCTTGCTCAACAAGGCGGCGAAGGGTCTTTTTTGTGTAGCGCCGATGGTGGCAAAGTTTCTCGTCCAGACTTGTCCAGAGACACGCAAATGCGGGTACATAAATCAGAAGAGTACCGCCTGGTTTTAATTTTTGGCGAATTTCCCTTAGGGCTACCGAGTCGTCCTGGATGTGCTCAAAGACGTTTAGCGAAAAAACAAATGACACTGAATCGTCCGGAACCGAAGTAATATTGGCCAAAGTGTCAAAACCTTGTTCCTCGAGTATTTGCCTCTGTACAGGATCCGGTTCGATGCATTTAACTTGGTAACCGGCCGTACGCAGCCGTTTGGAGAATGTCCCAATACCCGCGCCGAAGTCGATCAGATCCTTTGATTCGGTTGATTCGCAAATCAAGCGAGTCAAGTAATCGTTGTAGTTGTGCGCGCTTTCGAGCGCTTCGAGGACGTCGACTCCTGAATATCGCTCTTCCATATGACTTTGTTCTTTCGAAATAGGTTATGCTTAACAATCACGTAAACAGCTCTCACGCCGTCACGCCATCCTATCTTTTTTCCCTCTTCGTATGTTCGGCCATTATACGAAATGCCGACCTCGAAAACTCTGGAGCCGGCTTTCGCTACCTTCGCGGTAATCTCAGGTTCGAACCCAAACCGGTTCTCTTCAATGGTAACGCCATCCAGGAATTCTCGCCGAAACACTTTGTAACATGTTTCCATGTCAGTGAGGTTCAAGTTTGTAAACATGTTGGAGAGCAGCGTGAGAAAGCGGTTTCCCACCATATGCCAGAAGTAAACCACCCGATGAGGCCTGCCGCCCAGGAACCGGGAACCGAAAACAACATCGGCACGATCCTCGAAAATCGGTGCAAGAAGTATGGGGTATTCTTGTGGGTCATACTCCAGGTCGGCGTCTTGAACGATGACCAAGTCGCCCGTCGCTGCCTGGAAACCGGCACGCAAAGCTGCTCCCTTGCCAAAATTGCGCTCCTGTAACACGAGCTTATCGACCCACCCGTGAGGTTTCGCTTTAAGAAGTTCTCTCGTTCCATCGGTCGATCCATCATCCACGATGATGATTTCCACGTCCTCGACGGGCGCTGCCCGGACTGCTTCTACGACAGTTTCAATCGTAGATTGCTCATTATAACAAGGGATAACGACAGATAGCTTCATTTGTCACCACTCCACTAAGCAAAATGCGAGTTTCAACGTCAGAGGAGGGACATCCTTTGTCAATGTCATGATCACAGCTCTTGTGTTGGATTTCGCACTCCGTTTCCAACTGTAACCTTGGACCAAAGGCAAGCGTTTTATGTCTTGATCAACCGCTTTTGAGGGTAGCAGGAGACCGTAGACCGGTGTCTCGTGGCGGAGCCCATTTGCGACTAATTGAGCTGCCTCGGGCGTCCCATAATGCCACAGCCGGCTGTAAGAGTAGTAATGGTTACCGTCGATTGGGGCCGCCACAAATGGTTTAGGCAATAGCGCATTCAAATAAGCGGAGTCGATGTCGGACAAGACAATGCCAGGTGCGTCTCGGAAGATGCGAACGAATTCCTTCTGCGCCTCGTATCGGGGTGATTTTCCAACTCCATTTGCGTAATGAAGAGCGTCCCAGGCTTGCGATCGACCACCCTCGGGCTTAAAGCCTGATTGTGACGGATAACCGATACAACTGAGCAGAAATACCGCCAGCACTCCAACACCCCAGATCGAAAAGCGCCCCTTGAAAGCCTGGCCCGCTGCCCATTCCGCAGGCAGAACGGCGAGCCCGACCAAAAGCAGAAAAACAGGCACGTAGAACCGCCCCTCAACGTAGCTGAAAGTTAGGGTCGCCATAATGTAGACAGTTCCCGCTAAAAATGCACTGATCTCAAACGGCCGCAGCCGGACGAACGCCAGACCAAAGGTAGAGAGAAAAATAAAAGCCGGCACTACGTATGTGCCCGTGCCAAAGAGGTTCGCTACCCGAAATTGATCCCAGCTTGCCGTAATCTCAGACCAGATCATGGCAACCTGGGGAGGCACGTTGTGCAGGGAAAAAGCACCTTGCTTGCTTGCCAATTCCGGTACCCAGAACTCATAACCGCTCTTTAACGGATGGCCAAACTCCAAAGTGTTTAGAATAAAATACGGGCTCGTAGCGACCGCGAATACAACAAGAGCGAGGCAGCAATGAATAAACCACCTCGTCCATGAGACTTTAGCCGGAAAGAGAGCCATGGCTATTAATAAGGGAGCCATGAACAATAACTGTGGCCGAATGCACAAGGACAGGCCAAGAACAACGGCTGCGAGGTAAATTAACCAGCGGCGCCGCCGGGCGAGCCCCAAATATACCAGTGCAAAAGCGAGTACAATGACAGCCCCACCGCTGAGGTCGCTCATCGACGACCGGCTGAAGGTAATGAACGCTGGTTGGGTTGCGACTAACAAGGTCGCCAATCCCCCAGCGAGCGGCCTTCCGATCGCAAAATAAAACACGAAACTGCCTGCCAGGAGCAACATGCCGATTGTCTGATTTGTTCTAAATGGGGCCAGAATCCCGTTGTGGGGCAGAAATCTCAGCCAAGGAATCATCAAAATTGGGTAGCCCGGCGGGTACCGGGAGGGTAATTTGTCATAGCCGATCTGAATCGTCGGCTCGCCTTCTTTCAAGATCGACTTAGCCTGCGCGAAATATTCCACCCCATCCGTAAAAGGACCTAGATCGAGAAAATCGGTCCGGCTAAACTGCACCCGAACAACCGTGCCATAGTAAAAGAGAAGGGAAAGAACAAAGCAAAGAACACCCGTTATCAAGCTTAGCGAGCGCTGGCGAGAAGTTGTTGCCAGGGACGCTGAGATTGTTCGTCCCGAGCCGTATTCTTCTAGTTTGTTCTCGCCTGTCATCGACAACCCCGGCCAAGCCTGCCAAACCTATTGGTTGCTCTCCATATCAGTTTCACTCTCCAAAGCAACACAAGATGGTGGAGAAAGTACGATCATCGTAATTGCGGCCATCAATTTTGTGTTGGACACGAGGGCCGCTTTTGAGAGGATCGGAGCGTTGGTTTTTGAAATCAGCTCCTAAAAAGTATCATGAAACTTGTTTCGATACCGGTAACCATTATCGCTGCCGCGCCCATGCTCTTCTCTCCCCTTGCCGAGTCCAACCAGGCGGATGACACCAACATAAAAATTACGGGTCAAACGGCAGGCGCAACGCCGTTTATCAGCAATGTGCATTTGACGGCTAGCAATACGACCGTTTTGAAGAGCATTCAGTTCACAATCAGGCCAAAGCCGGGCTCCGTCGCGCGAGCACTGTCCGGGACCTATGCCAATTACTACCTTACTGATCGGGGTTTCGAAAACCTGCAAACCGGCCAGATTGTTTTGCCGGTCTATGGACTTTACGATGGATACAGTAATCTCGTCACACTGACTTACCGGTTTTTGGACGGTTCCTCCAGGCAGGCAAACATCACAATTGGAACAGCGACGTTCAATGATGCATGCGGATACAAAAATCCGACATTTCTGCAGCATAGGACTACCACCCCCTTAAGCTACGACTACATCATGGTTAAGGGAGGATGCAGCGATTTCTCGCCCGCCATCGTCGACACGGACGGTGCGCTGCGATGGGTTGGCACGGCTGGGTTTTCGAGTAATTCGGCCGGCTTTTTTGATAACGCTATTTACTTGGCTCATGGTCCCAGCCTGTATCGAATCGATCTCGACGGCGCCGTCACCGAGGTTGGCGATTACAGCAGTCTCGGGATCACTTTTTTCCATCACAATATCGACGTTGGCAAAGTTGGAATTATCCTGGACGCGAATACCACATCCTTCTCGGAGTCTGTAAACATTGAGGTGGACGCTTCGGGCAACGTTTTGAAGAGATGGGACGTGGCCGCTATTATCAGCTCTGCCATGAGGGCCGGAGGCGATGATCCTGGTCAGTTTGTTTACCAGACGCCAAACGACTGGTTCCATAACAACTCCGTGGCTTACAATCGAGCGGATAACTCTATTATTATTTCGAGCCGGGAAAATTTTCTCATCTGCATCGATTATGACACAAGCGCGATCAAGTGGATCCTCGGAGATCCAACCAAAAAGTGGTACCAATTCCAGTCTTTGAGGCGGTTTGCGTTCACGCTTGCACCCGGCAGCCTGCCGCCTATCGGGCAACATGCCGTCTCCGTCACGTTTGATCAGAACATCCTGGTGTTTGACAACGGACAAAACAGCACCTTTCAGGAGCCAGCGGGTATGGAGCGCGCCTATTCAGCGCCTCGTAAGTATAAGTTAGATTTGAACGCAAGAACCGCGACGGAAATCTGGAATTTCGACTTGGCACAAAGTTTGTGGTGTCCGTTCTGCGGGAGTGTTTATGAGGATGCGCCGTTCAACTACCTCATCAACTTTACATTTGTCGATGGTGTTCAAGACCCCGGAAGTTTGGCGCAGTGGATTGGCTTAAATGATGGCGGTGAGACGGCTTTTCGCTACCAATACCACAGTACGCCGGGTTGCACCGTGTCCTTTAACGCTATTCCTCTTCACCTGGAAAACACCAAGTTTCCGGCAGTGGGTCCGCGGCTACAGAACCTTTCGACTCGCGGAACGGTTTCAACCGGCGACAATGTGTTGATCGACGGTTTTATCATCAGCGGACCTGATCCCAAAACAGTAGTGCTTCGCGCGCTGGGGCCATCACTCAGCAGGCTGGGGGTGTCTGGTGTGCTGGCCAATCCAGTTCTGAGCCTGTATAACTCCTCGGGCACTCTGATCGCGACCAATACCGACTGGCAGACCGACATTGGCGCCACATTTATCGCTCAAAATGCGCTGGCGCCGGACAACCCAGCTGATGCGGCCATGCTGCAGAGGAACCTAGCGCCCGGTGCCTACACCATGGTGGTAAGGGGAAAAAACGGGGCACAAGGAATTAGCTTGGCTGAGATTTACGAAATCTATTCGCCAGGCCTTAACTCGCTGCTGACTAACATCAGCGGGCGCGGCTTTGTCAGCGGTGGCGATAATGTGCTCATTAGCGGGTTCATTGTTGGAGAGGTCGGAAGTCGCACCGTGGTGGTGCGCGCCCTTGGTCCGTCGCTCGCTTCTTTTGGTGTAAGCCAACCGCTTAGTGATCCCACACTGACAATCTACGACTCCAATGGCGCTGTTATCGCCAGCAACGATAACTGGCAGGACGACAACAACGCCAACTATGTCCTACGGAATGGATTCGCGCCCTCGAATGCGCTGGAATCGGCGCTTGTGCTGCAGTTGCCGGCAGGAGCCTATACCGCTGTCGTGCGAGGAGCTAACGGCGCTACAGGCAACGCGTTAGCCGAAGTCTACACCGTCCATTAATCCCGTGAGCGTCTTATAACAGCGTACAATAGTCGCGTCTCACGAAATCGCGCGCGCGCCATTCGATTTCGAAATTTAATTCGCGCTCTATTGCGACTCGTTTATGGCGTTGGCTATTTATCAAACTCCTTGCCGGGTGTCTCATCCAAATTTTTGCTGGACTCGAACAGCCTCCTCTGAAATTCTCGCGGCAGTCTTCTAAAGCAAACCATAAAATTAATGTCTATGAAAATCTGCTCACTGATCGTCGTCGGCGCCGTCATCATGGTCTTCTCCAATTTTGCCGTCGCGAATCAGGCAGATGACACGACGATAAGAATCACCGGCCAAACGGCAGGCGCTTCACCCTTTATCAGTAAAGTGAGCCTGGCGGTCAGCGACGCATCGGTGCTGAAGAGCATTCAGTTTACGATTACGCCGAAACCCGGCTCTGTTACCCGGCCACTGTCAGGCACTTATGCCAATTCGTACCTCATCGATCGCGGGTTCGAGAACGAACAAACCGGTGAAGTCGTTGTGCCGGTCTATGGACTTTACGATGGATATAATAACACCGCCAAACTGACGTTTCGTTTTTTGGACGGATCGTCAAAGCAAATTAACACCAGTATCACGACCGCCACGTTCAACGATCCATGCGGATACAAGACCCCGACGATCTTGCAACGACGCACAAATAACACGGATTTGAGCTATGACTACATGATGCTTAAGGGAGGGTGCAGCGATTTCTCACCCGCCATCATGGACACCGACGGCCGATTGCGGTGGGTGGGCACGGGCGGCATCTCGGCCGGTAGTGCCATCTTCTTTGATAACGCAGCCTATTTGGGTTGGGGCCGCAAACTGTCTCGAATCGACCTCGATGGCACTGTCACCCTCCTTGGCGATTACACCAGTCTCGGAGTTATTGATTTCAACCACAACATCGACCGTGGCAAATTTGGAATTATCCTGGACTCGGATACCACAGAATACTACAATTCGGTGAACATCGAAGTGGATGCTGCGGGCAACGTTTTGAAGGTGTGGAAGTTGGGCGACATTATCAGCGCAGCCATGAGAGCCGGGGGAGACGATCCCAGCCAGTTCGTTTATTATTCGCCAACCGATTGGTTCCATAACAATTCCGTCACCTATAATCGCGCGGATGACTCCGTGATTATTTCGAGTCGGGAAAATTTCCTTATCTGCCTCGATTACGAAACAAACGCGATCAAATGGATCCTCGGGGACCCGACGAAAAAGTGGTACCAATTTCCGTCTTTGAGGAAATTTGCGCTCACGCCCGCGTCTGGCAGCCTGCCTCCGATTGGGCAACACGCTGTCTCAGTCACGTTTGATCAGAACATTCTGGTGTTTGATAACGGAGAACACGGTTTTTTTGAGAGGCCTTACGGAGCTCAACGCGAATATGCGAGTCCCCGCAAGTATAAGTTGGATCTGGGACCAAAGGTCGCGACTGAAGTGTGGAACTACGCAATGAACGAGAATATCCACTGCCCCTTCTGTGGAAGCGTCTACGAGGATGCCCCGTACAACTATCTGATTGATTACGCAGTCGTGAATGATGGACTGCCGGGCGTTCCCGTGTTCGCTGAACTCCTGGGCCTGAACGCCGCTGGTGAAAAGATTTTCTATTATCAATACCCGGCCACGAACTGTGGGGAGATCTATCGCGCCCTCCCGATTCATCTTGAAAATACAAAGTTTCCGACAGTAGGGCCTCAAGTGCTCAACCTCCGTACCAGGAGTTTCGTTTCAGGCGGTGACAACGTTCTGATCGGCGGCTTTATCGTTACCGGAACCGAGCCGAAGACGATGGTGCTTCGTGCCCTGGGGCCATCTTTGGGCCGCTTTGGGCTTTCCGGTGTGCTCGCGAACCCGGTTCTCAAGTTGTATAACTCGTCCCACACTCTCATCGCGCGCAATGACAATTGGCAAAGCGATCCTCACAACGCCGACATCCAGAAGAATGGACTCGCGCCGCCAAATCTGTTGGAATCGGCCACTCTGCAGACGTTGGCGCCGGGGGCGTACACTGTTGTAGTTAGTGGAAGGAACGGGGCCCAGGGGATTGGCTTGGTCGAGCTTTACGATCTCTCGCCGCTATCCAACTCTAAGTTGGCGAAGATGAGCGGACGCGGTTACGTCGGCACCGGCGATAACGTGCTCATTAGTGGGTTCGTCGTTGGAGATGTGGACAGCGCGACCGTCGTCGTGCGCGCCCTCGGACCATCGCTCGGTGCTCTCGGTGTAAGCCAGCCGCTAAGCGATCCCGTGCTGACGATCTACGACTCAAAAGGATCTGCTATTGCGAGCAACGACAACTGGCAGCAGAACAATAACAGAATCTACATTCAGCGGAGAGGACTCGCCCCGCCGAATCTGCTCGAGTCGGCGCTCGTGCTTCACCTGCCCGCAGGAGCATATACCGCCGTTGTGCGCGGAGCCAACGGCGCTACAGGCAACGCCTTGGCAGAAGTCTATACCCTCCCTTAATCCATAAGTGATCTAACAGTAGCGAACGACGGTCGCGTGTGCAGGCTAAATTCGTTCGGTTTCGATCTTCAATTCGCGCTGTGCGGCAGGATTTGGGCCTACGCCATGGTTTTGCTGCGGGTTCGAGTTTCGAGAACCTGCAAAGAAAATGCATTTTCAACCAATTTTTTGCTGGACTCGAACGGCCTCGTCTGAAATCCTCGGGCACTCTTGCCTACTAAAAAGTATAAAAAATTAATGTTTATGAAAAGATGTTCACTAATCGTCGTCGGGACTGCATTCATGATCTTCTCGCATATTGCGGGAGCAAGTTATGCCGATGACACGACGATAAGAATCACCGGCTTCACTGCAGGTCTCACGCCCTTTAACGGTAAGCTGGCCTTAGATGTCAGTAATACCAGCGTTCTGAAGAGCATTCAATTCACAATCGATCCGAAACCAGGGGCTTTCGCCCGGCCGCTGTCGGGCACGTATTCCAACAACTACCTCGTGAGCAAGGGATTTGAAAATCCAAACACCGGGGCCGTCCTTTTGCCGGTTTATGGACTTTACTCTGGGCGTGCGAATATCGTTAGACTGACTTATGGCTTCGTGGACGGCTCTTCAAAGCAAGCTCAAACCACGGTTGCAACCGCCACTTTCAATGACGAAGGGTGCGGCTATAACAATCCAACCAAGCTTCAACCCAGGACGAACAGCACCGAGTTGAGTTATGATTATATTTTCGACAGATCTGCCTGCGGCGATTTCTCACCCGTCATTCTCGATAGCGACGGAGCATTGCGCTGGGTAAGCCCTCTACCCACGCAAGGCGCTCTTAATGCGGCTTCCACTTTCTTCGATAACGCCGTTTACGTGACACAAGGCAGTAAACTGTTGCGAATCGGTCTTGATGAGAGCATCAGCATGCTTGCAGACTACTCAGACATTGGCGTTACCAACTTCCATCATAATATCGATCCCGGGAAGAAGGGAATACTGATTGAGCCGGATACCATGGATTACCTCGAATCTACAATCCTGGAAGTTGATAGTACAGACGGCACGGTATTAAAAAGATTCAATATGGCCGCCATCATTGGCGCAGCCATGGTCGCTGGCGGTGACGATCCGAGCCAATTTGTCTTCCCAAGGCCGACCGACTGGTTCCATAACAACGGTGCAGCATACGATCGAGCTGACGATTCTATAATTGTTTCAAGCCGTGAGAATTTTCTTATCGGTCTGGATTACAACACAGGTGCTATCAAATGGATTCTGGGCGATCCGACGAAGAAGTGGTACCAATTTCCGTCTTTGAGAAAATTTGCGATCGCGATGGCACCAGGCAGTCTGGCTCCAATCGGGCAACATTCCCCATCGCTCACTTACGATCTGGGGCTTTTGGTGTTCGATAACGGTCAAAACAGTCAATTTCAGAATCCTCCAGGGGCTCAACGCGAATATGCGAGTCCCCGCAAGTATAGCTTGGACCTGGTGAACAAGGTTGCGACTGAAGTGTGGAACTTCCCAATGAACCAAAGTATCCACAGCCCGTTCTGCGGCAGTTGCTATGAGGATGCGCCGCACAATTACCTAATCGATTATGCCTTCGTTAATGGCGGACTGCCGGGTCGTCCCAACTTCGCTCAACTGATCGGCCTGGATGCCAGGGGTGAGAAGATTTTCTATTATCAGTATCCAACCGTCGGTTGTAACACTGCGTACAACTCCATTCCGCTGCATTTGGAAAGCACGAGCTTTCCGACAGTGGGACCTCAAGCGCTCAACCTCTCTACCCGGGGTAACGTTTCAAGTGGTGACGGTGTTTTGATCGGTGGGTTTGTCATCACGGGGACCGAACCTAAGACCGTAGTGCTTCGCGCGCTGGGGCCATCGCTCAGCAGTTTTGGGGTTACCGGTGTGCTTAGCGATCCGGTTCTGAGCCTTTACAACTCTTCTCACACTCTCATCGCAACCAACGACAATTGGCAAAGCGATCCTCACAACGCCGACATCCAGAAGAATGGACTCGCGCCAGGCAATGTATTAGAATCGGCCACTTGGCAGACTTTGGCACCGGGCGCCTATACGGTGATCGTGACCGGAAAGGACTCGGCCACGGGGATTGGCTTGGTCGAGCTTTACGACCTGTCGCCCTTATCCAACTCGCAGTTGACCAACATGAGCACTCGCGGCGCCGTCGGCACCGGCGAGGGCGTACTGATCAGTGGCTTTACCATTGGAGATGTAGGCAGCACGACCGTCGTCGTACGGGCCCTTGGTCCATCGCTCGCTAATTTTGGTGTGAGCCCAGTGCTAAGCGAACCCTCGCTGACGATCTACGACTCGACTGGCACTGCCATCGCGAGCAACGACAACTGGCGAGCCGATGTTAATGCGATCGACGTCCAGAGGAACGCACTCTCACCACCGAATGAGCAGGAATCGGCACTCGTGCTACAGTTGCCCGCAGGAGAATATACCGCCGTTGTGAGCGGAGCCAATGGCGGTACAGGCATTGGCTTGGCGGAAGTCTATAGCCTCCATTAATCCGTAAGTACCCAGATCTTTTATTTTCGCGTTCTTGCGGAGGCGCGCACCGCGCCGTAGAATCGCAGAGGATTAGCGCTTCGGCTCGAAGAGGTGCTTGCCCTGTTGTACGCATGAACTTTTGGACAGGTGCATGAGAGTGACAAGTGCCGGCCGTGAATCGTAAGGAGTCGCCTCAATTGGCACGCAGGATCAACCAAAGTAACTTTAGAAAGCTCAGTCTGCACAGTCGGCGCTACCTGCCAGATGCCCTGGCGATTGCAGCGGCATGTGTTTTTGTTCTTTTGGCCAGCCATCGAATCGATCTCCCCGGGCTGTACATGGATGAGGTGGACTTTGTTAATGCGGCCCGAGGTGGTCCCGATAATAACATGATCTATATGCGGTTAGGCTCGGTGCCGCTGTTGATCATGCCTTACCTCGGCGCCCTAAAGGGATGGATCTACGCTCCCGTTTTTTGGCTCTTTGGTGTTTCGGCTCTGACCATCCGTCTACCGGCAATTCTGATAGCTGGAGTGACCCTATTGATTTTTTTTCAGCTCCTGAAACCGCACGTTGGAGTTGTCTGGGCGACCATTGCCATATGGCTAATGGCGGTCGATCCGGCTATTCTGTTTCCAAGCCGATTGGATTGGGGCCCGACCGTGTTAATGCACTTTTTCCAGGCTGCCATACTTGCTCTCTGGTTTAGCTACCGCGATAAGCCGAAACTGTGGAAACTTGTCCTTATTTGCGTTTGTGCCGGACTCGGTTTTTTCGACAAGTTCAATTTTATCTGGCTGATATTAGCTTTCATTCTTGGGATTGCGTTGTGCTATCCAGATAGCCTGAAGAATCTGTGGGTTTCATGTTCGAAATTGGCTCGGGCCGTGACAGGCATTGTTCTGTTAGTCGGAGTCGGCGCGACATTATTTCTTATTTTGCCTATTCTGCATCTCCACGCTGCCAGCCTTCCGCCAATGAATCTCGAAGCAAAATGGACTGGCTTACTAACCGCTCTATCAGGTGAGGCTGTAGCTTATTTTATCTTTGAAACTAGCAGCTGGATTATTTCCTTTGTTCCCTTTTGGCTGATTGTTACAGATTGTTGCCTGGCATTGGCCGCTTTATTTTTCCTCGGCCAAAAAGCTGAAGCCCGGGAGAATCGTAGGCACGGCTTCTTTCTACTCCTGATCAGCTTTCTTGTATTTGTACAAATTCTTGTTACGCCCCAGGCAGGGGGGCCACATCATTACTCAATGATTTTTCCTTTGCCTCTCCTGGCGTTTATCTTTCTCGCCCAACCATTGTACAGGCAGCTTGCTGCGAAAACTGTGCAGCGATTTGCCGCTCTTCTTGTCGTTTGCGCGGCCTTTTGTGTTTTTACCGTAAACGTTTATAACCTGGGAGGCTACCTCTCCCATTTACGAGCGAATTCACATTACAACGCGCGTTCGTCACCAGAAATCTATTCTCTTTCTCAATATGTTAACGAGCATGGGCTTGGAGTTCAGAGAGTAATCTCGGTTGACTGGGGCCTGCAGAACCAACTCCACGCACTTGCCCCCCGCAAATTGCAGAAGCGAATGGGCGATTGCTGGCCGTTTTTTCAACGGATGGAGAACGAGAATCAGGAAAGCCAGGTCGCGGCGCTAAACTCCATCTTTCCGGAAGGCAAAAGCCTTGCGCTGACATTCGCTGCATCAAAAGAGACTTTTCCCGAGACACGACGAAATTTCCTCGCTGCATTAGCAACCCACCCAGAGCTCAAATCCCGGCTCGTAAAGGATTTTTGGTCTGCTGGCGAGAGGATTTACGAGGTCTATGAAATTGATCGGTCACCGACACGGACGGCAATGGATCATGCCGCGCCTAACCGGAACAGCGGTTACACGCCGGCTTCGCCGATGCAGACGGCCGTCGCGGCTCCGCTTCGACGAATTGCGGTGAAACGGGGACCAATATGAATTTTCCTTCTACAATTCAGATTGCACGAAGCTCCTCGATAAGATTGTCGCCAGAAAGGCAGCGAGCTAACGGCGAAATCGCTGCAGCTTATCCCGCGGCGGATTTCGGGCCCACGATAGGTCTGCCTGTCGAATGCTCGACGAGCATAAGCTCGGAATACCACACAGGCGAACAAGACGGCCCTTAGACCAGGTACGCACCTGGTGCCGGAGTTGATCAAACACCGTGCTCAAAGTTCAAGCAGTATTTGCTTGACACCTTGAAGCGCGATTTGATATCCAAGGCTTCGATCACGCCCTGGGACGTTCCAGCGCATTTTCGGCCAGACTGAATTAGTAGTCTGTAGGATGATCGACGCTGGACCGGCGCTTCGCGCGGTCCTAAATCCAGATGGACTGGGAGTCAGCCAAATGAATGAGAACGCTCTTCTGCGGAGCCGCATTCCTGCGGATGATTCCCACCTACGTGCGAACTGGGTGGGCAGTTCACGCGTTCAACAGGGCAACCTTCAACGAAATAAACAAAAAAATGAAAACTCTAATAAAATCCATTAACCGCTCGCCCTTGCGTTGCGGTCTTCTTACACTGGCAATTGCGCTCTGCTTTGCGCTCATCCAAAACACGCAAGCGGTCAATCCGCCACCGGATGGCGGCTATCCCGGCGCCAACACCGCTGAGGGCACGGACGCTCTGTTCAGCCTCACCAGCGGGATCGCCAATACCGCTGTCGGCCTAAATGCGCTCCATGACAATACCACCGGCGGTTTCAACGTGGCGGTTGGTTCTAGCGCGCTTGCCCACAACGTCACTGGCAACTTTAACATGGCCATCGGGACGGACGCGCTCACGAACAACAACTCCAACTTCAACCTGGCGATTGGTTTTCGAGTGGGCTTCATGAACACCACCGGCAACCATCTCACCGGAATTGGCGCCGCGGCACTCAGGAACAACACCACCGGCGGTTTTAACACGGCCATCGGTGCCGATGCGATGAGGGAGAATACAACCGCCGGTGATAACACGACCATTGGCGCCGGTGCGCTCACATTAAACACAACCACGGAGTTCAACGTCGCTGTCGGTGATGGGGCGCTGGCAAGTTTCAATGGCACCACCGCTACTGATGGCGCTAATACGGCCCTTGGTAGTATTGCACTCACGTTCCTAACAAGTGGTGAAGAAAACGTGGCCGTTGGTCGGCGAGCGTTGGAGTCCCTCATGGCCGGCAGCAACAACGTTGCTGTGGGGTGGCGCGCCGGCGAGAGCGCTATGACGACCAATGACAACGTGGCGATCGGTTGGCAGGCGCTTGCGGGCATCACTACCTCTCCCTTTAACACAGCCGTCGGTTCGGGCGCGATGACATTCGCTAGTGGGGGGGCAGGCTTCAATACCGCAGTTGGCTACAATGCACTCATGAATGCAACAGCTAATGCGAACGTAGCCATTGGTGATGACACCCTCATAAACACCACTTCGGGCTTCTTCAACACGGCTATTGGTGCGGCAGCCGGAGATCAGCAAACCACCGGCCATAATAATATCTATATCGGCCAGGGAAGTTTTGGTGTGGCTGGCGAGAGCAACACCTGTTACATACAAGAGATCTTCGGTCAACCCGGTGGAACGCAATTCGTTGCCGTCAATTCAGCCGGCAAGCTCGGCTTCTTTACGTCTTCGCGCCGTTTTAAGGACGAGATCAAGCCCATAGATCAAACTAGTGAGTTAATTTATACACTGAAGCCGGTCAGCTTCCGTTACAAGAAGGAGATTGAACCCTCGCGTCCACTCAGCTTCGGCCTGATTGCCGAGGACGTAGAAAAGGTTAGCCCCGATTTGGTGCAGCACGGGGCAGATGGCAAAGTAAGCTCAGTACGTTACGAGTGTGTGAACGCGATGTTGCTCAATGAGTTCCTCAAAGAGCACAAAAAAGTCGAGGAACAGCAGGCTAGTATCGCTGAGTTGAAATCGACTGTCGCCGTGCAGAGGACAGAGATGCAGGTTCTCACCGCGCAGCTCAAAGAGCAGGCCGCGCAGATCGAGAAGGTTAGCGCTCAGCTGGAGGTCAGTAAGCCGACGACGAAAGTGGTCACGAATAAGCCCTAAAAGCTGGGATGTAAACTGGCTTTGAGTGTCAAAGCACCGACGCAAATTAAACCGGAAGGCATTCGCCGCAATGGCGAATGCCTTCCGTGGCTGTCAATATAACCTAAATCGATTACAGTTGTTCCTCGTATGAAAAAAATATTTGTCCTTTCGATGATCACCGCTTTGGCAATGATTTGCTCCTGCCACAAGCAAGATTTATCCGCTAAAGAACAACTTGCGCAACGGAAACTGGAGCTGGATGCACGCGAGGAAGCGTTCGCTGAAAGAAAGAGTGTATTGGATGACAGAGAGAAAGCCTTGGATGAAAGGGAGAAAGCGCTACAGCAAACGGAGAAATCGTTGGCCGCAAAAGAACAAGCCACGATGAACGCCCAGACGAATCCTGCTAACGCCCAGGATCCCGCAGAGATGGATGTTGAAGGCGACACGGTAACACAGCAGCTTTCCACTAGGATTCCCGATCCCTCGCAAGCGGTTGTCGAAACAGTTGAAAAAGAGAGCGAAATACTAGGTGCTCAAAACCTGCCAGCGTCGGGAGGATTGCCCACCCAAAACCAGCTTAACGCAGACCAATTACAAAGGGAAAGACAGCGTATTATGAACGCAGCGGGGATTTCGCCAGCGCCGCAGTAAGTCCGACGCCGGTAAGACGCTATTTGATCAAACGGGTTGGAGACCTTGGCGTCGGGCCCCAAAAGCCTCACGCGTATGTTGCAAGCGCGTTGATAAGATGCGGAGCAATTTGTGACTGCGTATTCCTGGATCGAGCTTGATTCGCGAGTTCTATCGTCAACCGTACGTAAGTCTGAGCCGCTCTGTGTGCGGGCAACGCGGAAATTCTTTTAGCAACGCGCTGAGCTCGGCTTCATTCGGACGGCACGGTTCGCCACGCCGACGGAAGCTGAGAAGCGGCTGCATTGATTCAAATTTGTTCTTCCGCTAGCAGAGCATGACAAAGCGTCGCAGCACGGATTTCACGGCGTGGTGCGTCAACTTCGAACATAGCGAGGCGAAAATCGCGTTTGTAATCTCATATCAATCAGTGACGATCAGGAATGGCAGCGGAACGCGATTATGCGCTCGGAACGCATGACGAGGAATTAGCCAGACTCGGTCTGCAACATCGTGTTTGGCGCCCGGTCGCTTTGGATTGCTGGCAACGGGCCGGAATCACAATTGGCAAACGCGTGCTAGGCGTAGGAGCCGGACCCGGCTATGCGGCCATTGATCTGGCTGAGATCGTTGGGCCAACCGGTGAAGTGGTAGCGCTCGAACGGTGAACCCGATGGCGCGCTCCAATTACCTGGGCTGCTCGCGGAGAATGGTTTTGTGATTCGCTCCGCAACGCCGCATATCTGAACCGTGATGCGGCGGTTACAGGCGCCGCCGGCGCAGAGGCTATTTTCGGATTTCGCTCAATGATGGCGCGCGCTGAAGGAGGATCGGTGGCAACATTGCGTATCTGCGCCTACATTGATCAGCGAAAGAAACCCAATCCTCGACCGCCCTGCGTTGCGAATAAATCACACTGAAATGGAAGAGGTACCGTATTTGGATCTTCGAGCGCAGTATCGAACACTGCGCACCGAAGTGTTGAGCGCACTGGAGAAGATTTGTGAATCGACGAGCTTCGCCCAAGGACAAGCAACGTCAGACTTCGAGGCGAAATTCGGAGCGTATTGCGGAGTTGAACATTGTGTCAGCCTGAATAGCGGCACGAGCGCGCTGCATCTGGCTTTGCGCTGTCTGGATGTCGGGCCGGGAGACGAAGTCGTCACGGTCTCGATGACGTTCATAGCCACCGCATGGGGCATCAGCTACGTCGGCGCAACGCCGGTTTTCGTCGATATCGACCCTGTTCGCCGCACGTTAAATCCGGACAACCTCGAAGCGGCGATCACGCCGCGCACAAAAGCAATTATCCCGGTGCATCTCTATGGAATGCCGGCAGAGATGGATCGCATCATGGCGATTGCTGAGCGACATGGACTGCCGGTGATCGAAGATGCCGCACAGGCGCACGGAGCAAGATACCGCGGGAGGCGCGTGGGCGAGTTTGGGCAGATTGCATGTTTTAGTTTTTATCCGAGTAAAAACCTCGGGGCGTACGGGGAAGGCGGCGCTTTGATCACGAACGATGCATCGATAGCCCACCGCGCGCGTTCTCTCCGCGATCAGGCGCAAAGCCAAAAATATTTGCACGACGAAATCGGGTATAACTACCGCATGGATAGCTTCCAGGGGGCTGTGCTCTCGATAAAGCTCAAGCACCTCGACGAGTGGAACACGGCTCGCATTGATCGCGCGCGACAATACACAGAATTGTTGAAGGACTCGTCATACAAGTTGCCTACGCATATGTCCGATTCAGAGTGCGTCTGGCATTGCTACGTGATTGAAACTCCAGAGCGTGATCGCGTTCGCTCTGCCTTGCAGGATGTGGGGATCCAGAGTGCCATTCATTATCCTGTGCCGATTCATCTTCAAAAAGCTTACGCCCATCTTGATTATCGATCAGGCGACCTGCCAGTGACGGAAGCACTGTGCGGACACTGCCTCTCACTTCCGATCTATCCCGAACTCTCGAATGAGAAAATGTCCCTTGTCGCTTCCGTTCTCCTCGATCTGGAGAATCGCTGACGCGCCAGAGACAGATCCGACTGCGCGAAAACAAAATCGCGTTTGTAATCCGGTGTCGATCAGTGACGATCAGGAATGGCAGCGGAACGCGATTATGTTCTCGGCACGCATGAGGAGGAATTAGCCAGACTCGGCCTGCAACATCGTGTCTGGCGACCAGTTGCTTTGGATTGTTGGCAACGGGCCGGCATCACAGTTGGCAAACGCGTGCTCGACCTCGGGGCCGGCCCCGGCTACGCGGCCATTGATCTGGCTGAGATCGTCGGGCCCACCGGTGAAGTCGTCGCGCTGGAACGTTCGCGAAACTTCATTTCTGCGATGGAAACAACGTGGCGCGCGCGCTCGCTCGCGAACGTGAGAATTCACGAGATGGACTTGATGAAGGGTGAATTGCCGAAGGGCGACTATGATTTCGCGTGGTGCCGCTGGGTCGTGTCTTTTGTCAATGACCAGTCGCTGTTGATCGAAAAACTTGGAGGCGTTATGCCAAAAGGCAGCGTCGCTATTTTTCACGAATACGGTCATTACGAGACGTGGCGGTTCTTTCCACGACTTCCGATGCAGGAGCGTTTCCGCGAACACGTGATCGCGACATGGCGGGAATCCGGCGGCGAACCGGACGGCGCGCTCCAATTACCTGGACTGCTGGGCGAAAATGGTTTTGTGATTCGCTCCGCAAGGCCGCACATCTTCTGCCTTCGCCCTAACGATTACATGTGGCAATGGACTGCCACATTCATCGAGACGTATCTCGAACGCCTGATTGAAATGGGGCGAATCGATCGCAAGTTTGCCGAGCAAGTCCGGAACGCTCTCGCGACCGCAGAGAAAAATCCGAACGCCCGGGTGCTCACACCGCTGGTGCTAGAAATTATCGCGGAAAAATTGTAACCCCGGCTTCGCTATGACGCTCCAACGAGGCCTAGTCGCTCTGCATCGCCTTTCAGCGCGGCGATGACTTGCGCGATGACGTCGTCGAGCGGCATTCCCAAGTGTTCTGCACCGCGGATGATGTCGTCGCGGTTCACGGCGCGGGCGAACGCTTTGTCTTTCATTTTCTTTTTCACCGCGCGGACGTCGACGTCGTGAATGCTTTTGGTCGGGCGCACGAGCGCGACCGCCACGACGAAGCTGCTTAGCTCATCCACTGCGTAGAGAGTCTTCTCGAGCGGCGTTTCTCTCGGAACGCCGGAGTAATCGGCGTGGGAAAGAACTGCACGGCACACCTCTTCGCTCCAACCGTTATCGCGCAGCCACGCAACACCGACAAACGGGTGCCCTTCGGTGTCGCTGCGTTCCAGATTTGGATGCCGCTCGTAATCCATGTCATGCAACAATCCAACGGCTTCCCACAGATCGGCGTTTTCGCCGCGCAATTGCGCGAAATGCTTCATCGAATCAGCCACTGCATAGCAATGTTTGCGCAGGCTTTCAGATTGCACCCAGTCGTGCAAAATAGCTTGGGCGCGAACGGCGAGCGTTTCACTCATCTCAATTCAATGAATTGAAACGTTATCGCCCGCTTTGATTTTTGTGGCAAGCCGGACCACGTCCCAATTCGCGAGCCGAATGCAACCGTGGCTCACAGCGTGTCCGATCGAACGCGGATCGTCAGTGCCGTGAATGCCGATGCCTTTCTTGTTCAATGCAATCCACATCACCCCTACCGGGTTCCGCGGCCCTGGTGGAAGCATGTAGAAATTGCCGCTGCGTTTACCGTGCTCGAGCATCTCCTTGTCGTAACGAAACCTCGGCAACTTAGCGATGCCTCGTACCTTCCACTCGCCGATCGGTGAGGCGGTCTGCGCTGAGCCGATCGTGACTGGATATGCGGCGATCAGCTTCTCGGCTTCGAAAACTCCGAGCATGTTTGTTTTCGTGTCGATCTTTATGGAAACATTTCTTGGTCCTGCACTTTCGCCAGGAGTTGACGGCTGGGTTTCAGGTTGATCTTCAACTTCGTTCGCCGCTTGCGAGGCAGTTTCACTGCCGGGCTGAATGGCTTTCACCGAAGCGAGTTCGAATGGCTCGACATTCGGCACCTTTAGCTGATCGCCTGGTTTAATCTTTTTCAATTTTCCTGGATTAAGTTGTTCAAGGAAATGAACATCACAGTGAAATTTCTCGGCGATGGCGTCAGCGGGATCGCGGTAGGGTAGAAACTTCAGCTTTGCCTTTGCAGCTACGTTGTCCGGCAGCCGTCCAACGCTTTGCAGGTCCGCTTCAGTAACGGTGTAAGGAACGAACACCGGCTCCACGCTGCCGAGGTCGAGTCCGTGGACGTCAGGCGGGACATTCGCGTGTGGCCCGGATTTTGACGGCGGGGACTGCGGTTGTCCCCCTCGCGATTCGCGGTAAAGCGAAAGTGCCTTCCAGGTAAGGTTGTTGTAGCGGCCATCGATCCTGCCCGGGCTAAAGTTTGCGCGATCTAGAAAAACCTGAAGCCGCGTCGCCGCCTCGGTCTGAACCTTGTTCGGGCGATTTGTCTTTTGCGTCGGCTTCTTCTTCGCCGCTGCTGGAACAACGGCGCTCAAAATCAACAGAGCGACGATTGTCAATCGATGCACGGCATTCACTCAAATGCATCGTGCCACTCAACAATTATGGCTGTGCTGCGCGGCCAATCTCGTCCAGCGTTACGATTGCAATTCCGTAAGTGCCTTCGACGCTCGACCGAGATTACAACTAGCCAACTTGTGATATATTCCGCTGATGCAAACGCCAGAAGTTACCGCATATCTAAAGACCTATTGTGGCTGGAGCGCCGGTGTCCGCGCGGTTCTTGCCAAATACAATTTGCCCTACACCGAGAAAGACATCATTCAAAACCCGGCCTTTCGCTGGGAAATGGAAACCAAAAGTGGGCAGCCACTTTCGCCATGTGTCGAGATCAATGGCCGCATGCTTCCCGATGTCAGTGGCGAAGAAGTCGAACGTTATCTCGTCGAGAACAAACTCGTCGAAGCGAGCGCTGCTGCGACCGACGTCCCGACCAACGCGCCATGCGCGAACGAGCAACACGACGGCGTGGTAAAAATCAACTTTTAAACGTTGTACGGCGTTTCCTTGAAACGTCACCGCGTCTCTCTCGGCAGACGCTTTGTAATTCGCATTTCGCGCGGCGGGCGATTTGGTCTTCTTTCGTGCAACGCCATGTGCGGCTAGATTCGGCCCTGTTTCCCAGCCAATGAAATTGTTTGCTCGCCTTCGACGCCCGAAGAAAGCGCGCGGAAATATTCTTTTTCGTTACGGCTGGAAGGTAGCGTTGCTTCTTTTGTTGGCGGGCGCTGTGTTTGCCGTTTTTCTCTTTTACGGCACCTGGGCGCAAACCTTCGACATGAAAAACGTCGGGGAAATGCCGGAGCGAAGCACTGTTTACGATGTCGATGGGAAGATTTACAGCCGCCTTGCAGGCGCGAATCGTCTCAAGGTTTCGCTGAGCGAAGTCTCGCCGGAATTCATCGCGGCTGTGCTGGCGCGCGAGGACACGCGATTCTACGAGCACAAAGGAATTGATTGGCGGGGAGTGCTGCGTGCGCTGCTTCGCGACGTCGTCAGCATGCACGCCAAAGAAGGCGCAAGCAGTCTAACAATGCAATTGGCGCGTAACAGCCTTCCTCTGGGGGGGCGAACGTTCAGCCGGAAACTGCTCGAAGCAATGGTGGCGCTGCGAATCGAACGCGACTTTACGAAGCAACAGATTCTCGAGCTATACGTTAACCGCATTTATTTCGGCACCGGGTGTTACGGAGTCGAGACCGCTTCACAAGCTTACTTCGGCAAGAACGCTTCGAAGCTGAATCTTTCGGAAGCTGCGCTGCTGGCGGGTCTGATTCGCGGCCCGAATCGTTTCTCGCCGTTGAAGAATCCCGAGGGCTCGGCAAAGCAGCGCGACGCGGTCTTGGACCGCATGGTGGCACTGAAAAAAATTACGCCGTCACAGGCCGAGCAGGCCAAAAAAACAAAAATCGTCACACATCCGAAGCGAATGCCACAGATCCAGGAGAACTATGCGATGGACGCTGTGCAGCGCGCCTTGGGCCTGATTCTGACTCAAGACCAAATGGATGACGGCGGACTTTCCATTTACACGACGCTCGATCCATCTGTGCAAAACGCCTCGCAGGATGCGCTAGAGACGCAACTGGCCAAGATTGAACATCAAGCCAATTTCCGGCACCCGGCCAAGGCAGAATATAAACCGCCGGAAAACGGAGAAGGGGACGCGGCCATGCCGTACCTCGAGGGCGCGGTAGTTGTGATCGATAATTCAAGTGGCGGGATCCGAGCGCTCGTGGGCGGCCGTGATTACGCGCAAAGCAAATTCAATCGGGCGCTGGCTCCGGCGAATCGCCAGGTGGGTTCGGCGTTCAAGCCTTTCGTCTATGCGATCGCATTCAGCCATGGTTTGTTACCTGGAGCCGCGATCAGCGACGGTCCGATTCAGGCGGGCGAAATCGACGGTGCCGGTAATTGGTCGCCTGCAAATTCCGACGGCACGTACGGCGGGACCATGCCTTGCTCTTACGGTCTCGTTCATTCCCGCAACACCATGAGCGTGCGCGTTGGCCAGTTCGCCGGACTCGATGCGGTACAAAAAGTCGCGAATGATCTTGGCATTTCTCAAAATGTTCCGCACGGCCCCGCCAGCTACATCGGTTCATTCGAGAGCAACCTGAAAGATCTGACTTCCGCTTACACTGTGTTTCCCAATGCCGGAGTGCGCAGGCAGGCGTACATCATCGAGCGCATCGATGATCAGCAACACAAACCGATTTATCTCTCAGCGCACATCACTTCGCAGGCCGTCGACCCCGGTGCGGCCTGGATGACTTCGGAAGTAATGGAGGACGTGTTAACCAAAGGCACCGCCGCAAGCGCCCGCTCGTTAGGCTTCAAATTACCGGCGGCAGGTAAGACCGGCACTACGAACGATTACAAGGACGCCTGGTTCGTCGGATTCACCAGCACGTTGACCTGCGGTGTGTGGGTCGGATTCGATCAGCCGACCACGATCATCGCGCACGGTTACGGCGCTGCTCTGGCATTGCCCGTGTGGACTCAGGTCATGAACAAAGCGTCACGGCATTATCCGGCCGAGCCATTGGAACCAAAAATCCCAATTCAACATGCGACCGTCTGCTCGATTTCAAATCAACTCGCCACCACCGGTTGCACGGCGGCCGGTTCCGCTTACGACATCGATTTGCCAGTCGACAAGATACCAACTGTTGCATGTCAGGTGCATGGCGGTTCGCAATGGCCGTTTGCGCAACAGGCGCCAAATGGGGCTCCGAAAGCGCGTACATTCCCGGGCCGCATGTTCAATTCCTTCAGGCGGTTCTTCGGCGGACGATAAGGGTTTTCGCACAAACGCCGCCTATCTCGACGTTGTTCAGCAAGGCGCAAAACGACACAGGACGCCTGTTTCAAAGGCGTTCGCAAGAAACGACGCTGAAGATTGGGACTCGCTAGTGGTCAGCGGGCCCCTGAGGGAGGAGGTTCAGGTGGCGGCGGTGTCGGGTTTTCTTTCCTTTGTGCCATTCCAAATCCTTAGAGGGAAGAAGCAGCATAGTCGAGAAATAATTTCCATAGCGTCAAAAAAGGCGAAGTTCAGAAGAACGTGAGCATCGGCGGATTTTGCCGAATCTGTCCTGAACTAGGTCTTTTGACCGGAGGCTTTGGACCTGATTAGCCCTCATTTCGCACGTAAACCAGCGGGTGAGGGGAATCGAACCCCCGTGTGCAGCTTGGGAAGCTGCCGTTCTACCATTGAACTACACCCGCGAGGAGATTTTCGATTTTAGTTTTGCGATTGCCGATTGCAACCGAAACAAATTGCAAGGCTGTTTACGTCAACCGCTGTAGTGTGCGCTGTCCTAAGCGCATCTGGCTGCGAACTGCGATTCTATTCTCCGTTGAGAACAGCGGACTCTACAGCACAAACAGACGGCACGGCACTGCAATCACTGCCACGAAATCACGTCGTCGGCTGCTGTACCGGCGTTCTTATCTGCCGAGCCAACCCCACCCAATTGATCAGAGCCCAACGACAGTGCGATCACACCTATGGACAGAGGATTTGCCCCAGCATTCGCGGTGTAAGGATTGGCCACCTGATTGTTATAGTCGGCATCGATGCGAACCACATAATTTTTGCCCCATGGGTCGAAGTATTGGCCTATGTTACCGCCGACTCCTCCAGCGATTCCAATTCCAGATCGCGGGCTTGCAGAGTTCTTCACGTCCGGTGGCGAAATGAAAACAATCTGCCGTGTGTTTAGCGTAGCGGCAGCTGGACAGGAGCCCGCCGCTGCAGTGCAGCCGCGAAGTTCAGTAAACAGAGTATCATTAGTGGCCGGCGTCCCACCGGGTCCAAAAGTAGTTTCTGTTGTTCCAGCGACGGGATACTTTCCGTAGTCGGTATAGAATGCATTCACTGCATTGACGATTTGGGTGAGATCGTTCTTTGCCTGTGTTTGCCTGGCTTGGTTTTGAACTGCTTTAAAGGCAGGGAAAAGCAGGCCGACCAAGATCGCAATAATCGCGATAACGACGAGCAGCTCGATGAGAGTGAACGCGCGGGTGCTTCTGGAAGGGGAACGCATGGGGCAAATGCTAAATGCAAGTTGATCAGTCCGCACGTTAAATTGTTAAAAAAGTTCCATCGTTGTAAGCACTTACAACCGCTTCTCGGCAAGACTACACGCTTGTGTTCCTCTTAACGTTTTAACTCATGACCAATTCGCCATTTGTTCCGGGAACGGACATTGTGCGCAATCGGAATTGTCCTGCATGCAAAAATCTTCGTAGATCTGGAGCAGCCCTTGTTGATGCGCGACAGTGCGCAGAAATTCTTTCCGGCGGGGATCATCTCCAAAAAGACGCGTCGCAGCGGTTTCGAGGCGCCGGTTCGATAACTGTGCTGGCAACCTCTTGTATTCTGTCCAAAGCTGAGCGCTCGGCGAAGCGGACGCCTTCAGCTCGTGCGCCGCCCAGAATGGAAACAGCACGTTTGCGAGGATGTCCGCGGCACGGGATTCACCGATCAGCGCCATCTCCTTCGGTGATGCTTTGGAGGTAAGTGTGTAATGAAAATTCCAGAACGGATGTTCGAGCGTCTGAAAAAAATCATTTGCCGCGGCGACGCTGCTCTTCCCCGAGGCTCGCTGAAGACGCGGCCATTCGCGCACGAGGACCGCAAGCGCGGCGAGACGCCGATGCGGATGATTTAACGGTCGGGTACCACTGACGTGCCAGGCCTTCGGCGACAGAATCAGTCGCTGCAGATCATCGCGATGTGGCCACCAACGGTCCCACAGTTGGCGCACATATTCGCGCGCCGATTTTTTGTAGATGTCGAGGTCGGGCGTTTCCAGGAAACCCGCTGTACCAAAGAGCAACGCCTCGCAATCCTCAACGTTTTCGCGCAGCAAACGCAGCGGCAAGCGCTGTGTAAGAAGTGTGAACGGCAACTTGTTTTCCTTGTAACCGAGCGCAGTTGCGATCTCTTGGAAAAGCGTTTCATCGCGTCCGTGAAGGTCGATCTTGTTGCGAATCCGATTCGCTTTTTGTCGCAAACGGAATTGCGCGGCGGCATCGAGCACACTGCGGATGCGTTCGTCGGGTAAATTTTTCAGCGGCGCCTGACATCGCCCAGGATGTGCGAGTGGGAGATTTGCGTTGAAGGCTTCGAGTAGAGTCGTTGGATGGATTCGGACCTGCGGCACGTTGCGGTTGGAGAGTGTGCGCGTGAAAAACGCACGGTCACTTTTTTCCACGAACACGTGGAGTGCGGTCGATTCGAACGCTGGATTCGTCGCGTGACCATGCGATTCCCAGTTGCGATCGAGCACATCGATTTCGATGCAACCATGAATTGCTTCGCCGCCGTTGATCCGAATTGCAGCCTCGCGAAAATCTGGACCGGCCTCACGGTTCCAAACCCCGAATTGAACGATGTCGATTTGATCGCCATCCGTGCTCACAAACTCTCTTCCGAAATCTCCGGCGAACCAGCGCGCTTGCAGTTCCAACTCTGATGGAATCCGCGGCGCGACAAACAGCGCGCGCTCATGAACACGAGTCGTGTCCCGCATTTGCGCGTAGCGCCCCACGGCATCGCAATGTAAGGCATGTAGGGAAGGCTCTGTCAGCAGGCTCACGCAGAGATTATGAAAACAGCAATGGAGAATGTCACGCTGACTTTGGCGTACCGTTGTGTTGGTCGTGAACGCAAAGGTTCCAGCGATACCGTTTTCCGGCGTGATCGTGCAACAGCATTGCCAACACGCGCGGAGCAGTAAAGAATCGCGCGATGAACCGACGGAAAATTTTTGCGATCCTGATCGGAGCTTTCCTTGCTCCCCTGCCAGTGCGCGGTCAGGTAAACGTTGAACAGATCGTCGCACAAAAGCTGCAACCGATTCTGCCGGGGAATGGGAAAGGAGGCGGCGTCGCGCTCGCAGTCCGCATAAATGGTGAAACTCGTTTCTTTAATTACGGTTTCGCTAATGACGCGAGGAACGAACGAGTCACGGCAGATTCGATCTTCAATCTCGGCTCGGTAGGGAAATTGTTCGCGACGACGACGCTCGCGGAGGCCGTGAAGGACGGCCAGCTCAGCCTCGACGATCCGGTTGCCAAATATGTAACCGAGTTACAGCGTGGTGGTGATGTTCGTCGGATAACGCTTGGAGAGCTTGCGAGTCACACTTCTGGATTGCCAGACCACCCGGTCCAATACGAGCGGTGGCATCGAGGCAAATACACGTGGCCAGATTTCGTCCGGTTTCTTAATTCCTGGAAGGCGGACCCGAAGCATGAGCCTGGAAAGCAGTACCTGTATTCGGATACCGCGATGGTTCTGTTGCGGATTGCCCTCCAACGCCGCTTCAACACACCGTTCGCCCAACTGATGCACCAGCGAATAACCGCGCCGCTTGGAATGAACTCGACCGCGCTGCCCTTGCCGCGCGACTTGCTTGGTCGCGCCGTGCAAGGGTACAGTCCCCAGGGTCAGCCGAGTGGCAAGCCGGGCATGGAAGGCGGAGACTTCCAGTGGCGAGGCTCCGGTCAAATCTATTCGTCATCGCGCGACATGGCTACGTTCCTCGCTGCGAATATGGGCGAGCTTGCCGGCCATGGCCCAATAGAAAATGCGATGGCCTTCGCTCAGCAACCCGTCTTCACGGTAGGTCCACAGCTCAAAATTGGCCTCGCCTGGCAGAACTTCAGTAGCGGGAACCTGCTGATCCTCGACAAGAACGGCGGTCTGAACAACACCTCGACCTACGTTGGGTTTGTTCCGCAGAGGAGGTTGGGCGTAGTCATTCTCGTTAACCGAGGTAAACAACACCCCACCGGGATCGGCCGACAAATCCTGCATGCGCTGGCGCAAGATCAATCACAGCCCTCAACCGAAGGTGAACCGGAACCGGATACTGACTGACGTCTCGTTGAGGAGCCGAAGAGACGGCCTTGCTACGCAGCCTGTAACATCCGCTGACATGCCTCACTGCGTCAGCTATCGCTTTCCACTTCGGACGGCCTCAACGACTTCGCGAATTGCGTCGATCACCAATTGTGGCTGCTCTTTGTGTATTTCGTGGCCGCTATTCGTGTTGGTAATGTGCTTTTCGTTAGGCACAAGCTTGGCGAGCCGTTCCTGTGCTTTCTTCTGTGCGGAATCGGTGACATAGCCGAAGTCCGGCGGGGTATCGGCTGCTAGCTTCCCTGCCGCTATCATTGACGGAACTTGAGGACCCCAGGGTCGGTCTGCTGACAACACCACCAGAGGAATTGAACTCAGAGGCGGAGCGGCACGAATTTGGTTAAAACTGCGATCGACGTCGATCCTTTCAAGAGCCGGGTACAAGGCAACGCTTTCGCGCACGTCGCCTTCAATCAGTTTTCGCTGTATCGCCCATTGTTCAGGTGTCTCTGCATCCTGAAGCCCTTCGCTGAGAACGTCGACTAGCACGAGACCAGACACTTCCTTGGGATAAGTGCTCGCATAAAGCCTGACGATTAAGCCCCCATACGAGTGGCCAACAAGCACATAAGGTCCAGCCTCGCCAGCTGCGCTCAGCAGGGCGTGCAAATCGGTAACTGCATCCTTCGCTGTGGTCGGCTGCGGGACTGGATCGCTGCGGCTGGGCTTTTCACCAACAGGCGTCCCAGGACGATCGCATGCACACACTCGCGTGAATTTTCCAACCCCAGTGAAAACCGTCGGTTTGGATTTATCGGAAATGTCCCAATCATCTGCGGAACCCCTGAGACCGCTCACTAACAACACGGTAGGCGATCCTCTGCCGCTACATTTCAGGTACATCTTGCGGCCGCCGCCGATATCGACCAACCCCGCGAAGTTGCCGGTTTCCGCGCCGGCCGCCACAGCAAGCGCGTCAACGAGCGAAACAATAAGGATCAGTAAGACGTCTAATCGAAATAGCTTTTTCATTGACTCGTTAGGCGCCCCGCAGTCTTTTCGACATTATGTCACCAGGCCGCTCGTGCCAAACACAAGGGGCAAGTATTCTCCAGTCTTGTCGTGAGTACCACGCCTGCTTGTCGAGTGTGAAGAGATAAAGACTTTGTATCCCTCGCGTTCGAGCTGAGTCCTCCACAGTACCGCATAGCGCCGCACCAATACCGCGGCGCCGAAACTGCGAGCCGACAAATACTCCGCCGAGCCAGGGAGTCAGGTCTTCGCGACCTTCAAGATCATGCACGCGAAGGGCGGCTGTTCCGAGAAGTTGTCCATTTGCATGCGCGACCCATGCAATTGGCAACTGATCTCGATTCATGTGCGCATTCAGTTTTTTGATCCGAGCCTCAGCCGTTTTCTCGCCAAGAATGGCATCCCACTGTTCAAAGAGCCACTGAGCCAATTGCGGGATGTATTGTGGATAATCAATCAGGTAACTAATCTGAACTCCGCGCATGTCGATGCATGTTAGATCTACTGAAATCAGGCAAGTGCAAACTGCTGGTCATACACTGCGATGAAAGGTCACGAAGCGGCTCCAGAGATTCCTCGGCTTTGCTCGGAATGACAGGAAAAGAGAGACGAAATGCTCGCTCGACTTTAGGGCGCAGGATTTTAGTTTCAGTGGGCGATACGCATGTCGAACGACGAATTTCCAAAGAAGGAGATAGAAACGCTCTGGGCCCCGTGGCGCGTCGAGTACTTCGAGAAGGAACCGCGCGACCACGATTTTCTGGAAACGGCGGGACGTGCGAGCGATGACGTCAAGCATCTTGTAATCACCCGCCGGAAAAATGCGTTCCTGATGATGAACCGGTATCCTTACACAGTTGGACACTTGATGGTGGTGCCGTATCGGAAAGTCGCGGAGCTTTCAGCGCTCGGCGAGAATGAGGTCGTTGAGCTATGGAACTTGGTCGTCCACGCGCAAGGGCTTTTGCGTGCCGCAGTAAAAGCGGATGGATTCAACATCGGTCTGAATCTCGGCGAGTGCGCGGGCGCAGGTGTGCCCGATCACTTACACATCCACATCGTGCCGCGCTGGACCGGCGACACGAACTTCATGCCGATCATTGGCGGCGCGCGCGTGCTCTCGGACGGTTTGCGCGCCTTGTACGACAAATTAATGGAAGCGCAGGCGAAGATGGTTGCGTTCGATTGAGTCGTTAAATCGTGAGTCGTTGAATCGTAAATCCGATGTAACGAATCACGCTCATGAACACCTGGGTTGAAGCGCCGTCGAGAAAAGGTCTGGGCTGTTTCGGACGGGGCTGCCTGATTCTGCTGGTGTTTTTGATCGTGCTGGCGATTGCTTGTTTTGCCGGAGTTTATTGGGGCCTTCACCGTCACTCGGCATTGTTCTACGGTAATTATTGGCTGGCCAAAACGCGGTCGATTGCGAAAGCGCCAACGGCAGTTCCTGAATTCAACGCTTCGAACCAACAGATTCAACTAGCCCAGGAACGCTGGCAGGACTTCGAACAGAAAACGCGCGCAGGCCAACCGGCGGAAATTGAGTTGAGCGCGGATGACATCAACGCGTTGATCGCTACAAGCGATGACGTCCGCGGGAAAGTCTTTGCCTCGATCGACGGGGATCAACTCCGCTTGCAGGCGAGTCTGCCGATCGGAGGAGTTCTCGGGAGACCCGGTTATTATTTTAATGGCGATGTCATCATCGAACTAAAAGGCACGCAATCATTGGATAGCCCGCGATTCAGCCGAATCACAATTAACGGCGAGCAAGTGCCGACTGATTTCTTAAATTGGAAGTATCGTTTCAGAGAACTGCGCGAGTATCTGGCGGAGCAAGCGAACGCATACGACGTTGGCGCGATTGAAGTACGCGAAGGCAAAATAATTCTGCGCTCGCATACCAACTAGAATCGGCGTCTGACACAGACGCCTTACTGTTCAGATCCGAAGCGTCGGGAGCCGATCAATTCGGTTGCATGATCTCGCGCACGAAGACGTTCAGTTGTCCGTCTTCCTGTTTGCGCACTTCGGTGATCTCATAGGGCCGCGTCTCGTCCCGGTTTACGACGGCACCTTGCGCCGGGGGAGTATAACCACGGGGAAATTCGACAATGATGCGCGTCGATGAACCGCCACCGAAGTGCAGCACTTTGCTCGTCAATGTTGTACGCGGACGCAGCACCGCCTTGTTGGCGTCGGCAAAATTCACCACGAACTGTCCTTTCAAGTAAATGCGTTCGCCGGCGAGTCCGCGATCGGCCACATCGTTCAGATCGCCGGTCGCGATCAGTCTTCCGAGAGGCATTTTGCCTGGCGCAAAGGTTTTCCAATTCCCGCCGCCGGCATTGGACGCCAGAGTAACATTGGAAGCACCTGCTGGAGCAGGTTGAGCAGGCAGCACAGGTACTGGCGTTGCCATCGCAACTGGCGAATTCTGTGGGACCGACGCAGTTCCAGTGTCCGGAGCTTTAGACACTGGCGCTGGCGTGGCAACAGGAACGTTTAGCGCGCTTGGAGGAGCAAGGGCGGATGCGACCGTGATAGGTGTGCCGGCGGGAGCAGGTTTATTCTGAGCGACGACTGCCTGCGCGGGAGTCGCTGCCGGCGCCGGAGATTCGAGCTTTTGTTTTTTGCCTTTTTTGCCTTTCAGTAACGGCGTCGTTTTCGCGAGTTTCGCATTGCTTGCGACGACTGGTGGAGTCATGGCAAGCGGCGCAACAGGCCGGGCTTGTTCGATACGCACCAGTTCATTCTTTGCAGGCGGCGGAGTGGGGCTTGCGCCGACGCCAGGTATGGGTATCGGGCCAGCTTGAGCTTCTGCCATTTTCTGCCGGTATTCGGCCAGGTGTTGTTCAATGGAAGCGCGTTCCTGCGATTTAAACAACGGCCAACCTCCAACCAGATTAAGACTAGGCGGTGGTTCGAGGCGAAACGTGCCGAGACCGCGTGTAACCGTATAGCTTCCATAAAGCAAAGGAACCGTTGTCACCAGAATTCGGCCATCAATTAATCGCTCGGCATGAATCACCGCGGACACGTCGTGTGTCCGCTCCAATTTCACTTCCAACCCGACGGTGAGTGTCTGCTTCATCAGTGGCAGGGCTTCAGGCTTGGCGGGATAAACATGTTCCATTAGCAGCTCCCCGCTATCGACCGCCGCAGTCAGTGCTGCCATACCGGACGGAAACACATCGTTCGGGCCGAGTTCGCGTACTGCGATAATGGTGTACCGGCCTACCACGTACGGAACGAGGCCGCGGACCTGCTGAAAATTTCGAATGTAATTGCGCAGCAACTCCGCGTTCGTCCTCGCGAGTTCGGCGGCGCCCATTCCGACATAGCGCTCGTAAAGCTCGCCTGCGTTAAGAAATTCGCCGGCCGGTGCGGCCGTCAATTCGAAGCGTTTCGGCGCCTCAATCTTGTGCAGTTTTTGTAGGATTCGATAGCTGTCAGGCCGCTCCGGTTGATTGAAGATATAAAAACTTCCGAGCCACGCCGCGAGCGCGAGCCCAGTCAAAAGCAAAATCGCAACCGTCCACGCGAAATAACTGATGCGCTCAGGCGGCCTCGCGTACGGCTCTTCGTACGGATCGTACGATGGAGTGCCATAGTCCATCAGTTCAGCGCGCGACGATTCCCGTTTTCAAGCTGATTGCGCCGCTTCGAACGACGTGCCGCATCCGCACGTACGTGACGCGTTTGGATTGACGATTCGAAAACCCGTGCCAGTTAAACCACCGGTGAAATCCAGGGTCGCGCCCTGCAAGTAGGAGACGCTTTCGTCGTCGATAAAAAATTGCACGCCATCGCGCTCGACTATTGCGTCGCCTTCTTCCCGTTCGCCAAGTGTCATCTCGTAGTGCAGACCGGAACAACCGCCTTTCGCCACTTCTACGCGCAAGCCTTTGGGCGAGTTTTCCGGTCGCTGCGAAAGCAGACTCTGGAGCTGTCGAACAGCGTTGTCGGTGACGTTAATCATCGCGCCGAAAATACGGCTACGAGGTATCCAAGTCAAAGGATAGCGAGGGCGCTCCGACTTTGGGTACCATGGAGGGGTTGCCGAGTATTGATTTTCTTCGCAATCGGGAATCTGGAATTTACAATCGGAGATACAAGATGGGCCGGATTCGATTGCTTTCTGAGACCGTGGCCAGCCAGGTGGCGGCCGGCGAAGTGGTGGAACGCCCGGCGTCAGTCGTAAAGGAATTGGTTGAAAACAGTCTCGACGCCGGCGCTCGTAGCATCGACATCGCTATTCGTCGCGGTGGAATTTCGCTGGTTCGCGTGATCGATGACGGCCGCGGTATGGATCGCGATGATGCGCTGCTTTCGCTCGAGCGACATGCGACCAGCAAAATTCGTTCTGCTGCCGATCTTCAAGCTGTTGCGACGCTCGGCTTTCGCGGCGAAGCGTTGCCAAGCATCGCAAGTGTGTCCCGATTCCGGCTGAGTACGCGTGAAGCGGATGCGGTCGCCGGGACAGAAATTAGTGTCAATGGCGGCAAAATCGACGTTGTGCGGGACGGCGGTGAAGCTCCAGGCACGCAAGTCGAGGTGCGTTCGCTTTTTTACAACCTGCCGGCGCGCAGAAAATTTCTTCGTTCGGAGAATACCGAAAGCCGCAACATCGAACATCAGGTTCATTTGCAAGCGATCGGTCACCCTGAGATTGGCTTCTCGTTGATGCGCGACGATCGGATCTTGTTCCAGTTACCGGCTACCGCAACGCTCGGTGATCGTATCCGGGATTTATACGGCGTCGAGTTGTTGCAGCACCTGGTCGAAGTGAACGGCGCTGCCTCCCCAAAAATTCAAATTAGTGGTTTTATCGGTCAGGCAGGTCTAAGCCGACAAACCCGCAGCCAGCAACTGGTGTTCGTAAATGGCCGTGCGATCGAAAGCAGTCTTATCACCGGAGCCGTCCGTGAGGGTTACCACACGGCTCTTATGAAAGGGCAATACCCGGTTACGTTTCTTTTTGTTGAAATCGATCCCGGCGCTGTGGATGTAAATGTGCACCCGGCGAAACGCGAAGTGCGTTTTCGCGATCCTAACAGCGTGCGCGAGGCGGTGGTCCACTGCATTCAGGAAACATTGGAACATGCTCGTGCCGCTTGGCAGGAAAAATTTCGTGCACCAATCCGGCCGACGGCGGCCGGTGAGATTTCCACTAAAGCAGTTCCCGATTTAAGCCTGCGTTCCGAAGTAAGTGGTCCCGAGGCATCGCATCGCGAATTACCGCGCCTCGATATTGTAGCCGGCGTCGCTGGCCCCGGCTCGGTACGAGGTTCAGACTTTGTCGGGCAGGCGCCCGGCCTGGCAGAACGCCGTTTCAATTCAGCGGGCGAGGCGATTGCTCCACAGCCACAGCAACGCGTTGCAAAACCTGCGCAGCAATTCGAGATCATCGGCGTACTCAGCAAGCTGTATGTCCTAATGGAAAATGCGAACGGCCTTGTCCTCGTGGACCAACACGCCGCGCACGAGCGGGTCCTGTTCGAAGAATTGCGAGGCACGATGGAACGGCAGGGAGTGCCCACGCAAAAGTTGCTTCTCCCACAAACATTCGACGTGCCGCCGCGCGATGCCGATTGGATCGAGCAAAATCTGTCGGTCCTGCAAAGGATGGGAATCGGAATTGAGAGTTTCGGGCCGGGCACGTTTAAGATCGACAGTCTTCCCAGCTTTCTCGATGTGTCGGACGCGGCGCAATTCATGCGCAAAGTGATTGACGATTTGAAAAGCGCCGGCAACAGCGCCTCACCAATGCGTCTGGGTGAAGAGATGATCGCGAAAAGCGTTTGTCGTCACGCCGTCAAAGCCAACGATCCGTTGCGTTATCCAGAGGTGGAAAAATTGATCCGGGATTTGCTCGACTGCGATCTCCCTTACTGCTGCCCGCATGGGCGGCCAACGATGATCCAGATTTCTCATGCCGAATTGGAAAAAAAATTCGGACGAAAGATTTGATTGTGCGCTCCTGGTGACCGTCTTTCGTCATTTGGATTTCGATTAAATCCCGAATGCTTGCCATTTCGGACGCGGGCAGGTTTAATTTGCCGCGGTGAAGAAAATCGAGGCCATCATTAAACCATTCAAGGCCGAGCCGGTGCGAGAAGCCTTGATGGCGGCAGGCGTCGAAGGAATGACTCTGAGCGAGGTAAAAGGATTTGGCCGGCAGAAGGGACACAGCGAGATTTATCGCGGTACCGAGTACACGGTGGATTTTCTTCCAAAAATTAAATTCGAGATTGTGATTGGCGATGACCGCGCGCAACGCGCAGTCGAGTCGATTCTGGAAAAGGCAAAGACCGGAAAAATCGGTGACGGCAAAATTTTTGTGACCGAGGTGGAAGAAGCGGTCCGCATCAGAACGGGTGAACGAGGCATGGAGGCGCTGTGAGTGCAGAGCGCCCAAGCCTCAACATGACAGTGACGGGTAAGGTTTAGGCAAAAATATGTACGAATATTTACTTTCTGTGTTTCTGGGGATCGTCGAAGGATTGACCGAATTTCTTCCTGTGAGCTCGACCGCGCATTTGCGCATCTGCGAAGCGCTGCTGCATATCGATCTGCATGATGGGTTTTGGAAAATGTACACGATTCTGATCCAACTCGGAGCCATTCTCGCTTTGCCGGTTTATTTTTGGGGTCGCATCGTGCGGCTTGTCCAGACGTTTCCGAAGGGCGAACGCGGCAATCGCACCATTTTCACGAATCCATTAAGCCTCACGCTTATCGCGTTTGTCGTGACCGCGGTTCCTGCGTGGGCTCTCACAAAAGTCATCGGCAAGAACCTGGAAAATCTCTGGGTGATGGCGATGGCGCTGCTCATCGGCGGGATCGTCATGTGGATCGTTGACGCTGTTTTCACTCGGCCACGCACGATGAACATCGATGAAATGACATTGCCACAGGCGGTCTGGATTGGCGCCGCGCAAATTCTCTCCGCTGTTTTCCCCGGTACATCGCGCTCAATGTCCACGATTGCTGCCGGACAGGTCGCCGGCATGTCGCGTCCGGCCGCACTTGAATTTTCGTTTTTTCTTTCGATGCCGACAATGGTGGTCGCCGTGGGATACGATTTTCTGAAGAGCGTGATACCACACCATCACGAAGCGGAGATTGCGCCGCTCACGATCACTCCGCATCAATGGGTCGTGATCGCAATTGGATTTGTCGTTTCATTTCTCGTCGCGCTAGCTGTGGTCGCATGGTTCATGAACTGGGTTCGCGCGCGGGGATTTGTGCCCTTTGCGGTTTACCGGATTGTGCTCGCTCTCGGATTGTTGACCTTGTTGATGCGTGGAATGCTGTGATCGGTCGAAATGGAACCAAACGTCATTCTTCCCGACCTGCAAAGCGCGGTCATTTGCGAGGACGTCCGCTGTGAAGTCAACGGCATGCAAACCCTCGTCGGCGTGCTGAGTGTGATCCCGGCGCCCTCATTGCCTATTAATTATTTTCGGCTCTGCATCTGGACCCGCTGGTGCAGCGGCTCCGGCAAATTTCGCCAAAAATCTCGCCTCATAGGCGTGGACGAACAGCAGGTAGTCGCGCAGGCGGAGGTCGAGTTTGTGCTGAAAGAGATGGAAGGCCACGCGACCAATGTCCATTATTTTGGCGGTGTGCAGTTTCAACAATATGGGATGCATCACATCGAGATTTACCTTGAAAACGAATTGCAGCTGCGCTTTCCGTTGCCGGTGATTCAGGTGCAGCAGCGGCCGCCTGGCTGAATTCGGCAACGTCTCATGAACGAGGGCTTGTGAATGGGCTAAATCGTTTATCAGGCGGCATGATGCTGAAACGATTTTTTCGGGCAATACTCTGCAGCGTCATTTTCATCGGGAAAATGCATGCGCAGGAAGTGGTCGTTGCCCGCGAAAAAAAACCCGAGGTTCCCACGCAAACACCGCAGCCTTCTGACCAGCTTGGCTCAGAATCTCCTAGCCCAGCCCCCCACAAACTCAAGTCGCGCGAGAAGAAGTCGGTCCCCTCAAAACTCACGCTCGAAGAAATGCGAGAGGCTGGGGCACGTGCCGCGGAAGGAGGGAACGACCGATCTGGGTCGCAATCAACGAAAACGCGCGAGCCGGATGTCGAGAGTGCTCCGATGCCAAATCCTACTGTTGCTGAAACTCACAGGCCCGTGAAAAAGGAAACCCCAGTTGAGGAAAGGAGTTCGCCTCGCCCCTCCAAATCGCGAGGTACAAACATCGAGGGGATGGGCCCGATTCGGCCCACGATGATGGAATCCGGACGAGAGACGCCGAGCCCTTCTCCCTCTGGAAGGTGAGCGGGAGCTCGCGCGAGGTGACGTAGGGCGGGCAGTCCTCTGCACGCCGTTAGCTGGCATCCAAAGCGGCGCGCACGGAGTGACGCGCCCTACCTGCCGATTCCGACCGCAGGGAATAAGAAGCCTCTAAATTGCAAAATCTGTTGCACGGCGATGCCGCTAACCTATTATCTGTGGGCAAGTCCCGACTGTGTCCCGCACGGATGCGTCGGGAAAATTTTTTGCCCATTTTCGATTTCACATGGCAAACACAATTTTGATCGGAATGCAGTGGGGCGACGAGGGCAAAGGCAAGATTATCGACGTGCTTACTGCGCGGGCGGACATAGTGGTCCGTAGCCAGGGCGGCAATAATGCCGGGCACACAGTCATTCACCGCGGCGTGAAATATGTGCTGCATTTGATTCCGTCAGGAATCCTGCGGCACCGCAAAGTCTGCGTGATCGGAAATGGCGTGGTTATCGATCCGGTCGCGCTTGTGGCCGAGATAGATGGCTTGCGTCAGCTGGGAGTCAACATCGACAAAAACCTGCTCATCAGCGATTGCGCGCATCTGGTTTTGCCGTATCACCGCATCCTCGACGAGCAGCGCGAGCTGCGCCGCGGCCGGATCGGCACCACCAAACGGGGAATCGGCCCGGCCTACGGAGACAAGGCAGCACGCACGGGCTTGCGCGTGTCTGACCTGGTGCAGCCGATTGTGTTCTCGAAGAAATTGCAGGCCAAGATCATCGAGAACAACAGAATCCTTCAGGCGCTCGGTGCGAAGCCCATCAGTTTTCGCGACGTGAACGAAACCTATCTTGCCGCCGGTAAAAGATTGCGACCGTTTGTGACGAACACGGTGGTGTACCTGCACCGCGCGATGGATCGAGGCAAACAAATCTTGTTCGAAGGCGCGCAGGGAACATTCCTCGATATCGACCACGGCACGTATCCGTATGTAACTTCCTCAAACACGACAGCGGGCGGCGCATGCACCGGCACGGGCGTGCCACCGCATAGGATGGATCGTGTCGTCGGCGTGATGAAAGCCTACTCGACACGAGTAGGGGACGGCGCACTGCCTACGGAGGACGCGCAATTGGCGCAGATGCTTCACAATCTCGGCCGCGAATTTGGCGCCACAACGGGACGCAAACGCCGCTGCGGTTGGTTCGACGCTGTGGCGGCTCGTTACGCGGGCATGATTAACGGCATCGACGAGATCGCGATCACCAATCTGGATGGATTAGATCAGGTCGATCCAATTCGCATTTGTGTTGGTTACCAGCTACTCGGAAAACGGTTGGATGTTCCGCCGTGTGACGCAGCTCAACTCGCGAATTGCGAGCCGGTCTACGAAGAAGTCGCTGGCTGGAACACGTCTATACATACTGGGCGCAAATTTTCGCAGCTTCCTTCGGCCGCGAGAAAATATGTCAGATACATCTCCGAACTGGCCGGCGCAAAACCCTCGATGGTGAGCGTCGGCCCCGCGCGCGGAGAGACAATCATTCTGTGAGCTGATGCTCATGAAATTCCTGTAGCGTGCGCTGTCCTCAGCGCAGAGGCCGCACCACGGCCAGAACTCCGCTGGGGACAGCGGACACTAGAGCCGCTATCGCCGAGGCTCCGTCAATTTGGATTTGGATTCGCCACCGGTGATATTTGCCTTTCCGCAGCAGGTTCGAACAGTTAAGCACTCAACGATGTCTGCGAGCATTAAGATTGTTCCCCGCCACATCGCCATAATCATGGATGGCAACGGTCGTTGGGCGAAGTCGCGCGGACTGCCTCGCATCAAAGGCCATGAAGCCGGCGCCCAGGCTGTTCGGGAATGTGTCGAAGGTTGCGGCGAGTTAAAGGTGGAATATCTCACGCTTTACGCTTTCTCCGCTGAAAACTGGCAGCGCCCCAGAGCGGAAATTATCGCGCTGATGCGTTTGCTGGAAAAATTTTTAAAGGAGAAAACGCCGGAATTGCTCGAGAAGAATGTGCGTCTTCAGGCGATTGGCCGGTTGACTGATCTGCCCCAAAGCGCCCAGGAACAACTTCACAGGAGCATCGAGCAAACTGCCGGCAACACCGGTCTCACGCTCATCCTGGCACTTAGTTACGGCGGTCGACTTGAAATTATCGACGGCATCAAAAGTTTGCTTCGCGCCATCGAACTGGGGCATATCGACAGGGCGATGATCGATGTGGCGATGTTCAGCAAACATCTTTACACCCGTTACTATCCTGATCCCGACCTTCTTATCCGCACGTCCGGCGAAATGCGGCTCTCGAATTTTCTGCTGTGGCAAACCTCCTACACGGAGATGTACGTCACGCCAAAGCTGTGGCCTGACTTCAAAAAGCAAGATCTACTCGCCACAGTCGAAGAATTCGGTCGGCGCCAGCGGCGTTACGGAGCGGTGGAGTAGGCGAACGAGGTTGCCGCGCGGCTTGGTAGGGCGCGCCGTCTTCTGCGCGCCGTTGGTGGCGCTCACGGGAGTGATTCCCCTACCAAATTGATGTTTATTCGCGTGCATTAGTGGATACAAATGGACAGCGATATGAGATTCGAAGGTCAGGTTGCAGTTGTCACCGGAGCAGGGCGAGGCATCGGACGTGCGATTGCTTTGCGCTTCGCCAGCGAAGGCGCGCGTGTGGCGTGCGTGAGTCGGACGGAGGAAAACGCAAAAAAGACTGCTGATGAAATCAACGGTCTCCGCAGTGAATCGGCAAAAGCGTACGCAGTCGACGTTGCAGATCATGCAGCTGTGCAAAAAACCGCGGCTCGGATTCTGGAGGATTTTGGTCGGGCCGATATCCTGGTGAACAACGCGGGTGTGACGCGCGACGCGCTTGCGATGCGAATGTCGCTCGAAGATTGGGACGATGTCGTCAACACCAACTTGCGCGGCGCGTTTAGTTTTATCCACGCGTTAGTTCGCGCGATGACCAAGCAGCGCAACGGTCGCATCATCAATATCAGCTCTGTGATCGGTTTGATGGGCAACGCCGGGCAGACAAATTACGCGGCGAGCAAGGCAGGCTTGATTGGACTAACCAAATCGCTCGCCCGCGAACTGGCCAGCCGTAGTATTACCGTCAATGCCGTGGCGCCGGGTTTTGTCATAACCGACATGACCGTTGGGCTATCCGATCAAGTTAAGGATACAATTCACAGCAAGATCCCACTCGGCAGGACCGGGACGCCGGAGGAAATTGCCGCCGCGGTGGAATTCCTTGCATCGCCAGAAGCCGCTTACATTACGGGGCAGGTGCTGTGTGTCGACGGCGGTATCGCGATGTAAATTTCTCTTGCGGCAGTCTCCGACCGCCGGGCGCGCAGCCGCCCCTTGAACGATTGAGCCAATGCGCGTCTCGCAGAGACGCGTCTACAGCTCACGCCCGTTGCACGATCGTCACCCGGCCTTCTGCTACGAGAACTGTCGCGGCCGACACGATAAACTCGTAAACCGTGTTTGCGCCTTCGCCGTAAAGACGCGTCGCCGAAATCCGAAGCGGCAAATGGATGTAATCCAGCCGTGTCACGTGTAAGCGTCCGTTCCGCAATGCGGCCAGATATCCGGGTGGCGCAACTGTCCCCGCAGCGCGTGCCCGCAAACCGCCGTGAATAGCCGCTGCTTGCGCACCGTATTCGAAAGCATGGACGGCAGACAAACGCTCCTGCCGACGCAACGGGTTTGCCGGATCACGATGTGTATTACTGACGCACGCGATCGATCGATCGTCCCACTGCACTACTTCATCCAACAGGCACATCAGGCCGGAGTGGGGGATCAGCGTGCGAATTTCCGCTTTATTGATTGCAATATAATTCGCCATTACAGGAGCCCAGTCCGATTCGCCAGCAGTGATCGCCTACGAAACAGTGCTTCTGTATTCAATCCCAGAACGAATAAAAGTTGAACCAGTTGTAAGGCGCCAGACGCGCATAATGCTCCAGCCGCGCGACGTAGCGCTGCGTCCACGACTGAATTTCCTCGGCGCGATGCTCCCGATTCAACACGATCTCGTCGGCGAAATGTTCGAAGTAAATGTCGTAACGATTGCCGCCGCGGTAGAGGCCGAAAAACAAAATGACGGGGCAATGCATCATGGCAGCAAGCAACATCGGGCCGGACGGCAAGGTTGTAGGCGCGCCGAGGAAGTGACAGCGCGTTGTCTTATCGGCGCCGAAAACGCGATCGCCTAACATCCCGAGGAAGCAACCCGCATCCAGGCTCTCCCTGGCCCTGATCAATGTATCCGGTCGGTCAGGTGCGATCACCGTGTCGGCAATCATGGGATTTAGCCCGTCGAAAAACCGGCTGATATTCTGGTTATGCGCAGTGTCCATTAGCACCTTGAGCGAAAAACCTCCTTGTATTACTCCGAGCGCACGTAATACCTCGAAGCTACCCAGATGAGAACCTAACAAGATGCCGCCCTTGCCGTTTTCATTTTGACGCTGCAACACTTCTTTCCCGTGAATTGTGACGCGGAACCGGTCGAATTCACCACGCAACAGATAAACGCGGTCCAGAATCGTAGCGGCAAAATAATAAAAATGGCGCAACACGTGCCACCAGTGGACTGAACTGCCACGCGCCCGTTTCAGGAATTCGTAAGACGCCCGCCGCGCCGTATGTGCCATGATCAGGAAGTAAACTGTGATCGGATATAACAACAGCCTCGCTAGTGGCCGACCGACCCGTTCCGCGATCCAGGCGATCACTCCCAGCGAAGCCGGTGTGCCCCGCTCCGGCGCACTCACCCAGCGATCTGCTTCCGAACGCTTGGGGCTGACAATTTCCGAAATCATTTTGCGGTTCCCGTGTTTTGTCCGCAAATCGCGCCGGTGAAAAAATGCGGGTAGATGTCACGGATTCGCTCGATATCGGGCGCAATCTCCGTGCGCTTGAAGCCCGCTCGCAAAAAAGCGCGACGCCACTGCTCGGCAGTCAGAAAGCCGGGGTTTGGACGAATTTCCGGATCTATTTCCACATTCGTAAAACTGTCCAGAATTTGAAACATTAGTTCGGGATACATCGGCTGGTTATCGTAAGGCCGCACACATTCGCCGATGACGACCCAACCGCCCGTAGCGAGCGCCGAGCGCGCTTCGTTCAAGCTAAACAGGAGATTCTTCGAGATGTGCATGACGTTAACAGCGTACACCAGATCGAATTCTTCCGACGCAATCCCTTGCGCGCTCCACGGCAGATCGAGATCGACCGTCGTCCATTCCAGCGGGAGGTTCGGGTATTGCGCCGTTAATTTGCGTTGATTGCAGCGCCGGAAATACGCGTTTGGCTCGGTAACGACGTAGCGTTCAAGTCGTGGCAAAAGGTCGCGTTCACCGAGTAGCGTTAGCAAAATCTCCGTCGCGCTGCCAGTGCCGGCGCCGATTTCCAGAACTCGCAGCATCGGTCGGGAGGAAATACGATCTGCGGCTGCAGCAGCACCTACCCAATTGTTTACCGCGTAGGTCGGATTGTCGTTGTTAAAATAGTTGAGCCACAGCGGGACGCCTTGAGGTCCGAGCAGATTTTGATCGCCACTTTTTTCGCCGGTCGCAACAATCTCATAAAGTCTTGCGGCATGGTCCAACAAATCCAGGGTCGCCGCGTTCGCGGGATCAATGTTGAGCGCGAGGTCGCGCAAGTATTTGAGATCGGGTTGCCATGGCGTCTTCCGCAAGCGATAGGACCGGTCCCCGCTGTCACTTTGCACCTCAACGCAGCCGGTTTCTACCAGCCGCGTTAGGATCCAATGTAAGGGAAAGCTAAAGCGCGGCTGAAAACCGAGAACGCTGCAAAGCTCAGGAGCTGATCGCCATGCTCCAAGCTGTTCCCCCAGGTTCAACCGGCCTAACAAATCGACAACCAGTTCGATGCTATAGCGCTCCATCAGTTCGATGCTCTGATACAAGCGCTCGCTGAATATCGTTGGGGGAAATTCTTTGAGACACTCGGCGAGGCGTGGGTCGCTCCGCCCGGTTTCAAATTTTGGCGCGTCAAGGAACGGCGCGTTCATCGAGTCATTTTGCTCCCCCAACCGACTTCAAGTTGACCTTCGACTATTACGCGGTCTGCCGAGCGA
>Ga0073928_10001281_pt1 | contig 49616 bp, 44 predicted proteins | sample PaiPotPPA55metaG_FD_76969 | JGI IMG/M metagenome (GOLD analysis project Ga0073928, IMG submission 76969) | Iron sulfur acid spring bacterial and archeal communities from Banff, Canada, to study Microbial Dark Matter (Phase II) - Paint Pots PPA... ...
AGCCGGATGCCTGAGATAGGCCTGTCCGGTTCGATGAGCGGGGTGTGAAGACGGACGCATGGTCCAGCTCGTGAGGCACCGACACCCGAAAGAGTCGGCAACGGATAGGCTGAACCTAAACCAGCGCGTCACACCTCGACTCCACAACTGGCTCACAGCCAAAGCGGGCACATTTTTGGAGCAACAAACAAAAAAGGCCGGTCCCGTTGCGCGGAACCGGCCGAGAGAGCAGCACTGTATCAATTCTTCTTTTTGCGCACATTTACTTTGGTGTCGATACCGGGTGAAATTTGCTGCAGAGCTTCGAGACCAAGCTTTGCTTGCGCTCCGTAGCTATTGGGGCCCCCGTTAGGATCAAGCTCCACGGCTTTCTGATACGCTTCGACGGTTCCTGGCTGAATGATGAACTCCAGCTTGTCGCCGTTTTTCTTGGTCTCCATCGTGCCTACCAGCGCAGCGCCCAGCAAATACCAAACCTGGGGATTTTTTGAATCGAGTTCGCTGGCTTTCTTAAGAGGCTCGACGGCTTCCTTCAAACGGCCAGCGTTGTACAAGCTGATACCAAAGTTGCGCCACGCCGTAGCGGCGTTGGGAGGGTCGAGTTCCGCGCTCTTGGTGTAGGAAGCGCGCGCGTCGTCAACCTTGCCGCTTCGCGCCTGTACATTTCCGAGGTTGTTGTAATAGCCAGGGACGTCCGGCTTGGCCGCGATAGCTTGTTGATAGGCATTGATGGCGTCGTCGTTGCGGCCGGCGAGGTCGTAAGCTTCCGCAAGCTTGGCCCAGATAATGTGGTGATTGGCGTCTTTTTCCGTAGCTGCCTTTTGTGCGGCGATAAATTCCGCGATGGCTTGATTTCCAAGATCGGTAACTTTGGCTTTCGCCGCGTCACGTTGATCGGCGGGAGCTTTGCCTACGTCGTCCTTGGCTTTACGTTCCTGATCCAAAAGCGCGATGCCGGCAGAGAAATGCTGCTTCATGCCTTCGAACTTGGCTTTTTCTTCTTCCTGTTTTTTGATTTGCTCGGTGGCCGCCGCACCCTGTTTAGAGACGATGTCTTTAAAATTGAGATCGGCCTTAGCCTCCTGGCCGCCTTGCACCTGAACCTTGACTTCGAAGGGTTTATTAGGCGCGGGCAGAACCACGAACACGCTATAAACTCCCGGCTTAAGGTTGCGAAAACTGTAATTGCCACTCTTATCGGTTTTCGAGTCCTGCTTCACGCCTTGATCGCTTACCAGTTGGATCGGAATATCAACCCAGGGCTTAGCGGTCACATCCAGAATTTGTCCGCTAACCACGCCATTGCCTTGCGCAGCGGCACGCGGCACCAACACCGACACAAATAGCGCAACCGTGCAGAAACTCAACAGCCACGAACTTGCGTATCTCTTCCTCATGCTCGATTCTCCTTTGCAACAGGCCTACCGCCCGGGCGAGGCGCGCACCATTATCACTGGATTCGCTGTTGGATTCAAAGGTCAGGAGTGGGCTGCGGCGCCACGAGAAATGGGATCGCTTGCGCCAGCCTCAGCAAAAGCACGCATACGCAGCAGACAACTGTCGCATACACCGCAGGGAACATCCTCGCTCTGGTAGCACGACCAGGTTAGATGCAGCGGGGCGCTGAACTCGATGCCCTTGCAGATGATTTCGCTTTTCTTCAGGGCGATCACCGGCGTGGCGATTGCAATATTTGTTTCAGGGCGGGTGCCTGCGCGAATCAGTTCCTGAAAGACGCGATAATATTCCGGACGGCAATCGGGATAGCCGGAACTGTCTTCCGCGACCGCGCCGATGTAGATGGAATGAGCGCCGATGACTTCCGCCCAGCTGACTGCTACAGAAAGAAAATGTGCGTTGCGAAAAGGCACGTACGTGACCGGGATTTCGTTAGAGGCGGGGCCGTCGGAAATATGTTGATGCTCCGGGACGGCGATGCCCCCGTCGGTAAGCGCGGAGCCTCCGATGGCGCGGAAATGATCCAGCTGAACGACGAGCCGGTGGGAGACATGATAAAAATCGGCGATGGATTCGAATGCTTGGCGCTCGCGTTTTTGCGTGCGCTGTCCGTAGCCGGCGTGCAGTAATGCGACGCGCTCCGCGCCGTAAGCTTGTATGGCAATCGCCGCGCAAACGCACGAATCCATGCCGCCGCTGAGCAGGACGACTGCTTTGACGTCTTGAACCTTTGAGGCGGGCATATTCAAACGCCTTTCGTTGCCGGATCCCACACGAATTTGTGCAACTGCAAACCCAATCTCACCGGCAGAGAATCCTCTAGCATCCATTCGACTAATTTCCGGGGCTCAAGGCCGGGCCATTTGCCTTCCGGGCCTTCGAAGACCGGTGAGAACAGAACCTGGTGGACACGTTCGCGCAAATTGTGGTGCAGAGTAAATTCTCGCGCGAACTCATAATCGCGCCGCGTGGAAAGCACAAATTTTATTTCGTCGTTTAGACTGAGCGCTTCGAGGTTACGCATTTCAAAAGTGTCCGGCTCGCCGGAGTCGGGGCATTTCACGTCGACGATCTTGATCACTTCGCACGGCAATTTGCCGATGAAGCGCTCGCCGCTGGTTTCGATCATCACGGTGTAACGGTCAGCGAGTAGGTGCTGAGCCAGGGGGTAAATTTCCTCCTGCAGCAAGGGTTCGCCGCCGGTTAATTCCACTAGCGGCACCGCGGCAATGGAGGTACTTGGTCCTGATGTGTCACCCGGTATGCGTCCGGACAGTTGGTCGACGCGGGCGGCTACCTCCGCAACACTCATTTTCGTACCGCCATGAAAGGCATAAGCGGTGTCGCACCAAGTGCAGCGCAAATTGCATCCGGTCAAGCGCACAAAAATGCAGGGCAAGCCCGCTCGAGTGCCTTCCCCCTGGATTGATTTGAATATTTCGGTGATAAACATGGGCTAGAGATTCGAATCCTTGTGAAGAATTGTTTCGAAGCCCAGACTACCGATCTTCTGCATTTGTCTTGGGCGCATCAGCCTTGTGCGATTTCCGCGCCAGCCATAAAACCGCCCCGAAAAAAAGAGTTACAGCGACAAAAAGTCTGAAATAACCGGGTGGAATTCCCAGCGATCGCAATAGGAAAACGTAACCTACCGCGACCAAAATTACGGGAATCATGACGATGAGAAATGCCCGGTACATGAGGTTAGGTGACCGGACGGTACTGCGCCCGGCTAGTGTCCGTCTCCCACAAAATTACGTCAGTTACATGCGCGCCTGGAGGCAAGCCCCGCAACAGCCGGGTAACCTCGTCGTAAAAATATTTGGCTAAATTTTCCGCCGAAGGATTGACGGTCTTGAAGGGCTCGAGATCGTTGATAAATTGATGATCGAGCCGGCCCATGATCTCGCGAACGACGCGCTTTAATTCCGTGAAATCCACAAGCAGACCGATGTTGTCCAGTTCCGGTCCTTCGAGCGTGACGCGCACGCGGTAATTATGGCCGTGCACATTTTCGCACTTGCCCCGGTATCCGCGCAGGGCGTGACCGGCGGAAAATGTTTCTTCTACGCTGACTTCAAACATGGATCCTCAAATTGCGCCAGGAGGGACTCTACTTAATCTTTTGTCTTTCTATCTCTCGAGGAAGCGCGCAGCGTCAGCCGAATTATGGGTAATACGGTAGTTCGGCAGCGATTCCAGGAAAATTTTACCATAGGGCATGCGTTGGATGCGGGTGTCCAGCAGGGCCAGGACGCCACGGTCGGTCTTGGTTCGAATCAAGCGCCCGAAGCCTTGCTTCAGAGCGAGCACCGCTTGCGGCACCTGAAATTCCGAGAAGGGATTGCGGCCGTCGTCCTGCAATGCGCGTACACGGGCGGCCACGATGGGGTCGCTGGGAACTGCAAAGGGTAAGCGGTCGACAATTACCAGAGAAAGCTGTTCGCCGGGAACGTCGACACCTTGCCAAAAGCTGGAAGTGGCGAAGAGGACCGCGGCTGGCGTGTTTTTAAAGCGCTCCAAGAGCACGGAACGGGGCGCGGTGCCTTGCAGTAGTAGAGGGAAACTTACGCGGGTGCGTACGCGTTTGAACAGATCGTTCATCTGGCTATAACTGGTAAAAAGACAAAACGCGCGGCCCTGGCTGTGCTCCAGCAGCTGCACAATTTCATCAGCAGCTTTGGATGGGAAACCGGCGTCGCGGACGTCCGGCATTTTAGTGGGCAAATACAGCAGAGCTTGTTCGGGATAGTCGAATTCAGGCGGCAGGGTGCGCTCTTTGACGTGATCGAGGCCGAGGCGCTGGCGAATGAATTCGAATCGTCCGCCGACCGTGAGGGTCGCGGAGGTTAAGATCACCGTATCGAATTGCTCGAAAAGGCGTTGGCGCAGGATCTGGCTGACATCGATGGGCGTGGCGGTTAAAAATACGCCTTTGTTGCGACGCTCGTACCAATACACATAATTCTTTTCATTGGACTCAAACAAAAAGGCCACTTCCTGACGGAGCTCAAAGCTGCGCCTGGCGATGCGCAACAATTCCTCGGGCTTTTGGGGCATGGCCGCGATTTCGGTTTCCAGGCCTTTTAGCGCCGTCAACACGGAATCGTAGGCTTCGCGATGTTGCTCCACGAATGCGTCGCGTTCGCTGCGCGCAAAGGGGAAGCGCCCGTCGCGAGGCGGAAACGCTTCAAAGAAGGCACGGGTCTTTTCGCGAACACGCTGGGTGCGGCGCAGGAGGGAAGGCGAGCCGAGGTTGAGGAGCCTCAAGGATTGATCGGCGTCGCGCGCCAGCTCTTCGAAACGATAATTGGAAATCTGACGGCCAAAGTAATCGCTGGCCACGTCTTCGATTTCGTGGGCCTCGTCGAAAATCACCGCGGAATATTCGGGGAGGATGCTGCCGAAATCGTCCTGCTTCAGCGAAAGATCGGCGAAAAACAAATGATGATTGACGATGATGAGGTCGGCTTCCTTGGCGCGCTGGTGCATGGCGGTCACGAAGCACTCGTTGAAGTGGTCGCACTTTTGTCCGGTGCAGGTGTCGCGGCGGGCATCGAGGCGGGTCCAGAGATCAGAATCATCGGAAAGAAAAGTCAGCTCGCTGCGGTCTCCGGTTTCGGTTAGTTTTGACCACTCGCGAATTTGTCGGAAAGCGTCAATTTCCTCCAGGCCTTTCAGCAAAGGCTGGTGGGCCATTTGATTGACGCGAGCGTGGCAAAGAAAATTCGAACGGCCCTTCATCACCGTGACTTTTAGATTGGGTGCGAAGTGTTTCTGCAGGAACGGGACGTCTTTCTGGTACAGCTGATCCTGGAGAGATTTTGTGGCTGTCGAAATGACCACGCGGCGTCCGCTGCAAATTGCGGGGATCAAGTAAGCGAGAGTCTTCCCGGTGCCGGTGCCGGCTTCCACCACGGCGTGGTGATGCTGTTCGAACGCGTCGTGTACTACTTCGGCCATTTCCAATTGCCCAGGGCGATGTTCGTAGGCCCCGATCATGCAGCGTTCGAGAAGGCCAGCCGGGCCGAATACGTCATGCATCGAGGGGCTGCCCGGGGCCGCATCCTTTTCGTCGGGCTTTTTCTGCGGAGGTACCGCGGGGCGCGATGGCTGGGTTGAATTGGCGCGGCGGGTCAAGGGCGGCGAGGCAGCGCTATGCGGGCGATCTTGTCCGGAGACTTGCGTGGCAGGCCGCCGATCGCCGGGTGGCAGGGTAATTTTGTCGGTCGTCGCTCTGGTATTGCGCGGCACGAGGTCGAAGGTCTCCTGCAAGCACTTGGAATTTATAATAGAAGTGAATAGTTACCTTAACATACCCCTGAATCTTGAGTGGTCAGGGGGGCGGAAGGCCTATTCCGGGTTCCGTGTTTCTGGCTTTAATAGTTGAACACCACGAAAGCTTTTGCGCCGACATTGCCGCGAAGGCGGCGTTACAGTCGATGGCAGTCCCAGTTCAGACTGACTAAGCTGATTTAGTAACATTCACATCGGGCACATGGGGCACGTGGGGTGAGCATGAAGCGTAACAAGAAACTTGGGTACGTACTTTTCGGCGCGATCATCGCGCTCGCGGGCTGCAGCGGCGGCGGTCAGACGACCACGGGGGGCGGAGGCGGTGGCAATCAACAACACGCCAGTCTCACGCTGACGTTGACGTCTAAGCCGGACGTCTCGCTGACGAATATTTCCGTGCTCTCCGCAACCGTCAGCATTACCGGGATTACTCTGAATCCCACCAGCGGAAATGCGGTCCCATTACCTTTGTCGCCTACCTATCCGGCCGATTTAACGCGCTTGCAAGCGGACACGGCGCTTCTGGGTGTGCTGAGTTTGCCTGCGGGGACTTACAGCAGCGCGACGGTTACGTTTTCGGCGCCCACTCTAACGTTAGACAACCAGTCAGGCGCCACGCTGAATGGAACATGCTTGACCGGCACCATTTGTAAAATTGTACTGCCAGCAGGATCGTCGCAAGTGACCTCGGCTCCGTTTCCGCTAACACTGACTGCCGGGCAAGCGTCGGGTATTTCCTTGAACTTGAATTTGAACGACGCGATTACAGTCAGTTCCGGCACGGTGGGCCTGAATTTTAGCGCTGCGGATACTTTCAATGTCGAAACGCTTCCGAGGATCGGCACACCGAACGGGTCGCTCGACCTGGTTGAGGATTTCGTCGGATTGGTAACGGCGACAAGCTCAACATCGATCACCGTTAAGGCAAGCAACGGCATCACATTGCAAATTGCGCTGCCATCGACGGTGGTGATTGAAGATCCGCAAGGATTGTGCGCGGCGGTGAATGCCTCGTGCCTGGTGGCTAATCAGACGGTGGTCAGTGTGGATGCCACCGTGAATAGCGCGGGTGCGCTGACGCTGGTTTCGGCTGACCTGCTTAGCGCCACTCCAAAAGATGAACTGGAAGGAACGCTGATAAATACCGCGACTCCGGGACAATTCAACCTGGTGCTGGCGAACAAAGTGGTTGCGAGCGGGAATGCGACACTGACGGCGGCGAATCCCGGCGATGTATTTCTGGTGACAACGACCAGTCCCACTTTCGCCGTGGACCTGGATGAATTTTTTAATAACGCGTCGCTGCCACCCGCCAATGTGACTACGCTATTCGCCGGCGTGGGGGATCTTACGGATGGACAGGATGTAATGGTGCATGTCACTGCGGCTACGGGGACCGCCGCAACGGGAGACCAGGCAGCAACCGCGGATGCGGTTGTATTGCGATTCACGCGGACTACCGGAACGGTGCAAACGGTTTCTGGGCAGACTTTCACGCTTTCAAATTTGCCGCCGTTTATGTCCTTCACGACCAACCCGCTGGTGGATACCATTACAGGGGCGACGAATTTTGATGGCGTGGCAGACGTCAACAGTGTCACGGTGGGGCAGACGGTGTCCATCCGGGCATTGCTGGTTCCCAGATCAACGTTTACTTTCTATGCGGCAAAGGTCCGGGTACAACCGTGATTTTCCGGGGGTGATGCAAAGCCGCCATACGGCGTACCGGGAATAATCTCGCACATAAAAAAAGGCCGACACGGTTACGTGCCGGCCTCCCAGAAAGCTCCTTTAGTGCTAATGAGGTTTCTCGTTCTTTAGGGTGTCTTTGTCTGCTTGGCGATCACTTTGTCCTCGATCTTTTTGTAAGTGGCCAAGGGAATGATTTTCTTTCGCGTTAGATCGGTCTTCTTGGCGTAGGGCCGGCCATCGATTATTTTCTTGGCGTAAACGTCACCGATTCCGGGCAGCGCCTTTAACTCATCGAAAGTCGCGGAATTTATATCCACCAGGTCGTCAGCCGGAACCGCGGCCGCGAAGGAACTGAACGTTCTTGCAGCGGCGCTTGGCTGCGAAACAGCTAGATTGGTACCGCAAAAAGCCACTACCATCGCTACTACTAACCGCATCAAGTGTTTCTTCATCGATTCCCCCTTCACGATTTTTGCTGCTGTCACACTAACTGCTAATTCTTCTCCGACGCGCGAAAGCCTGCCTTCTGCGCATCGGCTTCGGTCATGTATTTGCCCTGCTTGGTCTTGCCGTACCATCGCGTACCCGGTTTGTGGTAAACGCCGGAATCGGTATTAACCCATACCATCCCGTTGCTATTTGCTGGCGCCGACTCCTGGTTCATGGACTTCGATGGGGTGCGAGCGCTGGCGGTGTTGCCAGAGTTACCGGTTGCTGGAGGAGCGGAAGGTGCTCCTGTGTCATTGGTGCCGGAAGAGCTGGACGACTGTCGCGCGGTCGATTCCTTAGTCCGCGGGCTGGTGGTATTGCCGGAATTTGCTCCAGCCGTAGGATCTTTCGTTGAATTCGCGGTCGCTGAGCTTGAGGCGCTGCCAGAGTCGGTCGATGTGCTCTTTGATTTCCTCTTACTTGCCGTGGTGGTCTTGGTTTCCCCGGCTGACGGCGTGTCACCGGTTGGCGGCGTCGCGCTCGCCGAAGGATCAGCTACGGCGCTCTTCTTGGTCTTGCTGGTTGCCGTCGGAGTGGAATTCGCGTTTTCGCCGTCGGTCTTCGCTGCGTTCTCAGTCTTGGTCTTGGACTTGCTGCGGGAAGAAGTTGTGGGGGTGCCGGCGCCGCTGGTGGAGCTGCCGGTTCTCGCGGCCTGGTTCGAATCGGTCTTTTTGCTAGATCGGGTTTTCTTTGGGGTGGTGGAGGTCTCGCCCGAATTAGCTTGCGTAGACTTCGCCGAATCGGTGGAGTCCGCGGCTGGTTTTTTCTTCTTCTTTTTTGCGGTCGAATCGTTTTGCGACTGGTCGGTCGATTGTGTGGATTGACGCGAGGTGTTGCCGTGCGTCGGGCTGGTAAAGCCGAACCCAAACAACAAGGCCATCAAAACCGCCAGACTGGCGTTCTTTTTCATTGTTATCCTCTGTGAAGACTCTGATCATTCTGAACCGGCTGGACTCGCAAGTTTTTGCGTGCCTCTGCGTATACCTACGGCGTTCAACCCCAGACATCGCGAAGGTCAGGATGATGCGGCGGCAGGATGTGCTCCATGAGGAGGTAAGTCAATACAGGAGAGGGTGCAGCCAGTGAGGCAATTAGACGTTAGCGGGAGCGAAACCTGGCCAAGAGCGAGGGCCAGACGGGAGCGTTCGAATGCATCTTAGTCGCCCGCAGCTTGCACCCGGGGAGGTTCTACGGACTCTGCCAGGCCACGGCGCATGGGACCGAGAGCAAACGCAGGCACTTCCAATTCCGGTTCGACGGTGAGATTAGTGGCTTTCCTTGGGAATTCGGTCCGGCGATCCAGCTTTAGCCCGGCTTCGCGCAAAAATTCCGCGGAGAAGCCCATGTCTTCGGCTCGATCCACGCCCCAAAACCACAGCTTTTCCTCGTTGCGCTGCAGAAAATCGAGTGACTCCTCAAGCTTGGTCATGGCGCGGTTGAAGGAGGAAGCTAGAAAAAATACCTCCAGCGACCAGGCATGACGCGGGAAGCGCACTTGGATGCGCACGCAATACTTTCCGGACTGATTTCTCTCCATGCTGCAACGGTAGCTGTTCCGTACCGTCACGGGCCGGGTTGTAATTCTGTTTTTCACGGGATTCTAGACTCCGTCTTAAAAAAGCCGCACGCGTAAGCCAATTCGGACGGCGGCCTTGTTGGTAAAATGCTGTGGTAGGAACACTACTAGGGTATCCGGCTGGAATAGCAAAGGCAACAGCGCCGATCAAGGCAGGTGCTCTTCCGTAATACTAAGAAAATAATAGAGTTAACTGCCGAGGCTTCCAAAACCAGCCATCTTATCGGTCATGAGCTTGACCTTGCCCTCTTGCTTGAGGCGGTTGTCGAGAGCGGTTTTGAAGGCCTCGTAGGCCACGCCGCGCTTGGTCTGGAGCAACTGCTCGGTTAAAGTTTTCTTCTGTTTCTCAAAATCACTGGGATTCGGTTCCTCTTTCGTCTCCACGCGGTACACCATCCAAGTGTTTCCCAAACTCATGGGCTGTCCCACGTCGCCGGGTTTCATCTGAAAGGCCTCGCCGAGCTGTTTGCCGCTGGCGGCTCCGGAGATGGAGTCGTTGCGGGAGATGAGGTCGCTGGTTTTGGCTTCCAATCCAAGTGCTTTCGCGGCGGCTTCAAACTTCTCACCGCCTTTTACGCGGTGGGCGAGTTCCTCGGCTTTGGTTTTTGCTAGCTTGCCGGCCTCTTCCTGCTTCAGATCGTTCACTACTTGCTCACGAACCTCTTCCAGAGAGCCCTGGTGGGCAGGAGCGATCTGTTGCACGGACAAAACAACGTAGCCGCGGTCGGTACGGATCGGCAGACTCAGTTCATTTTGGCGCAGGCGGAAGATGGCGTCCTTCACTTCTTTGGAGTTTCCCAGTTCCAGGATGGGGTCGGTCACGCTGATGGGCCGCGTCTGGGAGACCGTCAATTGGTATTGCTTCGCTAAATCATCGAGGGAGACTTTGTTCGATTGGCGTATGGCCTTGGCCAGTTGATCGGCAGCCGCGGCGGCTTGCTGGTCAGCCTGTTGCAATACCATGGGAGCGCGCAAGGAGTCCTTTACCTCGTCGAAGGTCTTGGTTCGCGCCGTTTCTTTGTCCAAAACTTTGATAATGTGAAAGCCGTACTGGGTTTTCACCAGGTCGGATATCTGGCCCTTATCCAAGCCGAAGGCGGTCTTTTCAAATTCCGGGACGGTCTGTCCCTGAGTTATCCAGCCCAGGTCGCCGCCTTTATCTTTTGAGCCCGGATCCTCTGAATATTTTTTGGCGAGGTCTTCGAATTTCGTGCCCTTTTTCGCTTGTTTCAGAACGTCTTCGGCGTTTTTCCTGATCTCATCGACTTCCGCATCGGTCTTACCTACGGTCATGAATAAGATGTGTTCGGCGTGAACGCGATTAGGCACCTGGTATTGTTGAATATTGTTTTGGTACTGCACTTTCAGCTGGTCGTCAGAAACCTGGATGTTCCGCTGAATTTTCGTGGTGTCCAGTAAGCCGTAGCGGACCACGCGCTTTTCAGGTATCTGGTAGCGCGATTTGTTTTTTTCGTACTCGGCTTTAATTTCGGCGTCGGCCGGATTGATCTTGGCAGCCAGTTCTTCGGGCTTAATCACCGCGTAGTTCAATTTTATCTTTTCGTTTTTATAGCGGAATTCGTCCTGTAGTTCATTCGGCCCTACGCTGATTCCATCGGTAACGCGCTTGCGAAACTTCTCTTCAAGTAAGCCTTGGCGGATCAATTCTTCAAAAACCGGCACGGTAAGCTGGAAGCGCGCCTGCACTTCGGCCGAGTAACGATCCATGCCGACAAAGTTCCCGTTAACGAAGGCTCCCGGAACGTACAGCTTGATGCGATCCGCGCGTTCCTGGTCAGAGACCGTGATGCCCAGGCGCTTAGCCTCGTATTCAATTTCCTTCTGAAAGACCAGTTGATTCAGGATCTGGCGCGCGTACAGCGATTCGAGGGGCTTGGGGACTTGATTTCGTTGCTCGATCTGGGCTAATTGCTGGCGCACTTCTCCCAAGGTGACGGCTTGATCTCCGACCTTAGCCACGGTGTCTGTGGCGGCCTCGCCAGTCCCGGGTGTTTGAGGCACCAGGTAAAGCAGCATGCTCCCGCCGAGAACCAAGACGACAACGCCCAGGAATATGCGGTACCCAAGTTTCCGGTTATCTGAATCTCCAGCCATCCGATCAGTTTCCTCCGTCACTAAACAAACATCAAATTATAGTACAGCCGCGACCCGCAATGACAATTGAGGATAATCGAGTCCCGCACGTGTAAATAGTTGCCTCGCCAGGTTGAGCGGAATGGAAATTTTCAGGGGCTTTCCGTGAGGTGTGCTCATTCGCTATTTGCAGTTTGACTACGACCCGCCAGCCGAGTTGAACGGCGCTCAAATCGCTGTGCTAGATTTTAAAATTGGAGCAATAAACGGCCAAACTCGTGAGCGTACAAGCACCCATCGACCCAAAACACACCGTGGCTTCCAGCAGGGAGCCGCGGGTAGAGGTTTATTGGACGGCAGTCACCTACAAGACTGTCATTGTGTACGCGCTTATTCTCCTCGGCGCAATTCTTGGTATTCTCTACCTCATCTCACCTGATCTTTACTCCTCGCTATATCACAAAGCTTCGAACGCCATCTCTACACCCGACACGGAAAACTTGTCCATCTCCCAGATGCAGGCCAAGTTTGTAAATCTCGACGGCAAAGTTCAAATTAAGAAGGTCAACTCCGTGCAGTGGGTGACCGCCGATTATAAGACCACGCTGGACAAAGGCGATTTCGTGCAAACCGGGTCCGACAGCGCCGCGCGCATCACCTTCGCGGACGGCACGACATACACGGTGAAGTCCGACACGTTGGTGACCGTGGAAGAAAATTCCACGGCTAGCAACCGGCCCACTAGCGTGGCCATGCGCATCAGCACTGGTTCAGTGGATCTCGCCACTGGGAATTGGAGTTCTCCCGATTCCAAAGCCGTGGTCAATGTAGAGGATGCCAGCGCGCAACTCCGGCAGAACAGCCGAGCGTCGGTCAAGAATGATCCAGATAGTAACAATCATGAAATCGTGGTCTCTACGGGTTCCGCGGAAGTGCAGCGCGGCGATGAGAGAATTGAGCTGACGCAATGGGAGAAAGCCAGCTTTCCGACGGCAGGCGGTATTCAGCGGTCCAATGTTCTCGCGCCGCCGTCACTCGTAGAACCGCTGAACCTTGCGCCGATCATCAACGAGAAGCCTAAGATTTCGCCGGTGCATTTTGTGTGGAAGTCCGTGGAGGACGCGGTCTCTTATACGGTGCGGCTGAGCGCCACCACATCATTCCGCACCATCGTGAAGCAAGCCAAAGTTTCGGGGACGTCCGCGGACATCACCGGGCTCGATCCTGGCGAGTATTTCTGGAATGTGACCGCGCAGGATGCCAAAAAGCAAACCAGCGAAGTCAGCGAGACGTTTCAGTTCACGCTGGTGGCCCAGGGCAAATCGCAGGACATGATGCTTGAAATTGAGGGCACCCAGCTTCACGGGCGCGTGGCGGAAATTGTCGGGCGAACGGAGCCGGGAGCCGCGCTCATCGTGAACGGGCAGTCGGTGCCGAATATCGCGGCCGATGGGCAATTCCGGCATTTCACCGAGCCTTTGGAGCCAGGGCAGCATACGATTTCAATTATCGGTTCGAACCGCCGTGGAGGGACCGCGCAGCAGACAGTCTCCATCGTGGTGCCTAAGTAAGTTTTGGATTTTTGTAGGAAATCGCAGCACAAGCATCGGTTCATCCGCTTTTGCGTTGCCGTATGCTTGGGCAAAGAACAAGACGGTTGGCAGGGTGCGGCAGACTTGGTTGTTTTAGTAGGCATGGAATTTTTTCACGGGAGACGGGGGAATGAATAAGAACGGTTACAACTTACGGTCGGTCTTCAGTTTATTTTCCTCCGACCTGGCCATTGATCTTGGCACCGCGAACACGCTGGTATTTTCTGCCGGCAAGGGCATCGTGGTTAACGAGCCCTCTATCGTGGCGATCAACAAATCCACTGGAGAAGTCGTGGCGGTCGGCCGCGAGGCCAAAGACATGCTGGGCCGGACTCCTGGTAACGTGGTGGCTATCAAGCCCATGAAAGATGGCGTGATCGCGGACTTCAAAGTTACCGAGAAGATGCTGACGTACTTTATTCAGAAGGCCCACAACCGGCGCGTGTTGGTTCATCCGCGCATTGTAATCGGCGTACCGAGCGAAATCACGCCGGTTGAGAAGCGCGCCGTGCAGGACTCCGCTTATCGCGCGCGTGCCAGCGAAGTCTATCTGGTGGAACAAGCCATGGCGGCCGCTATTGGCGCGGGACTGCCCATCGAAGAGCCCTCCGGCAACATGGTGGTGGACATCGGCGGCGGTACCACCGACATCGCGGTCATTTCCATGAGCGGCATCGTGTATTCGCGCTCGGTGCGGGTGGCGGGGAACGAAATGGATGAAGCGGTCATGCAGTATCTGAAGCGCAAGTACAACCTGCTGGTCGGTGAACGCACCGCCGAACAAATCAAGATGGAAATCGGGTCGGCGTACCCGCTTGAAAAGCCTTTAACTATGGAAGTGAAAGGACGCAATCTTATCGAGGGCGTGCCCCGCACCGTGACGATTGATGACAGCGAAATTCGCGAAGCTTTATCTGAGTGCGTAGCGACCATTTTAAATGCCGTGCGCGTGGCGCTCGAGCGTACTCCACCTGAACTTTCCGCGGACATCAGTGACCGCGGCATCGTGCTCACCGGAGGCGGCGCGTTGCTTAAGAACCTTGATAAGCGCATCCGCGAAGAAACCGGGTTGCCGGTTTCCATTGCCGACGACCCGCTGGCATCGGTGGTGCTGGGCACGGGAAAAATGTTGAGCGATTTCCGGTTGTTGCGGCAGGTGTGCATCGACTGAGAGTTCATCAGGCCTCGGCACTTTCCCCAGAGCGCATAAAAGGATTCTGCCAGCGAAAGACAGATGTCCAGCCGTTTCTTGAAGGAAAATTTGCAATCTTGATCTTTCGAAAGCAACAAGGAATGTTGATTAGCTAAAAACACATGCCCGGCATACCTTCTCGTCACAAATCGATCTTTCTGCTCACCGGCGTGGTGTTGCTGCAAGTTTTGTTGCTGGCCTTGCAGATCAAGCGCGACTCGGAAGGCCGCTTGATTCGTGTATGGACGGTCGGCGCATTCTCTCCGTTCGAGCGCGCGGGCAATCATGGTATCGGGCACTTGCGAGAAACGTGGCGCCACTATTTCGCGTTGCAAAACGCTTCGCGCGAAAATGAACAGCTTCGGCACGAAAACGACGAACTCAAGATGCAGGTCAATCAACTGCAAAGCAAAGCTATCGAAGCGGACCGACTGGCGCTGTTGCTCAATTTTCACAAATCCCATGAGAACGTACCGATGCTTGGCGCGCGCGTGATTGCCACCAGCGCGGGAACCGCCAGTGCGACGATCATGCTGGACCGCGGTTCGAAGGATCACATCAAGAAAAATATGGGGGTCATTACGCCGGAAGGCGTGGTCGGTAAAGTCGTGGAAGTCTACGACAGCACTTCAGAAGTCCTCTTGTTGACTGATAAAGACAGCGGTGTGGGGGCCATGCTCAGCAGCTCGCGCAAGCAAAGTCCAGTTGGCGGTGCCGGGGAGCCGCTGCTGGTCATGAAGTACGTGGCCAACGATGACACGGTAAATATCGGAGAACACGTCGTTACCAGCGGCATGGACAAAATTTTCCCGCGCGATTTGCCGATCGGAACGATCACGGATATCAAGCCGGGTAATCCTTTTAAGAGCATTCGCATCCGTCCGTCGGCCGATCTGGAGCGCCTGGAAGAAGTGATTGTTCTGCTTACTCTTCAGCCGCTGCAAATGAATCTGGAACCGGAAACTGGGAAGCCTTCCGCAAGTGTCGCGACTAAGCCAGCCGGAGAAACGGCAAAGCCTTCTGCGAGCGCCGCAAGTAAGCCGGCGGGGGAAGCCGTAAAGTCTCGGACTAGCGGAGCTGCCGCAAAGCCTGCTCCGGCGACAGTCACCGCGGCGCCAGTTCCAGCCTCTGAGAACGCAGCAGCAGCGGTGAAACCGGAATGAACGACGCCTTCGACATTCGCAACATGGAGTCGCACATCGAGGTGCATAAGTTCCGTGGCGGAGCCATCGTGGGCGCCACGCTGCTCGCTCTGATGTTTCAGGCTTTCGTGCCGGTTTATTTTGCGAAAGCCGCGATGATCGATCTGCCTTTGCTGATCACCATTTATTTTGGGTTGAGCCGGCGCAATCCCTCTACCGGTCTCCTGCTTGGCATGGTCATTGGGCTGCTTCAGGACAGTCTCAGTGGGCCCACGGTGCCGCTCGGACTTTATGGCATCGCCAAAACCGTCATCGGTTACCTGGCGTCTTCCATTGGAGCGCGTCTGGACACCGAACATCCCGCTGCGCGGTTTGCGCTCACGATTATCTTCTTCGGTCTGCACCAGGGCATCGTGCTGCTCACGCGCCGCATTCTTCTGGCTCAGTCCAGCGTCTGGTTCACCATGCATCTTGCCGCCGCGGCGGTCGTAAATGCCATTGTGGCCGTGTTTCTCTTCGCGCTACTCGATCACCTTCGCAAATCCTGAGTTTCGAACAGTCAATAAGCGGCCAATTTGACGGTTGCGCCCTGGCGGCGATATGGGCGAAAATTGACTTTCTGGCCGCGCTTTCATGGTCCTCGGGAGCGCAAGCGGGTGCCTCCACATCACTGCAGATTAGAAGGACAAGCCATGACGCAAACAGTTGGTGAATTAAATCCGCCGGTTCGGTTGATGTTGACGCCGGGACCGTCTTCTGTCGATCCGCGTGTGTATCGCGCGATGGCCACGCCGTTGGTGGGGCACCTCGATCCGTGGTTCAAGACATGCATGGACGAAACGCAACTGCTGCTGCGGCAGATTTTTCAAACGGAAAATCGATTGACGATGCCGCTATCGGCTTCGGGGTCTGGCGGCATTGAAGCGTCGGTGCTCAACACATTGGAAGAAGGCGATGAAGGCATCGTGGCCGTGAACGGGCTTTTTTCGGACCGCATGTTTGAGATTGCGCAACGGACCAGCGCAAAAATAACTAAAGTTGAGGCTCCTTACGGGAAGACCGTGGATGCCGAGGATGTGCGCCGCGCGGGCCAGGGCAGAAAAATTAAAATTATCGGGCTGGCGCAAGGCGAGACTTCATCGGGCGTGTTGACGGGGATCGCGGACTTTCGAAACGTGGCGGACGAATTGGGAGCGCTGCTGGTGGTGGACACCGTAGCTTCGCTGGCGGCTGTGCCGCTGCATGTGGATAACGAGCGCGTGGATATTTGTTTCAGCGGAGCGCAAAAAGCGATTAGCGCGCCGCCGGGCATGTCGCCCATCACCGTGAGTGCGCGCGGCGAAGAAGTGTTGCGCACACGAAAAACGAAAGTGCAAAGCTGGTATTTCGATTTGACCACGGCGATGAATTATTGGGGCAAGGAACGGCTGTATCATCACACGCCACCGATCAGCCTGATTTATGCATTGCGCGAAGCAATGCGCATTGTGATGCAGGAGGGTCTGGCGGTGCGATGGGAGCGGCACCGCACCAATCAGTTGGCTCTAATTGCCGGGCTGGAAGCCATGGGGCTCGAGCTGCTGGTGAAAAATCCGGCGGAGCGATTGCCAACGGTGACGGCGGTAATGATCCCCAAGGGAATCGATGACGCTCGCGTGCGCAACCAACTGCTGGATGAATTCAACATTGAGATAGCCGGCGGTTTGGGTCCCTTGAAAGGGAAAATCTGGCGCGTGGGCCTGATGGGATACTGCAGCCAGAAGAATAATGTGCTGCTTTTCCTGGCAGCGCTGGAAAAAATAATGCTGGAGATTGGTTTGCGGGTTCCCGAAGGCGCGGGTGTGGCAGCGGCTATCCGTAATTACACGCAAGTAGAAACCGCGTCGGCGGCTTCGCGGTAAAGGCCGACCAATGCATCAGCAGTTCTGAGTAAAAAAGGATTAAATAGCAGAATCACAGAAATTTGGAGATCGCGTGACCACACGTCCAGTATTGGCTAATGCCGGCGCCATGAAAGAATTTGTAGGCGCCTTCGAAGTAACTTCCAAGCTGACTGGGCATGTCTACGAATGCCGATTTTCGTATTTGTGGAACGGTATCGCCACGCGACACAGCGACACCATCGATACTAAGTTTTTTGTCGACGGCGACGTCGTAATGGTGGGGCTGGCGCATATCGCGTTTGTAAAATTTAGCGCGCGTAGTGGCCGCGACTTGACGGATCGCGAGGCCAGCTTTATCGCCGCGGACTACTTAAGAGAGCGCCTGGAAGAGGAAGATGTGCGCCCGGTGTACGATGTGACGCACGAGGATGTTTTGCGTTTGATAGAGCAGGTCGGCATCAAGTAACCAATTCCCCCTAAATTGCGGCAGAATAGAGCCCGCATGAAGACTTTTCCCTCCACGCTGACCACTACCAGCGATCGCCTGACCAACGTACTTTCGTACGGCGCGTTGTTGCTGCTCGGCTATGTGATGTATCTGATCTTCGAGCCGTTTCTGGTGCCGCTGACGTGGTCGGCGGTGCTGGCGATATTTTTCTATCCGGTGCACGAACGGTTGGCGAAGCGGCTGAAGCCCAATTACGCGGCGATGATGAGCACGGTTGGGGTCACGGTGTTGCTCATCGCGCCGACACTGGTGGTGCTGTCGTACACCGCGAAACAGGCCATTGATGCCACCGCACGATTGCAAACCGCGCTCATGAATCCGGAAAGGGAACTGCCCGCCGAAGTGGTGGCGCGAGTGCGCGCGGAGCTTCCGGAGGCGTGGCAGTCGACTGATTTTTCCGAGCCGTTGCGGCAGGGCGCTGAGAAAGTCGCAACCTTCCTGGCGGGGAAATTTGGGGCGCTGGTTAAAAATCTTTTGAGTTTCTTTGTCGCGCTTTTCATTCTGGTATTTGCGCTGTTTTTTATGTTTCGCGACGGCGAAGACGTAGTGCGCGCTATAAAACATTTATTTCCATTTGACCGCACCATACAGGAAGAAATGTTCGTGGAGTCCAAGGAGTTGATCTTCGCGAGTGTGGCGGTAGGGCTGCTGATAGCGGGTATCCAGGGATTTTTGGGCGGGACGGCGTTTGCGATCACCGGCCTGCACTCGCCGGTTTTTTGGGGAGTGGTCATCGCTTTTTTCTCGCTGGTGCCGGTGGTCGGCTCAGCGCTGATCTGGCTGCCGACTGCGCTGTGGCTGGGATTCAGTGGACATTGGGGAAAAGCGCTCACTATTATGGTCATATGCGGCGCGGTGGCGGGCATCGCGGATAACATCGTGCGGCCGCTGTTACTGCGTAACCGCACACACCTCAATGAGTTGCTTTTGTTTATTGGCGTGCTGGGAGGACTTTCTGTATTTGGGCTGCTGGGCCTGGTGGTTGGGCCCGCGATCGTGGCTGCCGCGATGGGTGTATTTCGGGTGCATATGATGCACCGCGAAGATTTGGCGGCTTCGCGAAGTAATGAACTGGTGCTTCCAAGAGTTGAGAACTCGTAACCGAGTGCTCAAATACTAATCCGAAATAGGGTCGGGCTACATGTCGGTATGTTAGAGTACCCCGCTCGATGACTTCCAAGGACATCAAAGCCGCGACGGTGCATGAGGAATTGCCGCCCGCCAAACTGCGGTGGCGATGCGAGCTGTCGCGAATTCCCTTTGAAACCACGGCGCAGGCGGAATTGCGCGAAGGCTTCATCGGCCAGGAGCGCGCGCTACGTGCATTGAAAATGGGCGTGGAGCTGTCCGCGCCCGGCTACAACGTGTTTGTCTGCGGACTAGCGGGAACCAGCCGCGGCGGAACGATCGCCAGCATGATTGAGAAGTTGCACCCGCGAACCAAGAAATCACTCGACCGCTGTTATGTGAATAATTTCAAAATCGCGGACCGCCCGCGGCTGCTGTCGCTGGCACGCGGACAAGCCAACGGGTTCAAGAAGGACATGCAAGCGGGGATCGATTTTCTGCGCCGGCGAATTCCGCAGGTTTTCGAGGGCGAACCTTTTCAGAGGCAAAAGGGGAGAATCGTAGAGCGCTTTACGGTCCGTGAAAAAGAGCTGATGGACGATTTCACGCGGCGAATTGCGCGTGAACAATTCGCGCTTGGACACATGCAAGTGGGCGCGGTGGCGCTGCCGGAAATTTTTCCAGTGCTGGAAGGGCAGATGGTGCCCATCGAAGATATTTCCAAGATGGTGCATGAAGGAAAGCTGGAATCGCCTGTTGCGGAGACCATCGAGCGTAAATACGAGCAATTCCGGCAGGAATTCACGGTGGTGTACCGCAAGACGCTCACGCTCTCGCGGGAATTAGCCAGTGAACTGAGTTATCTCGAGCAAGAAGCTGCGTCGGTTTTGGTTGACGGAGCCATCGAAGAGTTGAAAGAAAAATACCCAGGGACCGGCGTGGCCGAGTATCTGGAAGAAGTGCGGCATCACTTGCTGGATAACTTGGGACCTTTCAAAGAGCGCGAAGGGGAAAGCGAAACGGAAGCGGGAGCCGAGCCTACGGACGGTTTACCGAAGTTGCCGGGATTGTCGGAACGCGATCCGTTCCGCGTTTACGGCGTAAATGTGATTCTGGCGCACGGGGATGAGGATACTTCGCCCGTGATTTTTGAAACGACGCCGACCTACGCGAATCTTTTTGGCACGATTCAACGCGCCTACGACGCGCGAGGGGGCTGGACCAGCGATTTCATGGATCTGCGCGGAGGCTCTTTGCTACGCGCGGACGGCGGGTTTTTGATTATGTACTCGCTGGAAGCGCTTTCCGAGACGGGCGTGTGGCGGGCCTTGAAACGCACGCTGAATCACAGCCGGCTGGAAATTCAGCCGCTGGAAATGTTTTATCCCTTTGGGGGCAGCGCTCTGAAACCAGAAGCGGTGCAACTGGACGTGAAAGTAATTTTGATCGGGGATCGCGAGTTGTACGAAGTGCTGTATCAGTACGAGGAGGATTTTCGCAAGATTTTCAAGGTGCGGGTGGAGTTCGACGAAGAAATGCATATGAGTGATGGAGTCATCGCGGAATATGCGGGGCGGTTGCGCGCGCTGTGCGAAAAAGAGAATTTATTCCCGTTCGATCGCGGGGCCTTTGCGGCGATGCTGGAATACGGAGTACGGCAGGCCGGGCGGCGCAATAAAGTTACGGCGCGATTTGTGGATATGGCGGACCTGGCGCGCGAGGCGCATTACGCGGCTATGGCGGCGGGAGAGACAGTGGTTCGTGCGGCGCACGTGCGAAGCGCGCTGGCTTCCAAAGTGGAGCGGCATAATTTGATCGAGACGCGCGTGCGCGAAATGATCGAGGAAGGCACGTTGCTGGTCGATGTGGCCGGCGAGCGCGTGGGACAGGTGAATGGACTAAGCGTGTTGGAAATTGGCGGGTATTCGTTTGGGAAGCCGGTGCGGATTACGGCTTCGGCGGCTTTGGGAAAGGCGGGGCTTATCAATATTGAGCGGGAAGCGAACCTGAGCGGGCGGTTTCACGATAAAGGTGTACACATTATTTCCGGATTTCTGCGTACTCGCTTTGCGCAGGACTCGCCGCTTTCGCTGGCAGCGAGTATTTGTTTCGAACAATCGTATTCAGGTGTCGATGGCGACAGTGCAAGTTCGACGGAGGTGTATGCGCTGCTGTCGGCGCTTTCTGGACTACCGCTGCGGCAAGACATCGCGGTGACGGGGTCGATGAATCAGCAGGGTGACATTCAGGCGATCGGCGGAGTGAACGAAAAAATTGAAGGTTATTTTGGGGTGTGCCGTATCCAGGGGCTGACCGGCAGCCAGGGTGTGATGATTCCGGCGTCCAACGTTGAAGACCTGATGCTGCGTGAAGATATTATCGATGCGGTGGCGGCGGGCAAGTTCCACATCTGGCCGGTGGGAAAAGTTGAGCAAGGTATAGAAATTTTGACCGGAAGAGCTGCGGGCGCGCGTGACGATAAAGGGAAATTCGACGATGGCACGGTTTTCGCACTGGTGGATGAAAGACTGCGTGCGATGGCGAATACGATGAAGCATTATCTGTAGCTTTTCACGGTGTTGTGGGCGCAGGCGCAAGATACGCGCGGCGACAATCCACACGATAGAGCGACCCTCCAGCAGGTTGAGCTGAATCAGTGGCCACGCGCACTTCCAAGGAATGAATGGTTCCGTCGTGTGCTGGCGGGATGAACGCCAAGCTGAACTCATGGCGCACGATTTGCGCGATGTGCGTGAAGACGGTGGGAAGTTCGTTTGAGTTGGCAGGGAAATAGGCCTGCCCGCCGGTTGTTTGCGCGATCTGCCGGAGAAGCATGTCCGCTTCCGCGAATTGTTGCGAAGTGAAGGCCACCTTGGGCGACGGCGATTTCTTTTTGGTTGCCGCGGGCGGCGGGTTTCGCAAATCGCCAGTCAGCGACACGGCTAGAATCCGCACATCGGTGCTCTGCGAGCGGTTCAGTAGATCCTGAATCTGCTTTGTGGAAGAAGTGTCCACGCCTGTCGAAAGCAGCACGATCGTTTTTTTGCCATGTATGGAGGTTAGCCAGTCCAAAACTTTTGACAGGCTCGCGGATAAATTCAAAGAGCCGAAGCCCAGATTAAAACCGAGATCATCGAACGCGGCGGCGACGGATTGCTTGTTGGTGGTGAAGTCGACCAGTCCCTGTGGGGCGTCGGCATATTTAACGACCGCCACGCGATCGTCGGGCGACAAACCGCTCAAGAACTGCTGAGCGGCGCGCAGATGGCTGCCTTCGAGAAGATATACGGCGGGACCAGCTTCAATGAGGACCAGAGCCTGAGCTGGTTCTTCGACATTCAGGAAATCGGTGATCGGTTGTTCCACGCCGTTGTCGAAGATGTGAAAATTGTCTCGCTGAAGACCTTCGGCGAATTTGCCCGAAGGATCAGTCACCAGCACTCCGACGTTAACGCGATCAACGCTGACACGAATAGGTTCCGACTGTTGCGCACCAGACTGTGTCTGCGCGATTGGCGGGCTTTGCGAGAGCACTCGCTGGGAAAGAAGCAAGCTTGCAAAAACTAAAATGCAAAGAACAGCAAGAAGTTGTCGGCGAAGCGAAATCATTCCGCCGTTTTATTCAATCCACTCGTCGAAATGCAATCCTTGGGCATCTTTCCAGGAAGCACTGGAAGCTACGTGAAGATGACGAGCGAAGACCTCTGGATTTACGTCCAGCATCCACGATGGTGTCGGTGTAGCGGCGGCATTGCCGGCACCGGTCGAGCGCTTGGCTGCGGGCGTGTTGTTGGCTTCAGCGACTACACGGGCTTTGAGGGCCGGCCAATCCACCTTGCGAAAATCAAAGTAGCCCAGTCCATTGATAGTGGCAGGGAACTGCCCGCGGGCGGTTTGAAATCCCGGAGAGCTAGCGAGGCTGGCGCCAGCAGCCTGAGGGCGCTTGGCCAACAGCTCGCGAACGGGCTCCAGACGGGAACCAACTACAAGATAATCTGAGGTCGCGGCCAGGTGATAAAAACCCCACTGTGCGGTACCGGCGGAACTGGATGAGCCACCCGCAGAAATTTTCATGAATGTGGTTTCGCCTTCGGCACGTTCCGAGGCGATTTTATCGCTCAACAAAGTGTGAATCACTTTCAGGGTGCCGGGCTTGTCACGAATGCCGACTAAATAAATTTGTTTGTTGTTGTCGAGAGATGGACTGGTTTGCAAAGACGCGAATTCGCCGGTGAACAGCGCCAGAGCGCTGCTGATGGACTGGCCCAGCTTGGCCTGCGCCATCATCTCGAGCATGTTGACATTGCTTTGCTGCCCCGGAGGGAAAACGGACGCAGCAATCCGTTTGACAATGTCGTACAAGGCGGCGAGGTTGATTTGCGTGTCAGAGTAAGAAACAGCGTCGGCAGGTACCAAGTTTAATGCCGCGGGCGCTGGCGACCCCTTGTCCCAAATGTCAAACAAAGAACCCGGACCAGCATCTCCAAGCGCGACGGCTTGTATACGCGTTTTAGTACCCTCCATCAACACGCGGCCGCAAACAGAATGAATGGCGTCGAGCTTGAGGGCTTCAAGCGCCGGACTCAAACGAAAGCCACCAGGCGCGGCGTCGGGTGCAACATTTTTTAAATCCGGGACACGCAGGAAAAATTCGACCTGACCGGAACCGAGAACAGAATGGGCTTCTTTGTAGGCCGGGGAATCGGTGAGAGCCGGGGCGGAAGACGTTTTCCCCGCGAGGCGGCCGAGAATTTCTTCCAGCACAGCGGGTTCGTTGGCGCTCACAGCATATTTGCCATGTTCCACCCAGTAAGTGGTACTTGTTTTGCGCTGCACTTTCAGGACCAGGATGCCGGCGATGGTCATCTGGGAGAGTTGGGGAGCTTCCTTTTCACTGGAACGCAAACTCAGAACCGCTTTAGAAAGGATGGCTTCTTTTCCAGTGCGATCGTAAACGAAGAAAATTCCATTCCAGGGTTTTTGGTTTGCAGCTGAAGAATCATTGGAGGGCTCAGGCCGCTTTTTGTGAGGATCGCTTAGATAGCCGAGAACAAAAGCGTTTTCCGCGAGAGAAGCATATTCTTCAATTTGTTGACGGGTCAGGCGGTTCTCGGGTGACTTCTCCTCGGAACTTTTGAGTATGGAGTTGGTCACCGAAGAGCGCACCGGTGCGAATCCGGGATCATCCCAAAGCGCGGCGATAGAATTTGTCCTTCTAAGCTCGGCACTCGGCTGGCCTCGCCATACAAAGTAGAATGTGGTGTTAGCAGGCATCTGCGCGGGCTCAAGCGGCGCCTGCGCAGATGTGACACCTGCGCCCAAAAGAAAAACCGTGGTGGCCAGCAGCCAGTAACGTTTCTGCATGACTTTCATGAAGGCTCCCAAGCTTATGCTAAATAGTAACCGCGAGGCTGACGCAAAGCCCTAAAAACCAGAAAGCCCTGCGTCGCGAGTATTACTACGCGAAGCAGGGCTTCCAGATAACAACGCCGTGAGGGTTACGGTTTAGCCGCTGTGGAAGCGGGCGTGGCTGCGGGGGTCGCGGCGGGCGCGCCTCCAGCGTCCTTGGGTGTAGACAAATAGCCCTTGATTTGGTTCTTGCCTACGTCGAACACCACTATTTCGTAGGGAGCCATTCGGGTGGCGCCGCGCATGTAGAACTGGACCGGCTCTCCAGCGGTTTTGTCTTTCTTTTCGATCGAGCGATCGTCGGCTAAAACGGTAACGGTGTACCGGGACTTTTTCTGGTCGGCCTTATTCAGGGCCATCTGGACTGGGCCAACGCGTTGGGGAGTCTTGCTTTTCTGCACGGTGAATTCGTAGTAGTTACGATCGCCACGGCGCCGCAACTCTTCCAGGTCGTCGCGGTTGTGCGCGATCAGGCCGCTCATTACGCCCATGTCGCCGGTGGCCCGTTTAAGTTCGCCTTTGGTGGCCTCCAGGTCCGTTCTGGTGCTTTCGATGTCTTTTTTCGCGCCACCTACTTCGGTAGCGACGGAAAGGATTTTCTCATCGCTTTCCTTTTTGACCTCAGTAAGCTCGGAAGTCAGCTTCTGATCCGAAGCTTGTTGATCCTTACGAATGGCTTCGGAGCGGCTGCGCGCTTGCGCAAGCTCGGAGCGGGTCATGCCAACTTTTTGCTCGGTGACTTCCAGGTGGCCCTTCAGGTCGGCCAATCGAGAGTTAGCCTGTTCCAACTGCGCTGACAGGACTTTGTTCTGCTCCTGTTGATGCGAGAGATCTTGCTCGAGCCGCGATTGTTGCGAATGCCCCACGTAGGCAAGAACCGCCAACCCGGCGAAGAGCACCACGAACAATACGGCGATCCAGCGCGGCGTGCCTGGACTCTCGTAGTGGTAGGTTTCCTGTGGGCTTGGTACGTTTGGAGAAATACTCATTCAGCCTCCTCAGTCAATTTACTCGGATGCGTTACCCCCAGGAAGGGTTCGCCGGAAATTATGGCCTGCGCCCGGCCGCGTGTCCATGCCGGAATCAAGCTCGCGCGCGTACGTCGGAAGTATTATCGCACGCCGCGGCGTCGGGCGAATGCGGAAGCCGGCCAGCGGGCTAGCACCGAAGTGGTCAAACCCCCTCGAGGAGTGAACTCGCCGCGGACGATGCACCACTTGGGGCGAGCGGATTTTACAATGTCGCGCAGAATCCTATTCACGGCGTTTTCATAAAAAATTCCTAGATCGCGGTAGGCCAGCAGGTACATCTTCAGAGCTTTGAGCTCCAGACACTCTTTGGCGGGCATATAGCGAATGGTGATGGTTCCGAAATCGGGCAGGCCGGTCTTGGGGCACACCGAAGAATACTCCGGGAAACGGGTGGTGATGATGTAGCCCGGAAACTGATTAGGCCAAGTTTCAAGGCTCGGTAGACGGGCATTGACGCCCGCGCGAGCGTGTTCATCAGTGTAATTGGCCATTGTGGCTCCGCGTGCTAGTGTAACGAGTAGGCAGTAATGTCCATTGAATTGTAAATTATAAAATAAAGTATCGTTTTTTTTGCTATTTTAGATTCAACGTAATGATTTGCCCAGCATGCCATTCCGGCGGTGGCCGTCGTTCCCGGCGCCGCAACATCATCGATTATGTTTTGGCGCTAGCGGGAATCGTTCCCTGGCGCTGTCCACGGTGTGAGAAGCGCTTTCACGCGCGCTCTGTAGCTCTGCGCAATGTGCGTTATGCGCGCTGCGGAATTTGCGGCAACCTGGAACTGCAGAAGATTTCTCCGGAGTATGTGGCCGGGCCGTTGTCACTCATGGCACGACTGCTGGGATTGCCGGCTTTGCGCTGCGAACCTTGCAGGCATAAGTTTTTTGCGCTTCGTCCGGTACTGCGAGAGTGCCCGCGACTCAGCTCCTCATCAGATAATCAAGCTGCGTAAACTCACTTACAGAGGTTTGCTGACTGCTTGTGTGGTACTGGCATTCGGATGTTGGTACCCTACATTCTAGCTACGCGTCTAACTAAGCATCTAATTAGGGGTCCTTGCGAGTAACTTCCCTTTAGAGGTACGACTAGTGGAAGAAGGCTACTTGAGATAGATTGCATTACGGAGGCATGAATGAACATTATTGCGGCGATCAGACAGGAAGAACGCAAACTCGAGAAAGAGTTGAGCAAGTTGCGGAAAAAATTGGATGGTGTGCGCGCGGCCGGAAAGGCACTCGGGGGCTCCGCTGGCCGGGAATTACGCACGGTGAAGAAGCGGGTGCTGTCCGAAGCTGGAAAGGCGAACATTATCAGAGCCGCCAAAAAAAGATGGGCAAAGATTCGGGCTGAGGGGAAAACGCTGGGTGGATCCGCCAAACGGGAGGTAACCACCATGAAGAAGCGGGTATTATCCGAGGCCGGGAAACGAAACATTGCCAGGGCGGCGAAGAAGCGCTGGGCCAAGTTCCGGGCGGAAACCAAGAAAGCAGTGGCCTAGAAATTTCCTAAGCTAAGAAATATTCTGGAGTTCGTGGACCTTTGTGCCGTACCGTATGCGGTGCTAAAGTTTATGGACGGTGTGGCGATATGGTGCAAGGGTTAGCACGCGGCCCTCTCAAGGCCGAAATCCGGGTTCGAATCCCGGTATCGCTGCCAAAACCTTGCCAAATGGTACGAAACCGGGGATTATGACCGAGTAAAAACAGAGGTACGAAATAAGTCAGTATCCATACGAAGCGACCCCAAAGCTCGGCCCGCAACTAACTAACAATTTGGAGATTATTTTGAATACTTACAATGTCACTCTGAAATATGAAGACCGGAAAACGGGTCCGGACGGCCGCACGATCAAGATTGATGCGTCCAGTATTGGTGGTGCGATTGGAAAGGCCACTCGGGAATTCGTGAAAAGTTTGGATCGGAAACAGCGTTTCGATATGAACAAGGGATTAAAAATCGAGGCCGTTCGAGTCACTACGGACAAGGCTGAAGCGACTACAGAGGCTCCAAAAAAAGCGGCCGAAGAACCAGAGCCGAGCGAGTAGTAATCCGGCCGACTCAGACAGAGTGATGCTGGTACTCGTGTTGTCAACGAGTCCCTGCTGGTGTTTCATTACTTTGAGAAAAAAAGCCACTATCCGGGGCGGCCGACACCCAAGGCGTCCGCCACGCGATTGATATAGTTGAACCAGGACGCGATGAGCGTGATCTGCAGAATTCCGCGATCATCGAAACCTGCTGCGCGGAGCGCCACATGGTCTGCCGGGCTGCATTGCGTGGCGTCTTTGGTCAACTTCACCACATAATCGATCATGATGCGGTCTTGCTCACTGATTGGCGCGCTTTTGTAATCCCGTTGCAGCGCCTCAACCATTTCTTTGTTCAGTGTTACGCGACGCAGAAACTCTGCGTGTGACTCGATTCAATAGTGGCAGCGGTTGGTGACCGACACCATGGTGGCAATCATTTCGTGCTGGTGGCGGGTCAGCGGCAAATCGGGAGATAGCAAAGCGCCATACGTGCTGAAGGCATGGAAGAGAGCGTCGGGCAGGAGCGTGTGAGAAGCGACTATGCCGGCCGCTTCGCCCGCGCCGTCGACGGACGCAACGGGTGTGAGGTATTCGACAGGATAAAGTCTGCGCTGGGACTCCATCGCGTTTTTGACGCGCTCGTCTTGGTCCATTCGAACAGTCTTGATCCAGGTCATATGCGCTCCCATGGGAATTAGCGTTGCGGCTCACGACTCATCAAGACTCAGCATATAAAAAAATCGGCCGGATGGCTTCGATCATCCGGCCGCGGTGCAATGGGGAGTGCTTCAGAGTTCGGCCAGTTGCCGTACCGTGAAGCGGGGTGTCCTATGGAAAACTTATAGGGCTAATTTGAATTACTGGCAATAATGCAAAAACATTAGGGTAGGTTGAGTTTAATGGGCATTGGACGTGTGGTGAGCTCGCGTGATAATTACTCTGAGGTGCTACTAACAGTAGACAAACTACCTGGAGACGGGATGAACAAGAGCGATCGGCAATTGGGGATGGATCGATCCATTACGCGGCGCGATTTTCTGGACGGTGTGCGTATTGCCATCGGTGGCGCGATAGCTACGTCGGTCCTTCCTGGCTTAGACCTGGTCGCAGAAACTGCTGAGCCATTCGCCCAAGACCAGCCTGGTTACTACCCACCGGCGCTTACCGGCATGCGCGGTAGCACGGACGGATCGTACGAAGCTGCGCATGCGTTGCGAGATGGAGATTTCTGGAAGAAAGCGGGCCAACCGAAGAGAATCGACGAAGTATACGATTTGATCGTGGTGGGCGGCGGCTTGAGCGGGCTAGCGGCCGCATATTTTTATCGCCGGCAAAATCCGTCCGCGCGGATTTTGATCCTTGAAAACCACGATGATTTTGGCGGTCATGCCAAGCGCAATGAATTTCGTCCGGGTGGGCGGTTGCTGCTTGCCAATGGCGGCACGTGGGCGATTGAGTCGCCGTTCCCGTACAGCAAAGAAGCAGCTGGATTGATGGCCGACCTACAGATTGATCCAGCGGCGCTGGCGGAAAAGTGCGACGTCAAAGACGCGTACAAAAATCTGCAGAGCGCTTACTTTTTTGACAAGGAGACATTTGGCTCGGACAAATTTGTTCCCGGCGGGCCGGGCCGCCGTAACCGTAATGGCGGCGGCAATCTCAGTGACTTCGTTCAGAAGACACCCTTGTCGGAAAATGCCAGGCGCGATTTTTTACGTTTGAATGAAACGATTGTCGATTTTTTTCCGGGACTTTCCTCTGACGAAAAAAAGGACCGCCTGTCGCGCATCAGCTACAAAGATTATTTGTTGAAGGTGGTGAAGGTCGATCCAGGTGTTGTCCCGGTTTATCAGGTGCAGACGCAAGGCCTGTATGGCGTGGGCATTGATGCGGTCAGCGCGCTCGATTGCTGGGTACTGCGCAGTCCTGGATTCGCAGGTTTAAACCTGGCGCCGGGGCCGCATCCACGAATGGGCTTTACCGCGCGAGGATTCGCGACTCCCAAACCCGACTATGAATTTCATTATCCGGACGGTAACGCTTCGATCGCGCGCATGTTAGTTCGGGTTTTGATTCGTGGATCCATTGGTGGCAAAACGGCCGAGGATATTGTTACGGCCAAGACGGACTACAGCAAACTCGATCAACCCAGTTCGATGGTGCGAATCCGGTTGAACAGCACGGTGGTACATGCTCGCCACGCGGGCGATGTAGGGTCAGCGCGGGAAGTGGAAGTCAGCTATTCGCGCGAAGGAAAACTTTACTCCGTGCGTGGCAAAGGTGTGGTGATGGCCTGCTGGAATACGGTAATCCCGTATGTATGCCCGGAGCTGCCGCAAACGCAGAAAGATGCGTTGCTCTACGGGACAAAAGTGCCGTTGGTGTACACCTCGGTTGCGATCAAGAATTGGAAGGCCTTCGAGAAGCTGGGGGTCTATCACGTGTCTTGTCCCGGCATGTATCACACGCACGTTTCGCTGGATAATGCCGTGACGATTGGTGATTACAAGGCTCCCGTGTCGCCGGAAGAGCCCATTCTGGTGCGGCTGACGAAAACCCCGTGCGCTCCGGGACTTCCTGAACGGGAACAGCATAAAGTGGGTAGGGCAGAGCTGCTGGTGACGCCGTTCGAAACCTTCGAACGCAAACTTCGCGATCAACTTTATCGCGTGCTGGGCGCGGGCGGTTTCGACTCGGCGCGGGACATCGACGCCATCACCGTCAATCGCTGGCCGCACGGTTACGCGTATGAATACAATCCGCTGTTCGATCCGGATTGGCCGCCGGGCCAATCGCCTTGCGAAATTGGACGCAAACCGTTTGGCAGAATCACTATTGCCAACGCTGACGCCGCGGCTGCGGCTTACACGGATCAAGCGATGGATCAGGCCTATCGCGCGGTTCAAGAACTGGCGCGAGTTCCCGCATAAATTATGCGGTGCGGAGATTTACAATCCTGGACGGCAGACCAAATTGGCTAGCACTTGAATCTTCCTTGCTGTAACGCTTCGTGTTTATCCTCATCGAAATAAACAGGAGAAACACTCATGCCTTTCGTACGCATCTTCCTTCGCGCCGGAACTTCGCCCGAATATCGCAAAGCTTTAGGAGATGGTGTTCACCGCGCGTTAGTTGAAACAATCGCGGTACCCGCAAACGATCATTTCCAGGTGATCAGCGAGCATTCCGCGTCTGATTTGATTTACGATCCGGGATATCTCGGTGTGCATCGCTCCGACCGGTTCGTGCTGGTACAAATCATATTGAGCATTGGCCGCAAGCCGCAGCAAAAGCGAAAACTGTTCAAGCGAATCGCCGAAAACCTGGCGGAGTCTCCAGGATTACCGGCGCAGGAACTCATGATGGTTCTGGTGGAAACTACGTGGGAGAACTGGTCCTTTGGCAACGGTGAAGCGCAATACATGGATAGTTGAGAACGCTCACCTGGGCGTAGGTTTTATGCCTTTAGATTCGGTGCATTCGTAGCGGCCTGCGGCGAGGTCCTTGAATTCTTCGTTTCTGCCACTGGGCCAATCGATGGTGACGCGATCGATTTTGTCGCGCTTGCCGAGACCAAAAGTGACTGGCAACTCCGACTGCGAAAGATAGCTGGAACCGCCGTGCACCAGGCGGGATTGAGTTTGCCCGTCGTAGAAAATGCGTACACAGGCGCCGATAGCATCGCGATTCGATTTCGTGCCGACCAGACGAAAGCGGATGCTGCGATTGCCTGACGATTGATCGTTGCGAAACAGATAGGCGGGACCATTGTTGGTGGTCATGAGAACGTCGAGATCGCCGTCGCCATCAAAGTCCCCGTACGCCAAGCCGCGTCCCACTTTAGGTTTTTCAAATCCGCCGCCAACCGCGGCGGCGACATCGCGAAATTCTAGATTTCCGGCGTTGAGAAACAATTGTGGAGGCTGCGCGTAGCCGACGTTGCCGCGAATGTTGCGCACCGTTTCGTCGATGTGGCCGTTGGCTACGGCGAGATCGAGGGCGCCGTCGAGATTCACGTCCAGAAAAGCGCAGCCGAATCCCAGAGTGCTCTTGGATGGGCCGCCGACGCCGCTTGCCTGTGAGATGTCGTCATAGGCGGTGGGCGAAACAGCGCGATACAAACCAATCATTTCGTTATCAAAATTTGTGATGGCCACGCCAGGCCGTCCGGAATTGTCGAAATCGCCGGTGTCCACGCCCATTCCAGCGCGAGCCTTGCCTTCGGTGCTGAAAGCTAGTCCGGCTTCCACGGCGACGTCTTTGAATTTTCCATTGCGCAAATTGCGATAGAGCTTATTTGGTTGCGTATCGTTGGCCACCAGCAGGTCGGGCCAACCATCCTGATCGTAATCAAACATGGCCACGCCGAGAGATTTGGAGCTGCTGTCGAAGACTCCGCTCGTGGCGGTGACATCTTCGAAGGTGCCGTCGCCGCGATTGTGAAACAGCCAGCAGGTGTTGCCGCGATACGCTTCCGGAGTGCAGTAGGATTTATGCGTGCCGTCGAGACTGCAAAACACGTCGTGCTCCGGCGACCAGCGCACGTAGTTGCATACGAATAAGTCCAGCAAACCATCGCGGTCGTAATCGAGCCACAAGGCGGAGGTGCTGAAGCCTTCGTGGCTGAGAAATCCGGCGGTGCGGGTAACGTCGGTGAATTTGCCGTCGCCATTGTTGCGGAAGAGATGACTCTGGCCGACACAGCTGATAAAAATATCCGGAAAGCCATCGTTGTTGTAATCGCCGATGGCGACGCCCATGCCATACATTTCGATATCGAGGCCAGCGGCGCGGGTGACATCAGTAAAAGATCCGTTCCGATTGTTGCGATACAAATGGAGAGTCGATTTCTGGCGCTTGTGGCCGGGCCAATCGATGCCATTGACCAGCAAAATGTCTTGCCAACCGTCGTTGTCGTAGTCGAGAAAACCGCAGCCGGAGCCCAGTGTTTCGGGCAGAAATTTTCCGCCGAAGGCTCCGCTATTGTGCTGAAACTGGATTCCTGCAGCGGCGGTGACGTCGGCGAAGCTGAATCCGAGCGGGGCGGGCGGTGTGGCAAGAAGATTGCGTGGCACGAAGGCGGCGTTAAGGGCCAAGGCGCCGGCTGCGGCAAAGAACTGGCGACGCTTCATGTAAGCCCGGGCCTCATGGAAGCCCCCCCCATCATTGCCAATTTTCATGGAAGGTTAACTAGCCCGTTGCGAATGGCGTACACCACCAACTCAGCGGTTTTGTGAATGCCCAGCGCATCCATGATGTTGGCGCGGTGCACGGCCACGGTGTTGGAGCTGAGCTTCAAATCAACGGCAATTTCCTTGTTGGATTTTCCCGCCACGATGTGCTGAAGAATTTCTAGTTCGCGGGTAGTGAGGCCAGAGCCGCGTTCGCCCTTGAGCGCTGCCGGTTTCGAAACCTGGGGGTCCAGGACCGCTTTGCCTATTGCGACAGTTTTAACGGCGCTGACCAGATCAAGTTCCATGGCATTTTTTAAAACATATCCACGCGCGCCGGCGTCGAGCGCCTGGCGCACCAGGGTGTCTTCGGAGTGCATGCTCAACATCAAAATTTCCACAGCGGGAAATTCCTTGCGAATGCGACGCGTGGCTTCGATGCCATTGAATTCGGGAAGGGCGCAGTCCATCACGATTACCTGCGGGCGCAATTCGAGCGCCAGTCGAACGGCTTCGGGGCCATCGCTGGCTTCCGCGACGACAGAAATTTCTGGATCATCTTCCAGCATGCGGCGGAACCCGCGCCGCACCAGGGCATGATCGTCGACCAGCAAAACGGTGATTTTACGCGGCATGAGTTTGCAATTTGTCCTGGGGAATTTTGACGCGAAGCAAAGTTCCTCCCTGCGTAGGATGTGAGATTTCCAGAGTTGCACCGATTAGTTCGGCGCGCTCACGCATGCCCACTAATCCGATGCCCCGGGGAGCATCTCCATTTGGGGTATTCGGGCTGACGAATCCTTTGCCGTGATCTTCCACTTCCAATTCCAGGGCACGCGGCAGAAATTTAAGACGAACCCAAGCTTCGATAACGCCGGCGTGGCGGCTAACGTTGTTAAGGGCTTCCTGAACGATGCGATAAAGATGAACGCCCGCGCCGGTATCTACGGGAAACGACTGGCCGGATTTTTCATAGTGCAAACGAATGCCGGTTTGCCGCTCCACCGTAGGAATATACCAGTCCAAAGTGCTCTCGAGACCCGCTTCTTCAAGCAAGACAGGATGAAGCGCCTGTGAAAGGCTGCGAATATTATTCAGCGTGGATTGCGCTATTTCGAGGACTTCCTGAAGATCCGCGCGAAGCGGCGAACCTTCGGGGGCCTGATTTCCGGCGCGTCCCAACATGGCACCAATGGCGGTGAGGACTTGTCCAAACTCGTCATGCAATTCTCGCGAGATGTGTCTGAGTGTGGATTCTTGCGTGGAAATTAATTTCTGAGCGAGATCGCTACGCTGTTCCGACAGCTCCGCGAGTCGCGCGAATATCTGCCGGTTGGCGCGAATGAGGTAAAGGCTGGTGAGCACGATGGCAATCAGCGTGGCAGCGAGGAAAAGATACAGCTGCCGTTGCACGCTGTCGTAAATGTGCGCGATGCGCGCAGCGGCTTGCTCCTCGCCTTCATTATTTTCGACGAGCAGACGCGATACGGCAGTGCTTAAAGCCTGCTGGCGGGCCTGAAGGGTCAGGCGGATTTGCTCACGCGCTTCAGCTTCTTTGGCAGCAGTGGCTAGGGCAAACATGCGGTTCACCGCATCCCAGAATTGCGCAAGCGACTGGTCGAGATAGAGGCGCTGCTCAGGTGTGCGGTTGGCGCCGGCAAATTGTTCTTCGAGTCTCAGTGCGGCATCCAGATCGGCATGAATGCGATCGAACTGCGCGGACCATGCGGTGAGAGGATAAGGCTCGGCGGCGTCAAGCATGTCGCGCATGGCCAGCGCGATAGAATTCAAATCATTCTGAATGCGCAGAAGCTCTAGTGAGTCTTTGCGATTACGGTTGACCATGTCGCTCTGCAGGCGGCGCAAACCCGAAAGCTGCACGGTAATGTAGGACGCGTAAGCCAGCACGGCGGCCAGAGTGATGATCAAACCGAAAAGCAAGCCGGTGGTCGGCGAGCGCTGGGAGGGGAGCTTCTGCACGGGCTGCACCGGGAAAGAATACCTCAGGCGAGGATGCGGCGGCGCAATTCGGCGACCAGCCCGATCATAACGGCGCAACCGAAGAGCGGAACCAGCAAGCCCACTCGCAAACTGTTGGCGTGTTGCGAAACAAATCCTACCAACCACGGCATCGTCGCGCCGCCAAGTGCGGCCATCGAAAACATCACGCCGCCAAGCCGGCGAGCCCGCTCGCCATACCATTTGGAAAGCCAGGAAATAAAAATGGGATAAACGCTGGCGAGGCCAAAGCCAGCCAGCACCACGGCGAGAATAACGTGCGAGCGGGTGGCAGCCAGGAGCAACCATGTTGTTCCGGCGGCTGAGAGCAGCAAGCTGGTAATCACCAGCAAGCTTTCGTTGACTCTGGTGAGAATCAAGGCGGATATCCCGCGACCAGATAATAAGCCGACCCAGAAAAACATCGGCATGACTACGGAGGCGTTCCCCATACCGACGCGATGGGCCTGCTCGGCTGCCCAGCCGGAGATGCCGTTTTCCGTGCCGATGTATAAAAAAAAGAGCAGGGCCAGGGCCACAGGAACGTTGAGGGGATGCGCAGGAGTGATGTTTTGTTCAGCGGTCGCGGTGCTGGGTGATTTTCGAGACAGGGCGTCGAAGTTCAAACTTGCAAAGAAAATGCTTAGAAGTAGCGCGCAGGCGGCTACGGAAAGCAAAATTGTAGAAAAGCGATCAGCTTTGAGCCCGGCCAATAGCAGAAGCGGACAGGCGATGGCGCCGATGCCCCAGGCCATATTCAATACATTTAGCGCCGCAGCGCGTCGCGCCCCGGAAATTTCTGCGATACAGAGATTGGTGGTCGGAATGGCTACTCCAAAACCAAAGCCGTACGACGCCGTGGCCAACAACGCGATGTATTGGCTAACGCTGTTCAAGCCGGTAACTCCCGCGGCCATGAGGAAAAAGCCCAGTACCAGTGCGTCTCGATAGCCGCGTGTGGATAGAATCGCGCTGGCGAGCAATACCCCCAGCAGCGACCCGGTGAATTGCGTGGTAAAGAATAAGCCCGCTTGCGAATCGTCAAGAGTCCAGCGTGCTATGAATGTTGGAAGGCTGGGGCCGAGTATTGTGGCGATCATGCCGCTGACTACGAAACCTGCGAATAGCGTTGCCTGGACAAACTTGAGGTGGCGGGCTTCTTGGGTAGTGGAGACCGGCAACATGCGCGTTGTTATTTTGCGCGAGGTTAAGGCTGTGGGCAATGAGACAGTAGCTTGCGGGGCGGTCTTCGGCGTCCTTTTCATTTCTACCAACGTCTGACAGAAATCAAAAGTTAGTGAAGTAAAATTTATACTGGGATGAAATGCCATGATTGATGTCGGGTTGATCGGGTTTGGTTTAGCGGGCCGTGCATTTCATGCCCAGGTGATTCGTGCTACTCCAGGATTGCGGCTAGCTGCGATTTTGCAGCGCCACGGAAACGAAGCGGCTGAAAAGTATCCTGACGTGCCAGTGGTGCGCAGCGCCGAGGAACTTCTGGATATCCGCGAGATTCGACTTGTGGTGATCGCCGCGCCGAACGAGACCCATGCGCAGATTGCCCGGCAGTGCTTGAAGGCGGGCCGCGATGTAGTGGTGGACAAACCGTTCACCACTACATTGAAGGACGCTGCGGAGCTCGTTGAACTGGCGCGAAAATGCGGAAGACTGATTACCGTTTATCAAAACCGGCGATACGACGGGGATTTTCAAGCTATTCGACAGATTGTTGGGGACGGCACGCTCGGACGAATTGTTCGTTTCGAAACAAATTATGATCGTTTTCGGCCTGATTTGAAGCCGGGAGCGTGGCGCGAACGCGTTGGGCCGGGCAGTGGGATCCTGTTCGACATCGCGCCGCATTTGATCGATCATGCGCTGGTGCTATTCGGGCTGCCGAAAGCGGTTACCGCGGATATCCGGATGGAACGCACTGTCGCGGTGGTCGATGATTCGTTCGACGTGGTGCTGCACTACTCGGCGGGTATGCGCGCGGTGCTTCGTTCGACGATGCTGGCGGTCGCGCCGCGCCCAAGATTTGTGTTACACGGCACTCGCGGATCATTTGTTAAGCAGACCTTCGATCCACAGGAGATAAATTTGCGTCGCGGATATATTCCGGAGAGTGGGCCGTGGGGTGGCGAGCCTGAGGAAGATTGGGGTGTTCTAACCACCATGGAGAACGACGTAGTTACGAAACGCAGCGTGCCATCCGCGACGAGCGATTACCGCGATTACTACGCCAACGTGCGAGACGCGATTCTGGGCCGTGCGACGCTGGCGGTGACTCCTGAATACACCTTGGACGTGATGCGCGTTTTGGAGATGGCGCAAGAGAGTAGCAGAACGCGTTGCACGATAGGTTGGTAGAGTTGCGTATAATCTTTGGAGAAGTGCTGCAGGAGCGCTGCGTTGCCCAAGATTGAACTAGCTCCGTCGATATTGTCCGCGAATTTTGCGCAGCTTGCCGTGGATGCGAAGGCTGCACTGGACGGCGGTGGCACGTTGCTGCACGTCGACGTGATGGACGGCCATTTTGTACCGAATATCACCATTGGTCCGCCAGTCGTTAAGTCGCTGCGCGCGGCGATTCCGAACGTAATTTTTGATTGTCACTTGATGATTGAACGGCCGGACGAATTGATTCCGACTTTCGCGGAAGCCGGGGCGACCTGGATCTCAGTGCACCAGGAAGCTTGCGTGCATCTGAACCGCACGCTGCATCTCATCGACGCGCATGGTTGCCGGCCAGGAGTGGTGATCAATCCGGCTACGCCGGTAGAGATGCTCGATGAAGTGTTGGACATCGTTCACCACGTGCTGGTGATGTCTGTGAATCCGGGTTTCGGCGGGCAGAAATTTATTCGGGGAGCCCTTCGCAAGATTGAGGCACTCGCTAACACGCGCGCAAAGCTCGGACTTAATTTCAGAATCGAAGTCGATGGTGGCATCGCGCTGGATACGGTTGCGGATGTGGTGCGCGCGGGAGCGGAGCTGCTGGTTGCGGGGAATGCCGTTTTTGGAAGCGGAAATATCGGTGAAAATGTCAGAAAGCTTCTGCAAGCCGCCAAGGGCGCGAAACTCGCGCGTGCTTAATTAGCGGCACGTTTTTGCAACACGAATTTTTCCATCGCTTCGGCAAAACCTTCCTGTTGATTTGAAGCGGTGACGTAAGTCGCGGATTTCTGCACTTCCGGGCTGGCATTCCCCATGGCGATGCTGACGCCGCTTTTGCGAAACATCAGCACGTCGTTGGGCATGTCGCCGATGGTTGCGATTTGATCGGCAGGGATATTTAAAAGTTCGGACATCGCCAGCACCACCTCGCCTTTATTAGCCTTGGGGTGGGTCACGTCCAGGTAATACGGCTGCGAGCGCGCGGCGGAGGCCCGATTGCCGCAGGCTTCCTGGGTGTCTTTTTCGCAGCGTTGCACGGCCTCGAGGTCGTCGCTGACGCCCACAACTTTGGCGACATTTTCCAGCAGGTTGTCAAAGCCAGGCACCACAATCGGTGCGAATTTTACGGTCCACTGTTCGCGCGCAACGTGCGGAGCATTCACATCGCGTACATACCAGTCGCGCCCGGTGTAAATCCAGACGTCCAGTTTATGGTCGAGAATTATTTGGATGACTTTTTCAACCATGGCGCGCGGCAGGAAATTTTCACGCACGATGGTGGTCATGTCGGGCTTGGTTATCACGCCGCCATTGAAAGCGGCCAGCGGCTCATCGATTTTCAGCGGATCGATCAGCATGGCCATACCTCGCGGGGGACGCCCGCTGGTGACGGCGAACTTGATGCCCGCGGCACGCAGGGCCATAACAGATTGAACGGCGCGCGGCGTCAGGATTTTTTCTTGCGTCACCAGTGTGCCGTCGACATCAGCGATAACCAGGCGTGCCGGTTTTTGAGGATTTGGAGTGGTCATACGGTCCTCGCGAGGGTCACTGCTCCTGATAATTCCAAAGCAGGCCGCCATCAACGAAAATTGTAGTGCCGGTGATATAGCTGGATTCGTCGGAGGCCAGAAAAACCGCGACGGAGGCTACGTCGCTCGGCTCGCCGAGGCGCTTGAGAGGAATATTTTCGAGCAAAGCCTTCAGTTTTACCGGGTCGTTCAACAGCGCCTTGTTGATAGGCGTTTCGACCGCGCCCGGCGCAATGGAATTTATGGTGATGCCCTGTGGCGCGAGCTCAATAGAAAGGTCGCGCGTCAACATTTTGACGCCACCTTTGCTGGCGCAGTAAGTGGCGAAATGAGGGAAGGGAAGTTCTTCGTGAACGGAACTGAGGTTAATGATCTTGCCGCCAGCCTTGGCCTTCATTTTATGTTTGACGAAGGCCTGGCTGATGAAGAACAAACCCTTTAGATTTACGTTTAAAACAAAGTCGTAATCGGCTTCCGTAACTTCCCAGAATTCAGCGCGCTTTTCTACACCAGCATTGTTGATGAGCACGTCGATTTTGCCGAGCTGGCGCGCAGTTTCTTCGACAAAGCGCTGGCCGTCCGCAATTTTGGAGACATCCGCTTGCACGGCGATGGCTTTAGCCCCGTTGGCGCGAAGGCTTTCGACAACTTTTTCCGTACCGGGCTTGTCGGAGAGATAACAGATGGAAACAGCGGCGCCTTCCTGGACAAAACGCTGGGCAATGCCCAGTCCGATACCTTGATTGCCTCCGGTGATGGCTACGACTTTGCCTTGCAGGCGATTGGACATTTCACCTCCCGGTTATTTACGCGATATGGGAAACGAACTATTCATAGAAAACAAATCGCCGCGAAGTAATCTCTCCGGTGGTGCCGAAGCTTTCGGTGATCCTCGGCGAGCGAACGATCAGTTATTTTTCAATAAATGATAGTGCAAGCGTCAATCGCTCACGCGACGCTCACGTCCGGGCTCAGATAAACGTCCTGAATGGCGTTCAACAATTGCACGCCCTCTTTCATCGGGCGTTGGAATGCTTTTCGGCCGGAGATGAGTCCAGTGCCGCCGGCGCGCTTATTGATGACAGCGGTGGTTACCGCTTCTTCGAAATCATTCGCACCGGAAGCGCCGCCACTGTTGATCAGCCCGGAGCGACCCATGAAGCAGTTGGCCACCTGATAGCGGCAGAGATCGATGGGATGATCGCTGGAGAGTTCGGTGTAGATGCGCTTGTCAAACTTGCCGTAACTGGAATCGCCCATGTTCAGCGCTGCGTAGCCGCCATTATTTTCGGGCAGCTTTTGCTTGATGATGTCCGCTTGAATGGTTACGCCCAGATGGTTGGCTTGGCCGGTTAGATCGGCGGAGAGGTGATAATCCTTATCTTTTTTGAAGGCGGGGTTGCGGAGGTAGCACCACAAAACGGTGGCCATGCCTAGCTCATGGGCTGCGGCGAAGGCTTGGCTTACTTCCACGATCTGGCGTCCGCTTTGTTCGGAGCCGAAATAAATCGTGGCGCCCACGGCCGCAGCGCCCATGTCATGGGCTTCCTTGACGGTGCCGAAGAAAATCTGATCGGCTTTGTTGGGATAGGTCAGCAACTCGTTATGGTTCATTTTTACGATGAAGGGGATTTTGTGCGCATACTTGCGCGCCACCGCGCCAAGCACGCCGAACGTAGAGGCTACCGCGTTGCAGTTGCCCTCCATGGCGAGCTTGACAATATTTTCCGCGTCGAAATAGTCGGGATTTTTCGCGAAGCTCGCGCCGGCAGAATGTTCGATACCCTGGTCGACCGGCAGAATCGAAAGATAACCGGTATTCGCCAGGCGGCCGCGGCCGAACATTCGCTGCAAATTGGCAAGCACCCGGATATTGCGATCGGAAATTGCCCAGATGCGGTCGACAAAATCGGGTCCGGGCAAATGCAAACGATCTTTTGAAATTTTCGGGGAATTGAAGCCCAAGAGAAATGCCGCTTTGGCTCCCAAATAAGTTTCAATTTTTCCGGTGCTTGCGCTGGTGGCCATGTGTGTCTCCTCTTTTATTCTCGAATAGCGTTAGTGAGCATACTGCCTGCGGCTTCATCGACCAGCCACAGTAATTTTCCGTTGGTGGGCTGCAGCAGTTGAGCCGGCAACTGTTCAGGTTCGTAGGGGCCTTCGAGCACACCCTTGAGCGCCAACGTTTTTTCCTTTCCTGCGACCATGAAAAGAATCATGGCAGCGTTATTGGCTGCTGGGGCGGTGAAGGTGATGCGCTCGGTATACAGTTTACCGACCCAGTTGCGAACTACCGTGCGACCCTGAGCGTGCAACGCTTTTGTTCCCGGAAAGAGCGAGAGGGTGTGACCTTCGTCGCCCATGCCCGCTAAAACCAGATCCAATCGCGGAAACTCCGCGTCTTTGAGATGGAAATACGTGCATAAATCTTGTTCGTACTCCTTGGCGGCGCGCTCAGGGTCGGGATATTCGCCCTTCATGCGGTGCACTTGCTCGGGTTTCATCGGAGCTTGGGTAATCAGGGTTTCCGAAGCCATTTTGAAATTACTTTGCGGATCGTCCGGTCCCACGTGGCGTTCATCGCCGAAGAACAAATGCATTTTATCCCAGGGAACTTTGGCGCGCAGATCGGGGTCAGTGGCTAACAAAGAGTAAAGCAGTTTCGGAGTCGAGCCGCCAGACAACGCCACCGAGAAAGATCCGTGATTTTTAACGGCGGACTCGGCCATCTTTACAAACTCTTCCGCGGCCCGTCTGGCGATGGCAGGATTGTCCGTCAGAATATAAACTTCGCGTTGTTTTGCGGCGGCCGGCATCAGGCGATTCCTACACGGTCAATTGGGATACTACGATCGCTGGTGCGGTTGCGCCGGCCAAGCCCTTCGTTGCCGGCGTTGTGCCACTCACGGCCATCGCGTTCCAGCAACTCCTTAGCTTCATGAGGACCCCAGGATCCCGCGGGGTAGTTAGGAAAATCACGCGGCGGCAAAGCGTGCCAGACATCCAGGATGGGTTGAATGACGTTCCAACCGGCTTCCACCATGTCGGCGCGTTGGAAAAGCGTGGCGTCGCCAACCATGCAATCGCGCAACAGGCGCTCGTACCCGGTGCTGTGCTCCGTTCCGAAATAAGTGGCGTAATCGAAGTCCATATTCACGAGACCTAGCTTCATTACGGAGCCGGGAACTTTGGCGCCGAAGCTGAGAGAGATGCCCTCATCGGGTTGGATGTGAACGACCAGGCGATTGGTCTCAAGATTACGCACGCTGGTATTGCGGAATAGAACGAAAGGCGTGCGTCGGAATTGAATCACGACTTCGGTTTCGCGTTGCGCCAGACGCTTGCCAGTACGCAAATAAAAGGGAACGCCGGCCCAGCGCCAATTATCTATCTGAAGCTTCAAGGCCACGAACGTTTCAGTGTTTGAATCGCGCGCCACGTCAGGTTCGCTGCGATAACCGACGACACGCTGACCATCAATGGTGCCCTCGCCGTATTGACCGCGAACCATGCAGGTCAGCACTTCCTCCGGACCGAACGGTTGAATAGCGTGAAGGACTTCGGCTTGCTTGTTGCGGACTTCATCGGCGTCGAAGGAAATGGGCGGCTCCATGGCCGTCATGGTCAGTAATTGGAAGAGATGATTCGGGACCATGTCGCGAAGAGCGCCGGCAGTTTCATAGAAGCCGCCGCGGTGTTCCACGCCGACAGTTTCCCCGGCAGTGATTTGCACGTGATCAACGTAGTTGCGATTCCATAGCGGTTCGATGATGTTGTTGGAGAAACGGAAGACCATCAGATTCTGAACGGTCTCTTTTCCAAGATAATGATCGATGCGGTAAATCTGATTTTCGGTGAGAACTTGTTTCAGGTCCTGGTTAAGCTGTCTTGCAGATTCGAGGTCGTGGCCGAAGGGCTTTTCAACGATTACACGAGCCCAATGGCCGTCTTCTTCTTTGGTGAGGCCGGCCTCGCCCAGTTGTTCCGCGATAGCTGAGAAAAATCTAGGGGCCACCGCGAGATAGAAAAACTTATTACCGAGCGTATTGTGCTCTTTAGCAGCTTCGTCGATTTGTTCCCTGAGGCGTTGGTATGCCTGGGGATCCTGAAAATCTGCTTTTACGTAATAGATGCGTTCCGTAAACCAGTTCCAGAGTTTCTGATCGATCGGCGAAGCCGCATATTTGGGAATCTCGTCCGTCAACATTTTGCGAAATGTCTCGGTGGTGAAGTCATTGGCAGCAAAACCAACGATGGCGAATTGCTTGGAGAGCAGCCCGTCGCTCGCTAGATTGCAAAGCGCGGGAATTAACTTTCGTTTGGTCAAGTCGCCGCTCGCACCAAAGATGACCATGACGCAGGGCGCCCCTACGGGATTAGGATCCAAATGATTCAAGCTCATGAACGAGGGCCCTGCCTTCGGTTTGCGATTGTTGCTAAGACTTCCAAATCTTATTTCGCTGCTTTTTTCTCAAGGTGTCCGCCGAACTGATATCGCATGGCGGACAAAATCTTCCCGGCGAACTCATCTTCGCCTTGTGACGAAAAGCGTTGATATAGCGCTGCGCTGAGCACCGGAGCTGGGGTGGTGGACTCAATCGCGGCCATGATGGTCCAGCGGCCTTCTCCAGAATCGGAGACACGTCCTGAAAAACCGTCCAGGTTGGGCTTATCTAAAAGTGAAATGGCGGTCAGATCGAGCAGCCAAGAGGCAACCACGCTCCCGCGGCGCCAAAGTTCCGTTACATCCGCAAGATTAAAGTCATATTGGTAATGGCTTGGATCGCGCAACGGTGCAGTTTCAGCATCTGTTTCACGGTGACCTTTGCCGACGTTGGCGTGCTTTAAAATATTTAAGCCTTCGGCGTAGGCAGCCATCAAGCCGTACTCGATTCCGTTGTGGACCATTTTCACGAAGTGGCCGGCGCCGGACGGGCCGCAATGCAGATAACCCTCTTCAGCGGTGCCGGCGGCTTTTTCGCGGCCGGGAGTGCGATCAATATTTCCGCGGCCAGGCGCCAGGGTGTTGAAAATGGGATCGAGATGCTTCACGACATCGTTTTCACCGCCAATCATCTGGCAATAGCCGCGCTCCAGGCCCCATACGCCGCCGCTGGTGCCCACGTCAACGTAGTGCAGGCCCTTCGCGGATAATTCTTTTGCGCGACGAATGTCGTCGATGTAGTAGGAGTTTCCGCCGTCAATGAGAATGTCGCCTTTCTCAAGCTTGGGGACGAGATCACGTAGCGTGGCATCGACCACACCGGCGGGAACCATGAGCCAGATGGCGCGAGGCTTCTGCAACTTGCTTATAAAGTCATCGAGAGAGTTGCTGCCAGTCGCGCCATCGCTGGCGAATTTCTTTACAGTGTCGGGCGTCCGGTCATACACGACACACTGGTGGCCGTTTTTCACCAGGCGAAGCACCATATTGCCGCCCATTCTTCCGAGCCCGATCATGCCAAGCTGCATCTTCTCGCCCTCCGCGATTTTTACCCTGAAGCTTTGCAATTTGCTCAACTAGGCGATGGCCTGTTTCACCGCTTTCGTCAATGTAGCCAAGCCGGCGGCCACGTCTTTGCCGAGATGTACGCGCAACGCGCGGCGCCCCCGTTCGGCAAGTACCGCAAAATCGCCACGCGCTTGCGCGGCTTTCACGACGCCAAAAGAATATTTCTGTCCGGGCACGGGAAGATCGATAGCGTCGTCGCAGGTGATCTGCAGAAAAACGCCATTGTTGGGGCCGCCCTTGTAGGCTTGACCGGTGGAATGCAGGAAGCGCGGCCCAAAACCAAGCACCGTGGCGACTTTCTTGCGGTCGCGAACGGCAAGGCGTATGGCCTGCATGGCTTTCTCGTTGGCGTCATTCATGGTGATGTAGCCAAGCACCGCGAAGTAATCGCCGGCGTGCAACCGGCTGAGATGCGCTTTAAGAATTTCCGCGAGCCGCGGTTTTCCTTTGAGGACTTCGACATTCTTGTCGTCGGCGTACAGCTTGACGCCGTCGCCTGCAAAGAACGGACTTTCTTCCGGCAACTGGCCGGATTTTTCGTATTGGCTGGTTAATTTCTTCGTTTCGATCTTGCTGGCTTCCACGTCCGGCTGATTGAAAGCGTTGATGCCAATGATAGAGCCTGCGACGGCGGTAGCAATTTCCCAACGGAAAAATTCCTGGCCAAGGTTGTAAATATTGTCGACGGTGATGCGCACCACCGGGTGTCCAGCGGCTTCGAGAGCTGCGATGGCGGTGTCCTGCGATTTATCCGGGGCGGTTTCCAGCCGCAGATAGGCGAACACACGATCGTTGCCGTAGATGTCGGGATTGGCGAGGGGCTCACGGTCCACGGGAATAATCCCTTTGCCGACTTTGCCGGTGGATTCAGCGAGCAGTTGTTCCAGCCAGGCGCCAAGATCGGAAACTCCAGGCGAGGCCGCAATGGTCACTTTGTCCCGGCCATGATTCGTCGCCACACCGAGCACCATGCCGAGCAGTGCACCCGGGTTGGAATCCGCCGGGACAGCCGCGCCGCAAGCCTTCACCATTTCAGCAGTGTTGTTTAGAAACTTTGGGACATCGATGCCCATGATGGCCGCGGGAACCATGCCGAAATTAGAGAGTGCGGAATACCGGCCACCAATACCCGGAACGCCCATGAAGATTTTGCGAAATTTATCGCGCTCGGCCACTTCCTGCAGTTTCGAGCCTGGGTCGGTAATGGCGATGAAGCGTTTGCCAACTTCCGCCTCGCCGACTTTTTCCTTCACGCGCTCGAAGAAATATTGCTTGTAAATGTTGGGCTCGAGGGTGCTGCCGGATTTGCTGGAGACAATGCATATGGCGCTGGAGAGATCGACTTTGCTTTCGATGGCTTTGATTTGCGCGGGATCGGTGGAATCCAGAACGTGCAATTCCGGATAGCCAGCGATTTTTCCAAACGTCATCCGCATTACTTCCGGGCACAGGCTAGAGCCGCCCATGCCCAGGAGAAGCGCGTGTTTGAATCCGGCCTGTTTTACGTCCGCGGCTATTTCCTGAAAAACAGGAAGGTGCGCGAGTTGCTCCGCGGTGATTCCCAGCCAGGCGAGCCACTTGTTTTCATCAGTGCCGGTCCAAAGCGAAGCGTCGCACTGCCAAAGGCGGCGAACCTTTTCGTTCTTTTTCCAATCGTCTCGCGCGGCGGCAAAAGGCCCGGAAAGAGTACCCGGCAGCTTGTAGGTCTGCCGATTCAGACTCACGCGCGCACACCAGCGGACTTGCCGGTGGCCTCCAGAAGTTCGGTAAATGCGTCGGCGAAGAGTTTGATTCCGTCGACGAGCAGCTTGTCGGTAATTTGCTTCATGGAGATGCCGGCCTTTTCAAGGTCGGACATGGTCTTGAAGGCCTGATCGACATTTTCTGTCAAGCTGGGTCGCAATTGGCCGTGGTCGCGGAAGGCATCGAACGTCGCCGGAGGAATGGTGTCAACGGTATCAGCGCCGATCAGTTCTTCTACATAGATGACATCGCGGTAGGCTTTGTTCTTGGTGCTGGTGCTGGCCCACAGCAGCCGCTGCGTTTGCGCGCCCTTGGCCTTGAGAGCGTTCCATCGCGGTCCGCTGAAAAGCTGCTGATACCTTTCGTAAGTGACTTTGGCGTTGGCGATAGCCACTTTTCCTTTTAGTCCGGTCAGCAAAGCTTTTTGATTGGGGTCGGTAGCCGACTTTAGTTTTTCGTCAATGAGGCTGTCCGCCAAAGTATCGATGCGGCTGACGAAGAAACTGGCAACGCTGGCGATGTGCGCGAGATTTTGATTCTTGGCAGCCCGGGCTTCGAGCCCCGCGATGAAGGCCTCGGCGACCTGTTCGTAAGCGGATTGGGCGAAGAGCAGAGTGATGTTGATGTTGATGCCTTCTTCAAGAAGTTGCCGAATGGCCGGGAGGCATTCTTTGGTGCCCGGCACTTTGATCATGATATTGGGGCGATTCACCATCTTCCACAAACGCCGCGCTTCATCGAGTGTTTTTTGCATTTCGAGAGCGAGCGTTGGGGAAACTTCCAGGCTGACGTAGCCGTCGCGATGGCGGCTTTCGTCGTAGACCGGCCGGAAAATATCGGCGGCATCCTGAACGTCGCGTACCGCGATTTTTTCGTAAAGTTGTGTGGCGTTCAGCTTCTTGGCTTCCGGCGAATCTAAAATATCGGAGTAAAATTTGCTGCTGGTAATGGCTTTTGCGAATATTGAGGGGTTGGAGGTCATGCCCCGGAGCCCGTCGTCGTGTATCAGCCTTTGCAGCTCGCCATCGGTGAGCAAATCCCTGCGGATATAGTCCATCCACGGCGATTGGCCGTAATCGAGAAGTCCCTTCAAGGGATTCTTACCGCTCTTGCTAACTTCCGTGTTGCTGGTTCTCACTGAGGTGCTCATTTGTAATTCTCCTTCCGAATTCAATTCTTATTGTACGCCTGCCGCGCGCAGCGTGCTTTTGGGGCGCTTTTCGGACGCTTACCTGGCCGAGCTGCTCACAGCAAACTTCGATTCCAAGGCTTTTACTTTGGCTAAACGGCGAACATGGCGATCTTCATTGGTAAATTTGGCGGCGAGATAAGCCCTCACCAGGTCCTCGGCTAACTTCACTCCAATGATGCGCGAGCCGAGAACCAATACGTTCATGTCATCGTGCTCAACGCCCTGATGCGCGGAGTAGGTGTCGTGACACACCGCAGCGCGTATGCCGATCAGTTTATTGGCGGCAACGCTGGCTCCGACACCGCTGCCGCAGATAAGCACACCCCGCTCAGCTTTGCGGTCGAGTATGGCCCGGCCCACCGCTTCGGCAAAGTCGGGATAATCGGAGGGATTTTCGTTGAACGCTCCGACGTCGAGGACTTCCTGGTTCAGGGATCGCAGCAAGTCACCCATGGCGACTTTTAACTGGAATCCAGCGTGGTCAGAACCGATGACAATCTTCATCGACGCTCACTTTCCGATTACTTCCCTCACTGCTGCCACGACTTTATCGGGTTGGAATCCAAATTTCTTTTGCAGCTCTTTCAAAGGCGCGGAGGCTCCAAAAGTATGCATGCCGATGATTTTGCCCTTTGACCCCACGTAACGATCCCAGCCGAGAATGGACGCTTGTTCCACCGAGACTCGCGCGGTGACATCGGGCGGCAGCACGCTGTCGCGATATTCGCGTGATTGATGCTCGAAGATATCCCACGAGGGCATGCTTACAACTCGCACTTTCACGCCTTCGCTGGTGAGCGTTTCATACGCGGACAGACACAGGGAAACTTCGCTACCGGTGGCCATGAGAATCGCTTCCGGCTTTCCACCCTGCGCCTCAGCCAGGATATACGCGCCTTTTGCAACACCAGAGGCCGACGCGTATTTGGTTCGATCGATGGTGGGCAATGCCTGTCGAGTTAGCACCAGAACCGCGGGCTCTTTCTTCAAATTCATAATCACGCGCCAGGATTCAATGACTTCATTGGCATCCGCGGGACGCAACAGAACGAGTCCGGGAACGGCGCGCAACGTAATTAGTTGTTCGATCGGCTGATGCGTTGGGCCATCTTCGCCTACGCCGATGGAATCGTGCGTGAAGATATAGATAACCGGCAGTTCCATAATTGCGCTGAGGCGGATGGCCGGCTTGCAATAATCGGTGAAAATAAAAAAAGTCGAGGCAAAGGTACGAATCTTGCACAGCGTCATTCCGTTAGAGATTGCTGCCATGGCGTGTTCGCGAATACCAAAATGCATGTTGCGGCCGCCGCGTGTGGCGGCTTCAAATTCTCCGACGCCATCAAAGGTCAAGCGCGTTTTTGTGGATGGATACAGATCAGCTGCGCCGCCCATAAGCCACCGCACGTTTTTAGCGATCACATTCAGGACTTTGCCAGAAGAATCGCGCGTGGCTACGCCTTTGGTATCGGCCGGAAAAGTCGGTATGCCATTATCCCAACCATCGGGCAAGCCGTGGTGCAGCAGTCTATTCAGATCTTCGGCGAGGGCTGGGAATTCAGTCTTGTAGGAGTCGAATTGTTTTACCCAGGCGTTGCGCAATTCGCCCCCACGTTTGCCGATGCCTTTCTTGAATTGATCATAAACGCCATCGGGTACCAGGAATTTTGCGTCCGACGGCCAGCCGTAGAATTTTTTCGCCAGCGCAACTTCTTCTTCACCCAGCGCTTCGCCGTGAGCTTCCTTGGTGTCCTGGCGGTGCGGAGCGCCCCAGCCAATGTGGCTGTCGACGATAATCAGCGTTGGCTTATCGGTGGTGTTGCGGAAAACATCGAGCGCCTGGTCCATCGCTCCAGTGTCATTAGCATCAGTGACGTGCTCGACGTTCCAGCCATAACCTTGGAAACGCGTGGCCACATCTTCGCTGAACGCCAGGCTGGTGTTGCCTTCGATGGTGATGTGATTGTTGTCGTAGATCCAGCAAAGATTGGACAGCTTATGATGTCCGGCCAGCGAGGCCGCCTCGCCAGAAATTCCTTCCATCATGTCGCCGTCGCCGCAAATGGCGTACACGTTGTAATTAAATAGTTCGAATCGCGGCTTGTTGAAATACGAAGCCAGCCACCATCGCGCCATGGCCATGCCCACGCTGTTGGCCACACCTTGTCCCAGCGGCCCAGTGGTGGTTTCGACTCCGCTGGTCATACGGTATTCAGGGTGGCCGGGAGTTTTGCTGTCGATCTGGCGGAATTTTTTGAGATCGTCGATGGTGAGAGCCGGCGAGTTCAAAACTTTATCGTCCGGATCGACGGCTTTGACCTGCGCAAGGTGCAACAGCGAATACAAAAGCATCGATGCGTGCCCATTCGAAAGCACAAAGCGATCACGATCCGGCCATATCGGATCGTTGGGGTCATACCGCAGAAATTTCTGCCACAGTGTGTAAGCCACCGGAGCCAGCGCCATGGGCGTGCCAGGATGACCGGAGTTGGCGGCCTGCACCGCGTCCATCGATAAAGTGCGGATGGTATTGATACTTAGTAGGTCGAGGTTAGGCTCGGTCACTCCAGCTCCAGTGGCAGACAATTACGGCCCCCATTCTTCGCGCACG
>Ga0073928_10001283_pt1 | contig 49595 bp, 47 predicted proteins | sample PaiPotPPA55metaG_FD_76969 | JGI IMG/M metagenome (GOLD analysis project Ga0073928, IMG submission 76969) | Iron sulfur acid spring bacterial and archeal communities from Banff, Canada, to study Microbial Dark Matter (Phase II) - Paint Pots PPA... ...
TTGATGACAAGATACTTCGTTCGGCCATTCTGATGATCGGACGGATGACTGCGCCTTCGGCGCCGATGATGTTGCTCTCCGGCTCAAGTCCAGAAAACTACGTTTTCAGATGATCGCCGACATTCACGATGTATTGCGCGTGAGTGTTGCCGATGGGCTGCCCGACATGGGGCATGTAGAGACCGTGGTTGTCGATTGCAGATTGATGAAATGTGGTTAGTTTGTTCACGTCCGGAAACACGCTCTGCTTGTTAACGGCCGTTTTATAAGCGGAATCGTGAAACTGCCTGACAAGATCGTGTGCGTCGCTTAAAGAACTGCCATTGGGCGCTATGTGCGTCGTGCTCGACCGTGGCCCCGTTTCGGCATCCCCAAACAGCAGAGGCCATAGCCTGGGCTTAATATGTTCGGTTTCGAGTACAAGGTTCACCCGACTCAATCCCGTTAGGTGGAAGCCGTCTTTGACCCTGATCACTTCGTAGGCCCAGCCGAGGAGGCGATTTACATCGGCCTGGGCGTCGCAGCTAGGCGTAACGAGAACATCTAGATAAGCCGCGGTGACGCCGTTTTCAGTACGAATGCCAGCCGGTACGCAGGTAAATGTCAAAGTGCAAGCCATGCCGATTGTCCTTTCAAACGAGCGAGTGACCTGAGAAATCGTGATGTAAATGCAGCGAGACGGTCTCGTCGATGACAAATAAAATTTTGACATCGACGTCTACTTCGCAATCGCCCGACAGCCACGCTTCGCCGCCGCGATTTTCATATGTCAAAGACATTAAGAACTCGATCGATACGGTTATTAGGCCCAATACATTTAAATTCCCTCCGGCACGAAAGTAGCCGGACAAAACGAGGTCATTGGGACTGAGCCCAAAATAGATGCCCAGAAAAGCGTGGACATCCCCGCTCGCGACACCGAGATCCAGCGCGGCCATGGCTCCCAGCTCGAAAGCACCACTAACGGACATTCCGACCGTGCTGGAGCCGGGTACGAATTCGAGATCCAGAAATCCGCCGCCGCCAAGGAAAAAGTAGGTGACGGTGAAATGCTGGTTGGGATTCGCGAAGCCGAAAATCGCCTGGAGCGGGCTGCCATCGAAGTGCAGCTGGACAGCCGTGTATACGCTGAGTCCGACTATGTTGAAGGCAAATGCCGTGAACGACGGGAAAACTGCGTTATATCCAATAGTCACGCAGCCGCCAGTCACCTGCGCTGTGAGGCCCGATGGCAGACCCAAAGCGCTTGTCAGGCCGGCAACAAAGTCGAGCGGACCAACCAGACTGATGTTCTTAGGGTCCAGCGGAACATTAACGACCGGAGCGTTGCCGTTGGTGGATGTGAACGTTGCGCTCGGAAATCCAATCGAGACAAACTCAAATGAAGGGATCAGGTTCAGCTGAAAATTGCTCACAACAGCGCTGACGTTGTACTGCGGAGGGGCGCCGCCCAGATCCAGCAGCACGCTTGAGTTGAGTTGCAAAGTAGACTGGATACCGTGCCAGCTGGCTACGAAAGGCCCCGCGTCGTGCAGGGTGGTGTTGTAGGTGTAATTAACCTTAATCTGTTTGGGTATATTCAGAAGCGTCGTCACAGCCGCGATCGCGTCCTGAATCTGCTGCAGCTGTGGAACGAAGCTCAGCTGGAATTGATTTTCCTCGTAAAGCATCGTGCCCATCGACAGCACGTCGCCGATCAACTGGTTTACTGCCGTGATTTGCTGATCGACGTTCGCGAACACCCTGTTGCAGGCAGCCTCGACGGCTCCGCCGGTCTGTAATGCGCTGGTAATCGCCTGCAGTACTCCCGGGTTCATCGGCGGCACCGGCACCTGCAACCCCGCAAAAATGCGGGTGACTGCGCTTGTTCTTTGCCTCAGCAGGGCAATATTCTGAGAGGATGCCATGTTCTGAAGATCACTGGCTATCGAACTCTTCACAGCCCGCGCCGCTGTGACCAGAGAAGGGATAGCGGCTGCGATTTCGGCGACGCTTTGAAACGCGTCCACAGCGGCCTGAACGTTACTCCCCTCTATGGCCGTCATCAGATTCTCTATCTGCGTGTGAAACTGCAGAACCAGAGACTGATTCAGCTGCAGAACCGATTGGCCGGCGCTCGTGACCGCATCGTCCAGGGTTGTCTTGAGGTAGGCTTGGCCGGTTTCGAGGGCACCGTCCAAAGCCGAGGCGAACTGCTGCGCAGCAGCGCTCGTCTGGTCAACGATGTTGTGCAGTGCGTAGTCGCGAAGCTGATAGAGCGTTGGCAGCAGATTGTTCGCCAGTGAAGGCATCACGGTTGCTCGTTCGATCCTCTGAACCGCCGACAACCCGAGTTTCTGAGCTACGCCCATTGCCGGCTGCTGGAGAGTCGGGTCAACGGTTTGCGTTTCCAAGGCCTTGATGTCGTCTGGCGTCTGCTCCGTGGCCAACACGCGCAGCAACGAGATCGCGGTATCAATAGCGCTTCTTACGTTGTTGTATGCCGTGTTGACCGACGCGGAGTACTGGTTGAAGAAGTTGGTGGCCTGCTGCCGAAACTGCAGAAGCGGAGCCAAGGTCGTTTGCAGGTCGGATAAAACCCCGGCCTCAACGTCCTGAATCTGTTGCACTGCGAGTTGCGGCAGTTTCGATGCCTGCGCGATGCCGTCGGCAACCTCGTCCAGTATCTCAGAGAGATCCACCGCACCCAGCAGGCTGGCCGCTGCACCGAACCCGCCGAATATATCAGACACCTGCATGCCAACCTGCCCGATATTGTTCAGTGCAGTCTGGATATCACCGTTTGCGGAGAACAGTGTTCCTGCTTTTCTGGCCAGGCCGACCACAGCTGAAGTGGGCTTCGCAAGTCCGCCGCCAAGGGCTCCGTTGAAGATGAACGGCGCCGGCGTATCCACGGCAAGAATAACCTCACCCCGATTTTGAACCGGCGGGGTGGGCATATAGTCAAAAGGCTCTAGTTTGTAGGGCTGCGCATAGGTGCACGTCCTCTGAACGGGCGCACCAGAGGCGGTGAAAGCGCTGACCTGCTCCAATTGCACGATGGTATCCACCATGCGTGGGTACCAGGGAATACTTGTGTTATCTGCCGCACCGCTCGCGTAGGAAACCGCTTCTAGCCGCATTTTGCCCGTTGGATACGATGTATTCCCCATCTGAGTGGGGGCGGCATAGGCGACGCGTTCACCGTGAAAGTTCACGGACGTATCGATGTTTGCTGTGCTCGCGGCGTTGTAGGCCCTGACAATTCCAGAATTGTAGGTGCTGTCGGATGCCCGGTTGTAACAGCCAACCAGCATCCGCATGGTTGTGCGGTGCTGAATGTTGGCTCGGTCAGTAATCAAAACTGGGAACTCATAAGGTATGTAGCCGCCCGCCGCTGGTACATAAAAGGCCCAATATTGGTAGTCAGGCGGGGCACCGAGGCTACAGCTGTCGGTGAAGGTTTCCGCAGCAGGCGCATGCAGGTAGGGCGTTTCTTTGCCGAGTAATTCGATGGCGTTAAACGGAAGCTGAACCTGTGTGCGCGTGGCGTTACTTTTGCGTAGAAAGGCATACGACACCAGAGTCGGCTGGTCGTAGACGATCTTGTATCGCTCGATGAAGCGTGCGACCATGACGGATTTATCGTCAGTCCGGCACCACTGTAGCCTGCCTGATCTCACGATCGTAACGCGATGTCCGCTGGGTGCCAGACGCGCTTCGAACGTGAGTTCCGATTCCAATTCCACGCCACCGGCGATTTTGTCGTGAAATGAACTGAGATCTTTGGCGTCGGGTGGCCACCAAGTCGCTCCGAAATCCAGCCATCCGCCGTTGCTGCTGACGACGCAATGTTTCGAAGGGGCCGTCCCTCTTGCCAGGTCGATGACGATCTGCTGCAATTCATCGGCGTGGATGACAAACTCACCCTGGTCCATCAGCGAGTGGGCGAAGATCGGCCGCAGCGAAGGACGCCTCTCGATCGTAACAGGGAAATGAGTGGCGGCTTTTTGTGCGCTGCTCCCTTTCGCGGGATCAATTCTCCTGGAAAGCCGCGCCGTCCAGAGCTGGTTCACGTCGCCATCGCGCCGTACTCCCGAAGAGGCAAAAAAAGCGTGGTTCTCATCCGGCGATACGCTCAACCCAGCTGGAGCTACTATTTCAGTGGTGAATTGCGGGACCGGCGTAGTGGGCGCGGGCGAAACGTCCGGCGTGCTCTTCGCACGGGGGTCAATTTCCAGAGGATATCTGGCCCATTCCAGCAATGTGGCCAAGTTCAGAGGAAGCGGCTTATCCCCCGCGGCCAAGAATCGCATGCTGACGCGGGTGGGTGCGGAAAGCCGGGTACCACCGATGTGCGGCGGCATACACGATGTCGCACAATCGTCGCCGCCCTGTGCAGACGAACAAGAAATGGGAGGCTGGATCATCGCCTGGGAACCCAGGTCCGCGATCAGCAGTGAGAATTCGCCGGGTCCGTGGTGGCGGATGGCGACCCAGGCGGCGAGCAACGGGAACGGAACCAATGCGACATTTGTGAGGAGAAAGCTGACGTCCAACCCGTCGGCGGGACGAAGGACCCGAAGATGCAATTGACCCCTCAGTTCAGGAGTCTTTCCGACCATGTCCAGCGTGGCTTGCGCATACGATCCCGCTGTGCCCTTATCGGAGAGCAGGGCCACGTTCCAGGGCTTGGTTTTGTCCGTTGGGAGAACCAGCGCCGTATCGATCTCCCCGGCAAGTCCGCCTTGAGCAATAATGCAGCACCCGTTGTCTCCGGCGCGCAGAGAGGGTCCTTCCTGAGGCACGTCCAGCAGTAGTTGCAGCGGCCCGAGATGCAAGCCATGACTCCCTGCGAGTTGCGCTGTCATCTCCCCCGTTCCGTTCGAGATGTTTACCGCGTAAGCGGCATCCCGCATACTCAATCGCAGGAGTCGACCGTCTGTTCCTGTCAGCGGCTGGTGCGGGATGACATCGAAGTCAGCCGAAGAAGAAAAAGCAAGTTCGTGTTGATAGGAGCCGTCGGCTTCATAAAATCTGATCGACGCTTTGCCGAGGAAATCTTCCGACGAATAGTTCCAGCTTCCGCGCGGTGCCTTTAGCTCCCACGCGTCCTCACCCCGATTTACTTCAAATATCGTTTCCGGCTGGTTATCACCAGCCGGTCTGAGCAGGGCGTGGCGGGATTCGATTCGGATGCCGCGCGTCGGCACTTCCAGACCCGCAATGCCCCCAAACTCGAGGGAGCAGTCCCCACGCAGCGTCACGGAGCCAGGTGACACGGCCGCGCATCCGGACCTCGCTTCCAGGAACGTTGTTGCCGACCCTAAGTATCCAATCAGTCCCTGCTCTCCGAGCCAGTCTTCCGCACGTCCTCGAAAAAGGACTCCGAGTCCGTGATGATGGACAATGGCCTGAATTCCCGATGCACTCTCCCACAACTCGAATGTGCTGTCAGCCGGAATGTCAACTCCGGCATAACGTGCGTTTTCAATACCGAACGAGAGCCGACCATCCTGAGGGTCCTCCTGCCATAACGAAGCGTGGCCGACGAACCAAGAGCTACGCAATTCGAAAACGGTCTCACCGTTATGGTGCAAGGTGATCCGGCCGGGTCCCGACTCCAGTTGGGGAAGTGAGCGAAGCGCCGGGCCGTTCGACATCGCGATAACGGCAATTCCAGTCTTAAAGACCTCTCTACGCGAGATCTTGCCTGAATCACGCTCCATTTTCCTATCTCCTTCGCCGACAAGAACAGATGTTATTGCAAGTTTCTAGTCGAGGTTCAACCACACTTTTCAGACAATGTGAGCTGCTTTCCGCATTATCATCCTGTTTCTTCGACCGACACGTATGCCGATCATTCGAGAACCTGTCAAAAGCTGCGCGGCGCAAGCAATCAGATGGTTCCGCCTGCCGACCGGGAGCTCTCGGCCAAGCCAAAAAAGGTCTTCGTTATACAAACGCTCCTCCAAGGTGCGATCCACATTCGGAGGGAAGACAGTGCGCGCCCGAAAGAAGTCCGAAAAATCCTGTTGCAACCCTGTGCGTTCCTTGTACTGATCGAGAACAAATCGGTGATTCGTGCACCTTGGGAAACACCGAGGGCGTCACCAGAGCGGTCACAATGAAGGGCAAAACGCACCGTCGGATCATTATTTCTCCGTCTCCCAGGACGTGATCACTATCTTCAAAAGATCAATTACTGCAGTCGAAAAAAACCGCGTGAGCATCCATTGTGCTCATCGCGATCGCCTTTCGGCCGAGTGTTCTTGCCAAAACCACCGAATTGCAAGAACTAAGGGGAATGCAGATTATGCCCTAGGCAGGGCGTTTAGTCAAGAAATGCTTTTGTTGCACTCCGACGTCGATTCGCCAGGCGTCGACCGGTCAGAGTTTCAGAATAGATACAAGCCATAAGTTGATTCGGGGCTGTTCTGATTTGAGAACAAATCTCAAGAATTCTGCTCCCTAATGCAGACACCTGTTCACTGTAAGCTGTTACTTTATTGAAGTTGTGTTCGGAAAACCGAACAAATGTCCCTGCTGCAAGCGAATAGAAACTTGTAAATTCATCCCGACTGATCAGCGATATGCTAAACGGTGGATCGATTCGCTAGAAGGTGCGGAGCCGTTTCAGAGACGAATCGCAGACAAGGGACATTGTTGACAGATAGCCAAGCCTGCCCCCAAATGGCGCACTTCTGCCGCAACAGTGACCTGCCTCGATTTTCCCTACCAAAGATAATTGAGACGCTCCGTCTAATTTAACTCCTCTGCTGCCATCCCGTCGGAGCCGCCCGTCGCGCTCATTGGTCATGCAGAACGGCACGGAGCGGTCAAGCGCGCGCCTTTGGCGCAGCGACAGCGAACCCTTGATCGCGAGTACCGTTCTGCGACTCCGCTAACGCGGACGGGCGGCGACCATGCGGGATGGCAGTAACCTCCATCCTGTTAGTGAGTTTTGAGCATTCTTCTGCGTATTCTTCCTGGGTTCGATACGCCAGGCTGCTGTGCGGCCGCTCGGCGTTGTATTCCACTCGCCACCTCTCGATCTTTTCCTTGGCATCCGCCAGCGTCGTAAACCAGTGATGATTTAAACACTCGTCGCTGAACCGGCCCGTTAAAGCTTTCCACGTGCCCGTTCTGCATCGGCCGCCCCGGCTGAATATGGATCAGCCGCACTCCTCGTTCTTCGCACCAGACCAGAAAGTGACGACTGGTGAACTCCGGCCCGTAGTCGCAACGGATCACTTCCGGCGTTCCTCGTTGACTGATGATCCACTCCAGCACCCGCGTTCCTCGCCGGCTGGAGAGTCCCGTGTCTACTTCAATTGCAGGGCACTCCCGTGTGAAGCTGTCCACTACCGTCAGCATGCGCAGTCCTCTTCCAGTCGCCAGGCTATCGGCCACAAAATCGATGGCCTACTCCTGATTGGCCCGGCTCAACAGGCTTCCTTCCGGCGCCGGTCTCACCAGCCTCTTCGCTTCAACCGTCGGACGGCCAGATGTTCCTGGCTGTAAACCCGATAGACCCGTTGTGGGCTGGTTCGGCATCCTCGACGTTCTAGTAGGGCACACAATCGCCGGTAGCCGTAGCGCGGCTTCTGTCGCGCCAGCGCGATCAGTTCCCGGCGCAGTTCCGCATTGGTGATCCGCCCGCGGCCGATATCTGTAACTGCTCCGATCCAGCTCCATGAGCTTGCAGGCTTCGCGTTCCGAGTAATGACACTCGCTCATCACCAACGCCACATCCTGCCTTCGACCTACAAGCTCCAGCCGTTTTTTCGGATCACCGTTTTCAATGCTTCCTTTATCCAGGCTTAGGTCGGCCACCATGTGCTTCAGCCGGCGATTCTCATCCTCCAGCTCCTTCAGCCGCCGCGCCTCGCTTACTTCCAGGCCGCCGTATTTGCTTTTCCACGTGTAGATCGTCGCTTCGCTGACGCCCAGCTCCCGCGCGACTTCTTTCACGGTCCGGCCTGCTTCCACCTGCTTCAGCACGCCGATGATCAGGTCAATTTCATCAATTTGTTACGATGGCGCATGACAACATCACCTCCTCTTCTTCCAGCGAGGACGCGGTGGCCTGTAGAGTCCGAGGGTCACAATGGAAAACAATTCTTTGGCGACTCCTGTAGCGATGTCCCGGCCGTCGCGAGCCAGCTTGCGGCCGACAGCCTTTCCGAACGAGTTCTTCTTTCTAGCCATTCATTTCTCCTTTTGCTGATCGGTGAATTCCAGATGAAAACATAAGGCAGTTCTGACGGGTTGAGATCAATGCGCAAGCGTCATTCCTGCCATCCGAGAGACGGACAGAGCGATAGTTCCAAATACGGGGCCGCTTCATCAGCACCGTGTCGAGGGCATAGACTGCGAGCGAGCCTACGGCCTGCAAGATATCAGCGATGGCCGGTGTCCCTGGACACGGATAGCGGTCGTCGTTGATCATGTCCGGAAACAGGCAGCCGATGCAGGCAGCATCTTTGTCCTGGACGAACACGTAGCCGTGAACGGCATCACGGCTCACGGCTGTAAAGATCACCGGAATTGATTTCAAGCGAAAATACCGGCTTGCCGCAACGCGTGCAGGATTGTTGTCAACCCCGCAGATCGCCGCGTCGCACTCGAGATCGATTCCCCGAGCGATAGCTTCCTCAAGTCTCAGAGCGTATCCCCGGATCTCTGTTTCAACAATGCATTCCGTCTGAAGAGCGAGGGCCAGCGCCTTGTTCTTCCGGATATCCTTTACATAGAAGCGCTGCCGGTTGAGATTGCTGGGCTCGACTATGTCGTTATCCAGCAACGTCATTCGGCCAATGCCTTTGCGCACCAAGGTGGGCGCGATCTGGGAAATGATCCCGCCCGCCCCGACGCACACGACGCCGCTTTGTGAGAAGACGTCCTGGTCGAATCCGGGAATCTTCCGCTGGCGATCCTCTGCTCCGGGGATCGCCTTGCCGCGCAGCCTAATCGATGTTCTTGAGCAGGTAAATGCTGGGCGCATAGATTTCAACTCCGTCTCCGTAGATTTTCAATTCAAAGTTCTGATCGAGCCGAACAAACCGGACGTAACCGTCGCGGCTGAAGATTGCCATCAGGGCCAGGTGTCCAGCTTTTTCCAGACGGCGCTGGAAATTCTCGTCGGTCCCGGAAGGATGCGTAGCGTCTGGCCCTCGTCCGGGATGACTATGAAAGTGGGCCAGGAACTTGTGGCCGAACTGTTCCAGCTTTATGAGCAGGTTATGGGTCGCGGGCATGTCCGCGACGACTCCCATGCGGCTGCGGCGTTGATGGGCAAACTCAGCCCACTGATCGAGGACGTGCACGCCCTCAACCTCCGAGCCGGTAATAAAGAAGAACTGCTCATCAGGATCGGCTGTCAGTTTCTTGTAGCATTCGTGGAGAAACAAGGAACTGACCGCGTAACGCCGCGGCTCACCGGGCTTAGGCGTGTTCTCTTCCACGATCCGATCCAACGTGGCAAGAAACTCATTCGTGCGTTGAATCTCCGTGCATGCTCGAGCTGTACGCTTGCGTGCGCGTGCAGATTCATTGAACCGGCCGATCAGCTTTTCTCGCCTGTCGACCAATGCTTTTTTCTTTTCTTCTAAGTGTGTGGTTTTCATATCTCGTAGGCCTCCTTGATGAGTCGTTCGATGGTCATGATTCCCGAGCTGACATCTTTGGGTTGTTTCGCCATATGGACCAGGTACCAATCGCTGCCGCGATGCTGGAAGCAGGTCCAATGACTATGGCTGCGAATTTCGTTCGAGGGATTGTATAGATAGAAATCAGCTTGGCCGGACCTCTGCTCCTCGATCCAGCCTTGAAATGCTCCATAGCGCGTGTGATACGAGCCGGTGTAGCGGTTGCCGCTGTGAGTCCAGCCGTGCTCCTGCCAGTAAGCAAGAGGTCGGCGCTCGACTTGGGTAGTGGGGGCATGCCCCCGCACCACCCGCGAGATGAGCTCGCGGATGGACTTGGGGGCAGGCCGTGTGCCGAGATCTTTTATGCGCATACTGTAATGCCGACCTCGGCTTTAGTAGAAGCGAAAATCTTCTCGCCGTCGTTGACCTTGTCATAGACTGACTCGGCTGCGGCAAAGAAGGGCTCGTTCGGACCTTTGCTGAGCAAGTAGTCCGAAAGATTCAGTTGATGGAGGATGTCGCCGGCCGTGGTGCCGGACTGGATCTCCACGTCGCGGATCTGGCCGGTGCCGGCCACAACTACTGATAGTTTCTTCATACTGAAATTTCTCCTTAATATTTGGGAGGCGGGTCCTCTCCCAGTTTTGAGCCCAAACTCATGTGCGGCCCGAAAAGAGCCACTCAAAAAAGAGACCAAGAAGATTCTTGGTCTCTGAGGGTGCGCCGTCATGAATCCGGCGCGGGTACAACATCGGTGAGCCTACCTTCGCGGAACAAAATATCGCGTTCCACTTCAAGGCCGAGCTGGCTGCGAACTCCTTCGAGCTCGGACAGTAGGAAGTAGCCGAACTCACTTTCCAGGCCAATGACGAGTCCAAAGAAGCGGAACTCATCACCTTCCTGGCTGCCTTCGAGCACGTACCAGGTCCAGCCCGTGCCCGGCAGGAAGAACTTGGCATATACTGTCGGCTCAGGTTCGGCTTCCTGCGAGTAAAGCGGCGGCAAGCGGGCGCGGAGCTCATCGGTCAGCAGCTTCATGGCTCTAACTTGTTTCGAAGATTTTTCTGGCTTCTTCGAACTTCTGCAGCTGCCGCTTTTTGGCTTTGATCTCCTCTTCCGCCTCGGCGATTTCCGCCTTGAGCTTTTCGGCCTGTTCCAAGACCACCTCGACGGGCGTCTTTTTCTTCCACGGTTTGCGTTCCGGCTTGGCTTCCCTTGTCTGCGGATGGGCCGGGGTTGCTTTCGGATCGTGCGATTTCTGAATTGGCATATTGTGCCTCCTTGATTTCCTTGCGTTGCTGGTTGACCCACTGCTCGAGCTTCCGGATAGCTTCGCGCTTGGCCGGATATTCAATGTGGGTATAAGTTGCGTGAATCTTCGAGCCTGCAGAATGCCCCATAAGCGCCATGCGGATTTCCTGCAGGACGCCGGCTTCCATAAGGCGTGTGTTAAAGGTGTGGCGGAGATCGTGGAAGCGCACGTGGCGGATACCGGCGTTCTTCAATGCCGTTTTCCATGAGCGCTTCACAATGCGGATCGGCTGGCCGTGATAGTGAAAGATCAGCCCTTCGGATTGACGGTGTCGAAGCAAATACTCCAGCAACCGCTCGGTTAGAGGAATCTCCCTTGACTCCCCCTCGGGAGTTTTCGAGCGCGTGACAGACAGCAGCTTGCGCGAGAAATCCACATCTTCCCAACGCTGTCCTGTGATCTCGCCCCGCCGCATGCCGGTATCGAGCGCGGCAATGATCATGCCATGCAGGTGGTCTCTTGCGGCCGATAGAAGCAAATCCTCCTCGGCTACACTTAGAACTTGCCTTCGAGTTCTCCGCTCACGGGCCATCTTGAGCCGAGCCAATGGATTGGCAACGATGAGCTGCTCGTCAACCGCCCAGTAAAGAATGTGGCGAAGTACGCTCAAATCCCGGTTGACTGTCGCATCTTTGACCAAGTGATTTGGTTTCCAGGTCTGCCGTTTTCGCCGAAATTCCTCAGCGAGGGATTTCGTGATTCGCAACACTGGTACTTCCGAGAAGAACGGCAGCAGAAACTTGAGGTGATATAGATGATGCGGTCGTGCTATGCCGCTCCCAAGAAACCGGGCGGCTAGCTCCCCGAACTTTATATTCGGATCGGCTTTAACGAGTTGAAAGCGTTGATTGTTGACTTCCTCCTTGCGCTTGGCCTCGATGGCTTCAGCCTGCCTGCGGTTGGAAGTTCCGGTGGAATACTGATGGCGAATGCCATCTTGGTAGAAGTACGACCACCAAACGTTGCCGCGCTTGAGCAGGCTCATTTCGTTGTTTTTCCTCCTTGCTGTTGGTGTTCAATCCAGCGAGTGATCTGATCCTGATAGAAGATCAATTTGCCGCTGGCCGTGGACCGGAAGTGCGGGAGCCCTCTTGGTATGAGAGTCTGCCTTACGGTCCATGGCGAGCAGCCGATCAGGTTGGCCGCTTGGACGATGGAGAGCGGTGGCCCCAGACGGCCGAAACTATACTCGCGAGGGGCGGGCAGGGGGCCGGGTAACGATAGGGGTAGGCTACCCGGGCCCTTGCCCGCCCCAAGGCCCGAAAAAGGCCCAGAAAACGCCGTTTTGGCGTGCCAGGCGCCGGGGCCTAGTGTCAGTGTCCGGATCGGTCTTTTCTTTTTGGTCGGTTCCATATGGTTCGGAATAGCTGTCGTATAAATTCGGGAAGTTGCATGTATAGCCACCAGGCCAAGCCAACGACGAGACCAGCAAGCAATGCTTGAAATGTGAGGTGCTGATTTGTCAGGAGGACTTGCAGGAAGCCAAGGAAGACCAAGACCGTGAGCAGTAGCAGCAAAATGCCGGGGAGAATAGATCCGAAATAGATGAGCGGCTGGAGCCAGGATGGGAATCGCGGTGCGGGCGTGCTGAGATCGTGGGAGCCACATTGCGAACAAATCTGAGCGGTTCTGGGATTGATGTGCCTTGCCGGACAGATCTTCACGTCGTAGGTTCTGCCGCAGTAATTGCAGAACAATGGCTCTCCGGTCGTGATATGTCGGCATTCGTTGCAATAACGCATGGGGTTTCACAAGAGCGACTGCTTCGCAGTTCCGGTGGGCCGAAGCCAGATAGGCGACCAGAAGCCATCGCGGTTAATGTTGTCGAAAGTTGAAAACCAGAAGATCTTATCTGTGATCTTGGCCGTCAAAGCGCGAGCGTTCTCAAGGCACCGATCAGAATGGAGCACAAGAAGCACGCGGAATTGAGGTTGACCAAAAATCTTCGCGAATTCCCCTGACACGGCCAATTGCAAGTACAGTTGGACTTTCTTTTGGAGGACCGGCAACGCCTCCGTTCCAAGGTCGACCTCCAGAAACATGGGTCGCACTAGAGCATTGATTTCGATTTCAAAGTATGAATCTGGTATCAGAGGAATCGACTTCGACAACGGCTCCGAAAATCGTACCCAGCGAATTAGGCGGCCGTGAGGAATGGGTCGATGCTTGCACGTGAGATACAGGTCGTTGATTGCTAGCTGGTGGCGGGCAAACAATATTCGCACTGCGGATCTCTCTTGCTTGTTCGAGCTGTTTTCGAGTGATCCGGCCAGGAAGTAAAGCGCGCGCCCGTCTTCTATAAGGATGCGGCTAAGGAGACCTATGCGGGTCAGCGCCAAAAGACGCTCGTTCGCCCGCGTAGTAGAACGGAAACCGGCGACGATTTGGGCTTGCTCGCGGTTAATCACGCGCATGACTGCCAATTCGTCGAGAAGCCGCCGGTCGCGATCCTGAAGTTCCACCACTGGTGGTCTATTCCCAGTCATTCAGCGCCTCCCTGCGTACGGTTTGCGCGTCACGAGAGCGATTTCGGATTTCACGGTCGATATCTATCCGGCGTCTTGCCCAACGCTGACGGGATCGATTATAGAGCCCTGTATATTCATTTCGAATGACCGCCAGATCAGGAACGACAGCCTGACGCCATCGCTCAGAACCAACCTTTAGGACCATGTGGCGTTGGGGAAGGTTTTTCAGCAGTGCTCCCAGCGTCTTGCCGCCGTCAAGCGCAGCCGCTATTTTGTCGGCGTCGGAACTCGATAGCTGGAAAAAAATGTGGCTGCCGACCGCAAGGATCGCCGAACGCATCTGGGCGGGATATTGATCCAGAAACTGATTGGCGCTCGTGATTGAAATGCCAAACTTTCTGGCTTCTGACAGCAATGCGTCTATGCCACTATCGAATGTGACAAGATTCTGAATTTCATCGCAGTAGAGAGTGAACAGACGCCGGTTCCTGCGGGCGAACAGGGCGTTTTTAAGCTTGGTGAGGAACAAACTGCCGAGCGTAGCGGCCTGCTCGCCCAGCCTGCCTTTATCGAGGTTCAGAAAAATCCAGTACCCGTGATCGATTGCGTCAATTAAAGAAAATGTGGAGCGCTCTTGACCCAAGAGGTGTTTGAAATGCGGATCCGCCGTAAATGTTGAGATCTTGTTTAAAATTGCTTCCCGCATTACCGCCTGCATCGCTTCGCTAGCCTGGTCGTAGCGGGATTCGAAGTAATCCCGAATGTCGGAGTTCTCGGCCTTGCGCAGGCAAGAGGAACGGAAGGCGGCGTTCGTGAGCAGAGGTGCTAGTTCAAGAAGCGTTAGCCCGTTATCGGACAAAACGTGCAAACCGTTGCGTAACAGCTCTTCGGTTCGAGCGCCGAATGAATCCAGGTGCCACCGTTGTTTAAGAATCTGAGCGAACTCCGCGACCTGAACAAAGGCCTGTTGGGCAGTGCGACGCTCCAAAACGTTGAGCCCAACTGACCAATCCGGGTCGGCAGGTTCTATGACGATGACTTTATGGCTGAGGTCTTGACCGATCCTTGCTTCTTCGGCGGCGATAGATCGAAGTAAAGCGGGCGTCGCATCGCCGTGCAGGTCGAAGAAGCAGAATCCGTGACCCCGTTGGACATCTTGCACGGCCATGTATTTCAGCAGCGAACTCTTGCCCGTGCCTGTTTTTCCCAGGATTGCTATGTGCTCGGGACGTTTATACTGCGCAATGTATGCGCGTGACTGCTCCACCTGGCCGTCCACAACGTCGCACCCTAAATCGAGTGATCCCGGGTTCATTGGGTGCTTGGGGCGGGTCACCACTCGGTTCCAGGAGCGGGCGATAAGTTGTTCGAGGAAGTAGCTCATATTTGATTGCCTGAGATTGTTATGGAGCGGGTGACAGGGAAGCCATGTGTTGTTGAATCCAATGAATCAGTCGTTACTCCAGTGGTGCCAATGCTATTGGAATCCGCATAATCATCGATCACGTGCTCAGATTGCGCGAAATCTAAAAACTTGTCGACGGCCACGATACAGCCACGCCAATGCCACGCCAGGACCGGGCCAGCTAAAATCAAAGCTCCGGCTTAGTGCAATTGAATTACTCGCATTTGATTTGGAGTTTTTAGGCATCGCTGATGAATTCGCGCGCCAACGTGAAAGCATTTGGAGAACGTGTAGCCCAACTGCGGCTGGGCAAGGGTCTAACCCAGAAGGAAGTTCTGGCCCGCATTCCGGGAATCTATGCGGATGAAAACGGTTATGGCCGGATTGAGCATGGTGCTAGAAAACCGAGTAGAGAGATAGCGGTCGCCATCCTGGCACGCGGGCTCGACTTAGGCGGGGTGGAAGAGATTGACGCCACCCTGGCCATCCTGGGCTATGAAGGACTATCGGCTTCTGAATTAAAGAGTTATAGACTCGAAGGCCAACAACTGGCTGGTCCCAAGAGAGGGTCGAGACGGCCGATCATAAATCCGCGAGTTGCGGGTCTCGTGCTCGTCATTGGCTTAGCGCTGAGTGTTTGGATCGTCATGAAGTTTGATCCCGACCACGCCGGATTCACATTGGCAACGTGCGCCTTGTATGCCGGATTGTATGCTATTTCACTGTTTCTTGAAACGGTATACGAGGGAGGAATGGATCGGCCGCTGTTCCTCGGCGCAATGCTGTTCTTGCTTATCCTTATTACCTCGGTGGTCGCGCTTAGTTCAGACGCTACCCTGGCGGAATCGGGCCGTCCGGAAGGCCTTTGGATCTCACTGGTCATTTTCTTTGCCACTGGCGTGGTGCAGTGGTTACTCATTCGCCGTTCGTTGTCCGATCGCTCCGTGGTTCGAGCGACGTTTGAGTCGTTGACTTCCCAGTCTGCGCATTTGAAAAATACCGCCTATTTCTTGCTGATAGTGATCCTCTTCTGGATTCCGCCTACCCACTGCCGTTTGGTCCTTAATGAACAAATTCGCACAGGACATCCGGAAGCTATCCGCCATTCGCTTGCCAGTCATTCGGTCCTGACTTCCGAAGGGATGATTTGTCCGCCCGTAGAATGGTTATGGGTCCTATTCATCGTGATGGTTATCGTTTCGATTCCGATGGGCGCCCGTCTGGTAGAAAACCTTCCGGCGCATCCTCAACGAAATACCTATCTGAACCTCTTCTACCTTCGCCTGATAGTTTACTTCTCACTCGTTTTGACCTGCCTCGGTTGGCATTCCTACTCGGTCGGGCTTCTTGTACGATAGATCACCGACCGGATACAACGATTGGCCGATTAAAGAATCCTTGACCGGAAAATTTGTAATCAGCACTTCCTCGGATCTTTTTCCTGCACCACGCCGCGCCGTGTATGCGATGCCTGCGGAAAGGATGTGAAAATCCCTAAAAAGGCTTCGCACTTCGGGCAGATCGTTTAGGGAGAGTATAAACTTGCCTTTCAATTCTCGGAGCCGTTGCTCCAGCAAAACGAAGTCCCCGTCTTCAAAATTGTGGTTGTACAAGGCCCGGCTCCAGTAGGGAGGATCCAGATAGAACACCGTGCTGGGCCGATCGTACTTCGTAAGAACCTGCTCGTACGGCAGTGATTCGATTTGCACCCGCTGCAACCGCTTGTGCGCAGTCTCGATAATTTCAGGTATGCGTTCCAAATTGTAGTTCGAGGGGTGCGTTACCCCGTAATGAAATTTCCGCTTTACGACGAGGCCACCAAAGGAGTTCTTTTGCAGGTAGAAGAATCGTCCCGCTCGCTGAATGTCTGTCAATGTACCGGGATCTGTCTTCACGTGAAGCTCGTGCAGCTTGCGACTCGCGAGACAGTACCTCAGATAGCGAATCAGTTCTTCGTAGTGCCACTGGCAAACGCGAAAGAAGTTCACGATGTCGAAATCGAGATCGTTCAAAACTTCCACATTCGAAGGCGGCTTGTGAAAGAGCACTTGAGCGCCGCCCGCGAATGCTTCCACGTAGGTTAGGTGCTCGGGCAACATAGAGATGATTTTCGTAGCGAGGCGGTTCTTCCCGCCAATATAGGGCAAGGGGCCGATCATAAGAAAGCATTAGGTGTTAAAAAGACGTTCTGTCTGGACATAGAGTCCGAGCGCAGCTGCATCATGCGTGAACGGACGGCCGGAATCGTGGTCCAACACGGGCCAAATTACCGACATGATCTGGCGCAGTTGAGCTCGGGAGCGAAGAGAAGGCCGGCTAAATGCCAGAAGCAGGTCCTTCTTACATGTTTCGGTAATGCTCACCGCCCGATCCGCCAATGCTTGCGTGATTACATGATGCAAGAGCAAGCGTTGCACCTCGTGACCCTTAGGGATCAGCTCCAGAGCGGCCGATTTTAGCGCAAATCTGTCAACCGCCCGAGTGACAAAGCTGGCCGCGCTGCCAAGTGCCTTATCAGGTGAAGACGAAAGATGTCGAACATCGGTAAACTCGAGATGGTTTGCGTTTAGGATGGCAATCGCGATCGTACGGCGCTCAATCCGAATGGCAATGAGGTGATTCTTTTGCGCATAAATGCCGTTTCTGTTTCCTAAGGCCTCAAGTTCCCCATGAAAGTGGCGGGCGAAAGGAATGTTCCCGCCTGCTGCCTTGGCACGATGGTATGCCAGAAGGAGCTGGACTTCGGAGTGCTGGTCAGCGAGCTGTGCGTAGTGCCTCGCAGCACCAGCGTCGTTAAGTCTGGTAGCTAAGCGCAGTGCGAAAAATTCGTCCGTGGTCTTGGGCTGGAAATTGTCAAACCGATCCCGCAGAGAGCTTTGAGCTAGCTGGTCGAGGATGTTCGTCATAAAGTTGGACAATTCTTAATGATCAAAACAGTTCTCGCTGAACAGGTTTAGCCGCGAGTTCTTCCAGGGTGCGAATCTCTTCATGCAGTTCCTCATAGAGAATCGGAAACAAAAACTCGATCGGAACCCTAAGGATTATCGCCAACCGCAGAGCGTTTACCAGCCCAGGAAGACGCTCCCCTCGTTCATAATTCGATAAGGTTGAAGTACTCTGATGGCCTAACAGCTGCGCGACTTGTCGCGAGCTGAAACGCAGCCTCCTTCGGTAGACGTCCAGATGGTTGTGTTTTGGTTTTGGATTTTGATGCATAGGACCTCTCCTGCTTTTGAGGTCACTGTAGCAATTTGATGGATTTCGTAAAGTAGGGAAAATTTTGCGCGAGCACGTGTTTTCAGTGGCCTTCTGTGGATAACCGGTTGAGAAGCCGGCGGCGATTGACGCGCTGAACGTGGCGGCGTACCGCCGACATACCACGCACCTGCCCTTCAGGTCGCAGCTTTCGGACACGCTCAACAAGCTCTTCAATCAGAAGGGTTCGGACTACATTCGCAATCAATTCGATTAGAGTATCCGCCAACATCGCCACATGATGGCGCTGTCTTGAATATTTGTAAAGAAGGGAAGACTGGGGATTAGCGTCTGCTCATCTAACGCGCTTCCAGCGGGTATGACAGTAGTTGGTTTCCGTGTTGGCACTACAATTACATTCAGCCCGGCGCTCGTGGCGGCAAAGTGCGCTTTCGTTTAAGTGACTGGGTTTGAGCCAGAACCTCTGTCTCCGAAATGACGAGGTTACGAGTTAAGCGGCCTGTGCCATCCGACCTCCAGGTGCTTCGTACAATAAATAGCGCTGATGCGCCTGCTTGGCCGCTCGGTGATCCAATCCCAAGTAGTAACGGCAGGTGGTCTCCAATCGCTCATGACCGAGGATCTCCTTGATGTGCCCGATCGGGCAACCATTGAACAACAACTGTGTGGCGGCGGTGTGCCGAAGAAGGTGCGGCGTGATTTTCTTGTTGATTCCGGCTACTTTCCGATAGCGGATGAATGGTCGCCAGAGGTCAGGCTGCTTGAGCCGCGATAGCCCATCCTGCCTAACAAAAAGGGCGAGGTGGTCATCCGTGCGGGCGTTGAGATACCGCTGAATCCACGCCAAGGCGCGTTCCGTGAAGAAGACTGTTCGCTGCTTGTTGCCTTTGCCGATGATCCGCGCTTCACGGTTTTCGAAATCAACATCGATCCGATTGAGCGACAACAATTCTCCCACGCGCATGGCGCTCCCAAGCAGCGTTTCGACAAGCGCACGAAACCGAAGGCCTGAGATGGAAACCTTGCCGCGGAGATTAGTCAGCCGAATCGCTCCGACAAACCGCTCGACCTCCTCCACCGTCAAATAGGCGACCTCCCGGCGTGGACGCTTCGGAACAACAATTTCGTTCGGATCGATCACGGAAAGGCCTTCGAGCTTGCGGCAGAAGTCGAGGAACTGCCTCAAAGCCGACAAAATACTCACCTGCCGGGCGGTGCTGTGATTCTTGCGCAGCATCGCAGATTTGAGGTCGAGGACATCATCTGCGGTATAGGAGATGACGGGTCTGTCGCCGATCATCTTAATTATTTGTCTCAAACAGTCCTCGTACTTGATAACTGATGAGCGGGCGAAGCACAGCTCAGCTTCGATATAACGGACGAACTTGGGGGCGAGGTCAGCAATGCTAGGGCTGCCTTCCGAAAGTATGGGCATACAAAAAAGGCCTTTCCGATCAGAACACGTCTTCTCGAAAAGGCCTTTTATGGTTGCACCTTTAGCAACTTGGTAGTGATTAGAAGTCCAAAACCTTACGTCAATTTCAGTTCAGCTCCCTGGGCCAGTGCAGTGCACGGACTAGAGAGACGACCTGTTGACACAGACGCCAGAATGTGGCGCAATATGTCAGTTTCTCCTTAGAAAGGAGGTGTTCTGTAAACCAAGATTCGACGGAGGATTTGGTGCTGTTTCGGCGGCGTTCGAGATGTTTCGTGTGCTGTTGTAAATGTTTCTACTGGAATACTACTTGCGGGAACTATTTCTGTCAAGCGCGGAATCCAAAATCCGTCGAGGCATAGGAAGAGAAATCGATTTCCGATCGTAAATCATTACTTCCAGCCGAACCTGATGCATCGAAGAAACGAGACTTCCCTTGTATCCGGCATCATCAAGCAAAGCGGGCAATTTGCGGTTCTTGGATGCGTCATTGAGATAGCGAAGCACCGTATCTTTGAGGTTTCTGATCGCGCGACGCTGCGTCGTCGCCGGTTCCGAGAATACCGAAAATTCATCCGCCCGTGCGACAAAGCCACGGTCGTTCCTAAAAACGGTAGCGGTGAAGACCAAAGTGTTCAATCAGACATAGCGTTAATGATGAAGGAATCATAGCCAACTAGATCCAATTCGTCAAGCAGGGGCAGCCAAACCCGACTTTTGTTCCGGACTCGGCGAGGCAGGTTCTGATTGCTGTGCGGGAGTAATCCTATAGTCCAGGCAGTTATCCACAATTCGACGCAAAGCCTCCTTGTCCTTTCCCAGGTAGTATCGAGCCGTGGTTTGGATATTCTGATGTCCGGCGAGATCTTTGATGAACGATATGTCCGCACCGTTGTTACGAAGGTTGGTGCAGAAGGTGTGGCGCAGAATGTGCGGTGTTAAACGCTTAGTCAGCCCTACTTTCACTCGTAAATTCGAGAAGAATCGATGTAGGTCTTCCCGTCTACATCTTTGCACCGGATATCCCGTCGTTACAAATAAATCTGGGTCGTTGTCAATCCGGCGCTTCAGGTACTCTTTGACCCAGAATCGACTTCTGGCGGAGATGAAAACTGCCCGTCGTCGCTTCCCTTTCCCGACAACCTCGAAGTCGGCTTGATCATTATCAAACGGCTCCCTGGCGAGCGACAAGGCCTCAGAGATTCGCAAACCGGTGTCAAGAAGCAACTCGGCTAAAGCGCGAAGCCGTATACCGGCGAATGTATTGATGTTGATGGCGTTTAGTGTCCTCTGAACCTCCTCGTTATTCAAGTACTCGACGTCAGGAGCTTCCCTCTTAGGCAATGTTATCTGGGCAGGATCAATACATGAAATGCTAAACACTGTGCGGCTGACCTTTAGTAAACCCTTTAAACACACGATGACGCTGTACTGGCGCGCTGCTGACAGTCCCCGCTTGACCATTGCTTCCCGAAGGCGCAGAATTTCCATTTGATTGAGTTCTGTAATTTCACGATTGCCTAGCCACGGTAAAATCCATACCCGGAAACAGTCCCGGTACTTGTCAATCGTCGAGGGTTCGTTCTGGCGTTCGTCTCGACAGTAGTTGATGAAGGGCTCAAATGCCTCCCAAACTTTCATAGTTCCGTCAAGATATCACAACCGCAAAATGTCGCAAGCAGGGAAATCTGGTCGAACTCGACAACTTATTGGCCCAGTCTGTGGACAACATGTTTCCGCACCAAAAAGTCCGACACGAGGTAGTAAACTGCAAAGATGGAGATCTCAAAGATGTTGGCCGATTTGCGCCAGGAACGCGAACAGGTCGAAGAGGCGATTACGATGCTCGAGCGATTGGCGAGCGGGCGTGGAAAGCGCCGCGGGCGTCCTCCGGCCTGGATGACAGCGACGAAGAGACGAGGGCGGCCTCCTGGGAGCAAAAACAAACCGAAAGCTCCAGAAATGGACGTCAGCAGGTCTCTAGCGGCGCACCTAACAACGATAGCACTGGCTCAGATAACAGGGAATTATCGTTTGTCGGGCGGTCTATTTGCAATAAAGATTCCGTAGACGCCAAGTCCATGTCGAACGCATAGCGGCGTTCAATGAAGGCGTCTGCGCAATCAGCAACGCGCAGCGTCCGAGGAATCTCATAAGTTTTGAAAGAGGCATCTGCAATATTTCGCCAATCCATGCATTTCGCCTCGAAGTCGGAAGGATCGCAGAAGTCTTGTTAATCCACTTGAGGTTGACGAATCCATTCTTTGCAAGGATCGTTTGGGCCTCCTTCCGCTCTGGCAACGGCGGGACGTGTGCGCCTTTGAAGCAGGTGTCCGCGTTGGCATGGGCGACAGAAGATATGCTTGTTCTCCGAATTATCGCCGCACATTTCCGAAAGCACAGTCTAATTCGATGCGGACGCCCATCACTCCAAGAGCGGTTTCGAAATGTCTGTCGCCACTGGAGAAAATTGCGCTGCGCCCGTTTGGTACGATTACATGTATAATGCACGCGCCACGGCTGATCGATCTGTTTTGCGGATGCGGCGGTCTCAGCTTGGGCGCGGCACGTGCGGGCTTCAAATTGATCCTCGGCGTCGACCTCGACAAGCGGGCAATCATGGCTCACCAGAAGAATTTTCCGAAGTCGAAGCATGCTCATATCGATATCTCGACTATTGACGGAGACGAGCTTCTGAAACTTGCCGGTTCCTCTGCTGGGTCTGTCGATATCATCTCTGGAGGGCCTCCATGCCAGGGATTTAGTGCAATAGGCAAGCGAGACGTCCAAGATTCTCGGAACTTCCTCATAGAGGATTTCTTCAGGCTCGTTGCAGCGGTGCGGCCCAAGGTGTTTGTGATGGAGAACGTTCCTGGTCTGGTACGAGAGAAACACGCGTCCATCTTGAAGAAGGCCCTCGGGCTTGTTAAGTCTCAATATACCGTTCTTGCTCCTCAAAAGATCGTAGCGTATGAGTTTGGTGCGCCGACAGTACGTACTCGAATCATTGTCGTGGGATTTCGCTCGGGTGTAAGTCTCGACGAGGGATTTCTGGAACAGGAAGCGACACGCTATCTCGCCGCTCCGGTCGTCAGACAGGCTCTTGCGGGACTGCCAAAGGACATAGATCCTACGCCGAAGGGAAATAGGGCCGGAGAACGTGTCGTCAGGCTTGAAAAGTCCGGACACTTCTTTGACTCTGTCATCGATCGAGTGCCGAGCAAAGTCGGATGCCCAATCGCACTGGAGCAGTATGCAAAGCACCGGATCGTCACTGGTTGCCTTGGCACACTGCACTCCACAGAGTTGATGCAACGCTACGGCAGTCTGGCGGCCGGTGAAACCGATCCCAAGACTAAGTCCACGAGATTGGATCCCGCGGGCTATTGCCCGACGTTGCGCGCAGGCACGGGTCCGGAGAGGGGCTCGTTTCAAGCTGTTCGACCCATTCATCATCTGCGCCCCAGGGTTATCACACCTCGCGAAGCGGCGCGTCTCCAGGGGTTTCCCGACTGGTTCCAGTTCGACGAAACGAAATGGCATTCCTTCCGCCAATTGGGTAATAGCGTTAGTCCTCTCGTCGCAGAGGCTGTATTTAGGCCGATCTTCGAGGCATTGAACAATGGCAAATAAAGCGAACGCACAAAGGGCACTCTTCGCTGAAGCCTCGCCCACTAAGCGATTTTTCATTTCGGTATTGGTTAAAGATCTTCTATTGATGGATGCTATCGTGGAGCTCGTCGACAATGTCGTCGACGCCGCCCGAACCGGAAAGAGTCCGCTTAGAAAAATCAGAGTCGAAATCAACTATGACAAAGACCGATTTGAGATTCGAGACAATGCCAGCGGGATCTCTATCGCGACTGCTGAGAACTACGCCTTTCGTTTTGGACGTGCCATCGGCGCGCCGAAAACACCCCGCTCGGTCGGCGAATTCGGCGTGGGCATGAAGCGGGCGCTCTTTAAGATGGGGCGACTCTTCGTCGTCGAATCAAGAACGGTGAAGGATTGGTTTAAACTCCCCGTCGATGTCGACGTGTGGGAGGCGTTGCCAGAAACCGATCCTAATGCGTGGAAGTTCAAATTCGAATTTGCCCGGAAGAACCCGACTGCAAAGATAGGGACAGTGATTACAGTCAAGCGACTCTATGACTACACCGTCCAAGATTTTACGAGCGGGAACTTCGAAACGCGCCTCGCTGATCGTTTGAAAGAAACTCACGCGGAGAGCCTTGGCGCAGGGCTGAAGATCGTCGTCAACAAGACGCCCGTCACGGCAGAAAAGGCTGCCCTCCAGGTTTCGAAAGAGTTGCGCCCCATCCACAAGTCGATGGCCGTGATGATCGATCGGAAGAAGATCGATGTAGATCTATGGGCCGGCACGGGGGAACCGCGCCTTGTAGACGCGGGATGGTACATCTATTGTAACGGTAGGCTGATCGAGCGGGCCGATAAGAGCCAGAAAACCGGTTGGAATACGGAACTCGACGGCTCCCGAACACCTAAGCCTCATTGGCAGTTCCGACGTTTCCGGGGGTATGTTTTCTTCGAGTCGGCGCATGCCGACGTGCTTCCCTGGAATACAACCAAAACCAATCTCGATGTCGAGGCTCCGGTCTATCGCCGAGTTCTCAACGATATGACGACAGCCCTGCACTCAGTGATCGAGTTTCTAAATGCGGTCGACGAAGAGGCGAGTGCCGAAGATCGCCCGCTCTCCTCCATTCTCGATACAGCAAAAATGGCCGAACTGGCTGATATAAAACGAAACAGCAATTTCACATGGAAGAAGCGTGGCACGTCCTCATCTCCCAAGTTTGCGACCATAACCTATAAACGTCCTGCCGAGCTCGTGGAGCTTGTGCGTGAACGACTGGATGTCGGCAAGAATTCCCAAATAGGCGAACGAACATTCGACTACTACGTGGAGGCTGAAGGCATCGATGGCTAACAGCTTTCGGGTTGTGGACTATCGCCTGCGACCGGCGAAAGTCGTGGAAAGGCGGATGATGGGCGAGGCTTTCCTGCGCCTTCGCCACTTTGCCGCCGTCGAGAGATATGCCTACGTCGGAATGGGCTCGGTCTATTTCGCCGACTTTGCTTTATTTCACGCCATGTGCGGGTTTGAAACAATGGTAAGCATCGAGGATACGATCGACGCCACACAGCAGGATCGTTTCCGCTTCAACGCCCCATTCGGATCAATACAGCTTGAATTCGGTCATACCAACTCGGTACTGCCTCGCCTCAAATGGAAAGAGCCGGTCGTTGCGTGGCTGGACTACACGGGCCAGGTAGACGACACCGTAATCAGAGACCTGAGATTTCTTGCGACGAATGTTGTGTCAGGAAGCTTGATCGCTGTTTCCGTGAACACGTCCCATCGCGACGGCGGCGAACCGGTAACGCGGAAGACACTGGCCGACCGCCTCAAGGGCATACAGGCGCTACCGGATTGGGTTCTAAAAGCTGATCGTTTCGGTCCCAGCATTGTCCCTGTCTATCGCGACATTCTTACGCAGACCATTCTTGCGGCGATAAATGCGCGGAACGCCGGCCAACCTGCCGACAAATACTTCGTAGCCGAGCCGGTTTTTTTCTTTACATACAGCGACAATGCCCCAATGATGACTTTAGGGTGGGTCGTATTTGCTGAGGAAGAACGCGCGACGTTTCGAGCGTGCAAATTTCACGAGCTAAAGTTTGCACCACCAAGCCCGGACGAGCCATTCAAGATCGAATGTCCCTTCATAACACACGCGGAGATGCGTGCGATCAACAAACAGCACTCAAAACCGGGAATTCCAAAGTCGAAACCCTTACCGATTCCGCCTTCTGAGGTTGAAAAGTACGAGAAGATTCGGCGCTACTGGCCGGTCATCTCGATACCGGAGTTGACTTAGTTTCTCTCCAGGAATTGCTGCAGACGCCTTTTGGTACGTGCTCGGTTCCTAAGGGAGCACTGCCAGACCACCAAGACCTTCCAGCCGACTTTGCGAAGTGCCGCTATGTTCCGTCGATCGCGCGCAAAGTTCGTCGAAATCTTTGCCTCCCAAAACTCGCGATTGCTCTCTGGCAGTTTAGACTTCTTACAGCCGGGATGGCCATGCCAGAAACATCCGTGGACGAAGATCACTCGGCCTAAGCGCGCAAGTACAAGGTCGGGACATCCTGGTAACTTACGATCATGTAGTCGAAATCGAAACCCCATTCGGTGGACCATTGAACGAACCACAAGTTCTGGGGCGGTGTTTTTTGCCCGAATCCGCGACATGACCTCTGAGCGGCGGCCCGGATTGAATATGTCGGTCATGGACTCACATCGCGTTTGTTAGACTCGGGCTCACCTGCGCAGTTCACAAGTTTCAAGCACTCAAAACAATCCGCCAGAATACCATTCGGGACCGAATCTCTTTCGAAGAGTAGAACTGCATCCATCTTAACTTGAATCAGAAGTTCCGGCTTGCGTCGTCTGAAACAATCGAACGACCTCTCGCAAACTTTTGGTACCTGCGTCCACAAAGATTCTCATGCCGATGTTGAAAGCGATTCTCTGGTCCCGCTCTAAAGGGCACATTCGTTCTCTTGATTCGGTGCCTGCGCCGAAGCCTTCGAAACGAGGTGATTCTAGAATGAAATCCGACCCCGATCTCCATTTCATGTTGTCTTGGCGGAAGGGGTTGCCACAGGACCTAGACAAGTGGCCCGAACCCGCACAGGATCCTCATCCGTCCCGCTGCCGGTCAGTCGCATACTAAGCCACGCCAGCCCTGCATCTGCGACCAGTGATTTCCAAAACTCTTCGACCCCTTTAGTAAGACTGGAACTCGGCTGGGAAATACTATGACTCTTGAGAATCTCATTAACGGCCCCGGTCATCGTCACGGCAAGGCCAGCAGCGATGACCCTCCGGGCGAGCGGGCGGGTGCAAAAACGAATGAAGATTCCTCCTAATGGGTCCGCTGTAATACGCACGGCACACAGGCTACCTAATGATTCAAGGCATCGCAATGCGGCGTTCGCTATTTCCTGAAGGCGTTTCCTATCGGTGAAGGCCTGTGGGCCCCGAACAACTACATCCATATCAAATGCTTCATACAGTGAACGGTAAGAACGAAATTCCGGGCGTTCCCGCAGGGCAAGGACCTGTTCGATCGATAAATCACCGAAGCTCCGGATTAGCTGAGGGAGGTCGCCGCTCACCCCAATTGATCCGACCTTCCTGGTTAGAAGATCAACCTCAGTCCAATCAGCAAGCGAGGAAGTCTCGGACAGCCCAAGTCCTGCAGCATAATCATCTCTGAAAATCGCGAGCGTCCGGGGAGGAACTTGACCGGGATACCGCGAGGGCAAGTCACCCAGTGCCCGATTAATCGCCCAACACCAGCAGCTATCGACCAGCCTTCTCAATCGATCGCGAACATGTGGACTGAGGTGTTTGAGATCTGGATGACAGGGCATAAGGCGCCCTGACGCATCTATTCCAAAACCGAGCATGTCGTTCAAAATCGACCGCCGCCAACCGTTTTCGTGGCCCTCCACCAAATGAGCTATCGTGCCAAGCGTGGCAGGTGGGATTAGTTGCCTGAGTCGTTCACTGTCTGCGTAGATTTGAGGGTTCGAAGGACTTCGTTCAAATGCCCCACAAAAAAAGTCGCGCAGCGTTTTGGGAAAGCCGCTCCCATCGTAAGCAACTTTCGCACCGGAAGAAAAAGTAGAATCGAGGCTCGATACATAGCCCCGAGACGGAGCGCCGTCAAAGTACCAGCGGTATTCCGGATTGCGAAGCATGTGTTGGTCGAAAACTTCTGAAAGTGAAGGAAATCCTGCCCTTATTGCCACCGATAACGCCGGTGATGCCCCTGAACTGATCCTCTGCGCGGCACCGCTAATGAGAGAGAGCTCCGAGAACCACTGCTCAATATGCCGGTTAAACAAAAAGAAGCTATCAAAAATCCTGACCTGGGAGTTCCAGAGCAGCAGCCAATGTAAGCGGAAGCGAAATATCTTGTATCGACGTTGCCATTCTGGATCCCTGAATACGACAGGCGTCATCCATTCATTCGGGTCGGCAATGAAATTCACAACCTGACCGATCGCCATAACTGTAAGCGTACCTCAGCGCGATCTCTTGAGTCACTGGAAGCGCGCATTCACCAAACTAAAGCTGCCGCCTGTGGCTTAGTCGTCTGAACACAACCGACAGACGGCGGTCTTGCTGACGCAGTAAAGATGTTATTCGCCACGTTCAACCCTCTTCTATATCACCGCGCCGCGCCCTACCATAATCGTCCTCGGCGCGTTCAATATCACTCTGACTGTAATAACCAAAAGATATCTCGAGGCACTACGTGATGCTGCTCCCAGGATTGTTGAGCCGATGCCAAGTCAACCGCGGCACGCGGTATGACTCACCTGTGAATAGGCGCATCGGACTGAGGTCCTGACAACCGGTGCGTAATTCTAATGTCAACCCGTCGTCAAGCGCAATAAACAGTTCGCCTCTTCGCCTGTGTCGCTGTAAGCTGAGTCGTCTATGCGGCAACATATTCAGCACGCGAAGAGAGCGATGGTCTTGGTTAATGCTTATCACATCCATCCAACCCCACGGACGCACGACTTTAAAGCCGGCTGAATCGTCGGTGTGCGGCGGAGATCCGTGAGTTATTGCCACCGCCGCGCCCGAAACAACCCGATTGGTCCACACAGATCCGAGCATTCCTTTAGTAGCCCGCATCGAGCCGATAAGATACGGAGCAGGGTTCGAGACATGACGCTGGAGCGTAGCCTCAAATTGCGGGGTACTGATAATAATGCCCCAGATTACTTCGATAGCCGAGGGCAGAATCGCCTCGATGAACGACAAGACCACTCGAAAATCGCGCTCGGCAATTGGCATAAACTGGACGACCAAAGCGCGCCGCTTCCCATCTAGGGCCTCGCGAACCTGAAAGGTGACTTCTCTACGAGATGCAACGTGGGTAAACGGTACCAGAATCGGCCGCAACGAATCCATTCTGAGCCGATCCCGAATTTGAAATGCTAGTTCCCAAGCGAGCATCTTGTTAAGTTCCATTTCTGGCTTGCTCTGATCTGTGAACGCCAATATAGTGTCCGGAACACGCTGCCTTATCAATAATGCACTGACGAGGTTCTCGATCGCATTGCCGACGTCTTGCCACGTTAGTCGTTTCTCTTGATTAGTAGAAGGCACAGCTACCTGATAAACGAACGGAAAGAAGAAAGCACAAACTTGCCACCCGCTTCTTGGCTAGGTGTAACGGTTTGCTGAAGTGCCTTGGCGGCCGAGCTCCACCTTAGCAAGGAGAATGGCCGCCACGGCCTGCATCTCGTCGATTTCGCCGCGAAGGATCATCGGTAGAACGGTATCATATGGCACCCGAATAACCGCATTGATCTCGTCCAAATCGGGCTTGGCGTCGCGAGCGCGTTCGGCCGTGCAAAAGACGACGTAAGCTGACGACTTAATGTATCCTGGGAGCGGATCAAGCTTGGCAATCACTCGACATGTTGTGGCGGTATAACCCGTCTCTTCCAACAACTCACGTCGGGCACAAGCCTCCGGCGATTCGCCAGCCGACAAATAGCCAGCCGGCAAGGCTGTATAACACTTGTCTGTTGCCGCACGATATTGCTGGACCAGGAGTAACTCATCGGCATCTAGGGCCACGATAAGAACAAAGTCGTCTCTCTCAACGACATAATAGTTATTCACTGTTTTACCGTCGCCGAGGTCATACTCGTTTCTGAACACCGATAACCACTCAGTCGACAATACGGGTTCCGATCTACGCAATTTCCATTTTTTACCCATTGTAATCTCTTTCTGTAGCTAATACATTGGCGCCTTGTACTCCTCATTTGCAATAGCGGTCAACGAAAGACTGCAATGCCGTCGCTCCTGCCAAGTAATAGGCGAGTCCGATAGTTACATCGGTCGCCTCATAAAAGAAGGGTACGCCTGCACATGAATGCGTGGCCTCCGCAAACAACGAGGCCATCGTAAGCCATTCCTTGTTGTAATTAAATTGGTGAGCCCGTTCCAAATAAACACCAAGCTCCGCAATTACGTCATCAGCCACGCGTTGCCGATCCTCCAGATTCAAACCATAATTCTCGACGCAAAGCGTGTCTTCTAGGATATAATGACGACCCAAAATATACTCTTTCTGCTCGACCCAGAGAATACGAGACCGCAGACACTGCCATACTTTCCCGAACTCATAAGCAATATCCCGCAGTTGATACAGACCCCTTGGCTCAAGCAATATAAAGTCATTGCAGCGATTGTTGCGATAGTCTACTAGAATGTGATCAAATCTCAACTGGCCGTGAGTTAGGAGTAGCTGCTCCGGCATCAATCGTGCCAGGAGGGCATGGTGTCTTGCAATCCGGTCAAGATTCGCGATCGGACTGCAAATAACCTTGTTGTTAATAGCGATGTACTTGGTCCGTTCGAGCTCCCCGAATAAAGCATCGATTTGCGTCATGCGTGCTAACCGACGTCGCATGCGCGCTATATAGACGTCCTCGATGTACTCGTGATGTGGCGACTTCCTCTTTATTGGGTGTTGTTGTGTGAGAAGGAAGTCCAGGACTGCCATAAGAATACTAGTTAACTGGGACGCCGTCAACTGACTATAGAGGAAAAGGCTGGTCAACGTCGGGTACTCATAAAAGGGCATCGTGTACGAGTACGGTCTTACGGTAGTCGATGCTTTTATCACAGTCGGGTAATGTATCGCGATGGCCCTCGGTACGTTCGTAAAGAACTCTATTTGGTCAAGCAATTCCTGCTCGCCAGTGGCAGTCGCCGTCTTTTTTATAAGTCTCGCACTAGTTCCGTCCTCAATCACCGTCAGCACGCTTTGCAACCGACGAATTTCCGATGTTCCCATTCGTCCTCAATTCTGACGCATAAGCAACGAACGTTATTACGCTACGCTCGAAACGGCTTATCGAGCACATCGCTCCAGTGATGAACCTACCCTTTCATTCGTTCAACCACCGAGTGAAGATGGGTCTGCTGCCGATCTCATGGAATGAAGCTCGATGGCATGAGTGTAGCGCTGCACGTCTTCGTCCAGGCTGGAAGGGTAGCGTGGTAGTTGAATACTTCATCCGAACAACGTAACACGACATTCAAAGGTCGATGTGCTTTAAGCTCGCGTTCTTCCGTCGAAACTGGCCGAATCCTCAGCGATGTGATTCCATTTGCGATCGCTACTCGCCGGAGGAGTGCGACTTTGCTAACTGGCGTTGGCCCAGCTGCGTGATGAATCCCGCGCAGCCTCGAGCAGATTAGGTCCAGGAGCACCCCCGCCATAGTCCCCGTCCAGAGTGGGGTTCCAATCTGATCTGCTACCGCATCAACCTCGTCGCCTTGCCGTAAAGATACTAGCTGATCCTCGAGTCGGGTGTCCCGCTGGCTCTGCAGCCAACGACCAAAAAAAGTTCCTCGAACTATAAGCCACTTAGCGGCCTGCTGCGCGTAACGTTCGCCTGCGACTTTGGTGCGGCCATAATGGTTGATCGGGCTTAAGACGTCGCCTTTCGAAAAGCTCTCGGCTCGCCCGTCGAATACGTAGTCGCTCGACATATAGACAAGCATTCCTGAGCTCCGCTCGAATCCGCGCGGAAGAAGAGCTAGCTCAGAGGTGAGGCGCAGGCCATGTTTTCTTGCCTGCTCCCGCACATCCACATACTCAGTTATGCTCAGCCCATCCATAATTGCTAATGCTTCTTCACCAGTCGCTTACTTGACTGATTATGGCAGCTCAGACTAAGTTCGCGTAAAGAACAGAAGATAGCGGATGCTATTTCTGGGGACGAAAGACCGTCGCGTTGAGCACGGCACTTTTTCACGGCTTCCACACAACCAGCTTGATCTCTAGACATCAGGACACCGAACTCCGTACCTGCAGCCCAGGTTCTAGATTCCCACATGAGCTGTTTTGCGTCGCGACTGAACTTGCTGCTGTCCACCATTACATCAAAAACCGGCTTCGTTGTGTAAGTAGAATAGCCTCCAAACAGGGGTCGCAAGAAAAGATTGCGGCCTGAACTTTCACCATCGACAAGAGTGTCGTATTATGGTCAACAGAAACGAGTGAGCTGACCAACCGAGTAGCCAGGCCAGCGTCCTCACCATCCGGCAACCCAAAAGCGCTCTGTGCTCTCACAAAACGGTGTACGATTAGATACGTATTCTCTATCCACAAGCAATGACAATACTCGGCATCGAATTCGCGTCAAATCACATGAATTACCTGGTTTTGGAACAGAATGAACACGGAGAGTTGGCCGTGTTGGGCGCCAACCGGATAACATTGGCCGAGACGCGGTCTCCAGACGCCCTTCGGGCGTTTCAGCGGGCAGTACAAACGCTCCTACAAGACGCAGCGCCCGACCTTTTGGCGATAAAGGAGAAGCCTGAAAAAGGTGCGATGCAGGCGGGCGCTGCAGCATTGAAGATGGAGAGTATTGTCCTCGCCAATACTGGTTGTACGATTCAGTTCGTTTCAGGCGCGCGAATCAACAAGTGTCAAACGGCGTTTCCCTCCTCGCTAAAGGTATACCATCAGTCTGCTTTTCAAGCTGCCGCATGCGCGGCCAAGGGGAGATGAGTATGCCTCCGCCAGAGCTAGCGGCGTGCCTTCAACAGCTTGAGTTGCACTATTCGGAATTCGAGGAAAAAAGTGGCGGCGCGAACGGCTATGTTTACTTTGCAAGAAACCGAATTTCAAATGCCGAAGTCGTCATCAAGTTCTATGCAGGTGAACCCGGCACTCGTCGGCACGACGAACCGAGATTGCTTTCGACAATCAACTCACCGAATGTACTGCGGATTTACGATGCAAGGAACGTCTCAGACGATTGGGCCTATTTTATTACTCCCAGATGCGATGGCGGTGACATCGACAACCTTATCAAAGGCCAACCCTCGGTGCATGAGGCAATTGATGTCGTGCTCGGGATCACTCATGGGGTAAGTGCGATTCATGGCCAGAACATGGTTCATCGCGACCTGAAGCCGGCCAATATAGTGATTGATGGAGGAATACCTCTGATCGCCGATTTTGGAAGCGTGCGACTCATTCCCGAGGGATCGAACGAAGCGACTGCTTCGCGACACAGCATTCTTTATCGCCCACCGGAATCGTTCGCTACTAACATCTACAGTTGGTCCGGTGATGTCTATCAAATCGGACTTGTGGCTTACCAACTGCTAGGGGGTTCGTTGCCGTATGACGGCACTGCATACCTGTCAGCCCGTGAGCGCCGAGAGTACGACCGTATCCCAGACCCAGTGGATCAGTCGCTATTCGTCGACGGTGCCATACGCCGGCGGGCAGAGGCAGGGAAGCTCGTAAATTTTGGTTCTTTGCCACCTTGGATCTCCGGAGCGGCGCGGAGGGTCTTGCGAAATCTGACTCATCCCGATCCCGCTGACCGGGTCACATCCATGGCAGACATTGCGGCAGCGATGTCGAAACTTCGAAGCACACATCACAACTGGCGATTCGTTGGGGTGAGCGCGCGGCTAGTAACAACTGACAGAGTTATCGAGTTACAGGCAGCAGCAGGCAATCTATTCGAAGCATTTCAACGGAAACAGGGAGACTTCCGTAGAGTTCCTGGGATGGAACCGTCGACCTTGACCGACCTTGTCAAGCGCTGCTCCGAGCGCGTTACCTCGCATTGACTTGTGCCGTTCTGGAATGGTGATGAAACGAGGTGATCCATCGGCACTGTCACGAAAATGACTACGGATTGTTACACGTGGTTCGGACATCTGAAAACAAGCCCGGCGGCTGTTGGTTCGGGCCGATGAGGTCGCATTACGCCCTTTATGATACGTTAATCGATAAGACATAACGCGTCAACGTTTGTTATCCACAGATCAGTACGCTGACTTTCGTTCAAGGTCTCATAAACAGGAACTTCCGCAAACTCGTTGTTACGAGCATTGTATGTTGTAGAATTAGTTGATGTCGTTATGGTCTGAATGATAGACAAAAGAGCTGTGCTGCTGATTGAAGATTAGGCAGTACTTTGTTCTATGGGAGTCGCCGAAGATGTCCTGGTACGACACGAATCCGTACATATAAAACGAGAACTCTCCCGTTCTCAACTCCTCAATCTCGGAAGCTTCGAGCGGTCGTGATTTTGGAACATCCACATTCGATCGGGGTCCTAAAACAGATTCGCTTGTGGTGGAATCCTCTCGTAGATAGGGAGGATCTTTAGGAAACTCTTTGAACTTAGCGATGTGGGTTTCTACGCACAAATGCGTTGCGGGCGTCGGTCCGCCGTTGCGGAACGTAAGCGTGGCCCCGAGCGTATTCATCGTTTCGCGCGGAGGTCTGCCAATGGAGAAGAGAAAAACCCAGGCCCTCTGGCCGTTCTGCGCGAATCGAGCGGAAGATTGCGCACTGTCTTCAGCGGCTTTGGCGCTTCGCTCCGCTGCATCTGCGCTGCGCTTCGCTTCAGCGGCTGAACGGTGAGCGCTTGCCCACTGAAGTGCCGCGAATAGCGCCGCAATGAAAGCCACGATCAAACCCGCCCAAGCAATCCAATCAGTAAATGTCATGCGGTGCAGTGTACCGTATAGTCGATAAGCGGAGGTGTTCCCGAAAGTTCTACACATTTGTCGCCTGGGATAAAAAGCTGTCCAATGGCAGCTTCTTATTGACAACGGTTCCCGTCTCCAATCTTCCGGTTTCGTATATGGAGTTTTATCTCGGCCAGTTTGAAAGGGCAGCTCGCAACATTGTGCCTAAATGCCAATCGAATACCCAGCGCAGGACCATGCCGATTTGTTCAATTAGTCTGGCCAGCCAGCGGTGAGGGGATAGCGGGCCAAGCCGGTCCTTGGGTCACAGAATCGCCGCGACGTTTGGATGAGAGAGTCGAGCATCTCACCGGCGGAATTCCCGAAATTCGGCGATCTCGTCGCGGCGATGTTCTGAAAAAGTACTGCTAGTACTAAGGCTCATATTCCGCCATTTAGGAAAGCCGCTTGCGGTTACCGGCAAGTTTGTACCATAATAGTTCACCCGAATTCTTAAAACCGAACGTTTGACTTGATGCGATAGGAGATCCCTCGTGCGCCTACTGAAAATATTGCAAACCGCTATCCTCCTGTTGTTGGCTTGCTATATGGCATCGGCTGACATTCTAGTGGTCAGCGCGAATGCGAATGCTATTTTCCGATACGACCAAAACAGTGGGGCCTTCCTCCAGAAATTTGACAGTTCCTCGGTCCAATACCCCTACGGGTTGGCCTTCGGGCCGGACGGCTTCTTATACCTCGCCACCAGTGATGCCGGTAGTGGCTCTAATTCTCACATTGACCGTTTTGACCCGGCAACCGGCCACTTGCTCGCTTCCTTCGGCGCGCTGCCCCAAACTCGTGGTCTGGCTATTGGACCGGATGGTTTAGTCTACGTGAGTGCCTTTAATGCGAGACAAGTTTGGCGATACACGACCGCAGGTGTCTTCGTTGATGTCGTCGCTACCGTCGTAGCTCCCTACAGCTTGGCGCTTGATTTCGCAAACAATCTTTACGTCAACAACGGCTCGGGCACAATATACAAGGTCGACGCGTCCACCCACGCGACTTCAACCTTTGTCTCTGATCCGAATCTCGTGTCTTATAACAATGAGGCCATGGCGTTCGGGCCGGACGGAAATCTCTACTTAGGTACGTCGCCTTTCAGCGCCTATGCCCACCAAGTGCGGCGGTACAATGGCCAGACAGGTGCATTTGGTACGGTCTTTGCCCAAGACTCGCGGATTGATGAGGCAACCTCCCTTGCTTTCGGATCGGATGGGAAAGTATATGTGGGGACCTTCTCGGGCACAGTGCTGCGGTTTGATCAAATTACCAGTGCCTTCATTGATGTATTTGTCCCTAGCGGCAGTGGGGGTTTAGGAGGAAATATTACCGCAGTTCTTTTCTCGCCGCCTTCTAACGCAAAGCCAGTCGTTATTGTCGTCCCCGGATTCGGAGCTAGCACCCTTGAAGATTCCTTCGGCAACGATCAGTGGCTGAGTTGCACTTCTATACTTAACCTACACAACGGCTTTTTGGGACCGCTCCAATATACGACAAACGGCAGCGCAGTGCTGGCTCTTACTCCTAGGGAGATACTGGCACAAGGCGATAGTATCAGCGAGACTGTAAAACTCTCTAACCAGAGTGTCCTTCAGTGCAGTACTTATGACGCTAATGGTAATCCTAGTGATCTCATAACGGATGTTGTCTGCACTACTGGGTGGTTGAATTGCGGCAAGGTCCTGTTATTTAGACCATCGCGTCAGCAAATCCAAATGGGTATAGTAGACAACGCACATGGCGCTTTACTTCAATTCAATACCATCCTATCTACGCTAGCAGACAACAACTTCACCACTGACCCATGGAAATACGATTTCCGGCGCGACATCTCTGCTTTGGCCGATGATCTCTATGCGCACGTCGTCGCAACACATCCGGGACAGAACATCGCGATTATAACGCACAGCCAGGGTACGCTAATTACTGCGGCACTGATTCAGCAGCATCCTGACCTGTATAATTCAGGTCTCCTAACCGCTGTGATCTCAATGGGCCCTCCGTTCGCTGGTTCCATTGATACATATCTTTATGCGCAAGGCTGGAGGTCGTTTTTGCCATTTTTATCCACTTCCAATACAAAGCTTATGGGTCAAAACTGGACCTCTGTCTACGAGCTGTTACCGCAGTGGGATTTTGTCACTCGCCTCAGTGCACCGTTCCCGACAAAGTACGACATCTTCAGTGGCCAAAACGATGCCAAAAACTTTCCAGCACTCCCGCGTGCCTCAATTATTCCAAACTCAAGTGACGCGACAAGCCTCTGGAGCAAGCTTAACAGCTTGGGACCAGTTGCTCGGTGGTACTCTGTCATCGGCCAGGGCCAACGGACGGCCAATCAAATAGTTGAAAAACTGACACTCGGCACTTATAAGCCATGTTTGACCATTGATGAAGAAGATGGCGATGGGACGGTACCTCTAAGCTCTGCAGAAGCTAGCCTGATTGTTCCACCCTCGAACAGAATATATGTGCAAGATCAGCATTCGCACTTACCACAGAACACCAGCGTAATTCAGGGAATAATCAACTTGCTCAGTCGAACCTCTCCCTACTCAGTCGCGGGCCTGTCACAGTCACCATTAGCGTTTTCAAGTCCTGACACGATCGTTTTAAACGCATGTAGCCCGGTTAGTCTAACAGTGAGTGATTCCTTGGGTAATATAGTAAATTCGCAGTTCTCTCAGATTCAGAACGCCACATTTGCAAATATAGGTGACGCAACGCAAATAGATCTACCTTGGAACGACACATTTCAAGTACAAATTAGTGGTACTGGTACCGGCACGTTCGACCTGCTTGTTAACGGAATCAGAAATCAGCAAACTAATTTAAGCTACTTTTTCAGAGCCGTGCCGGTTCAAAAGGGATCACAGGGCGCGGTGATCATCAGCGACTCGATACCAACACTTCAATATAATTACGCCGGAAAAGATATTGTTGATACCATTCCTGCCAATACCGTACCCCCCACGGTCATCTGTACGGGTTGCTATTTCACGACTCAGAATCTTCGCGCCACATTTGCTTTCAACGTAGGATATCCGGGTGGTGTAAGTACATTTAGCTATAACTATCGAAGTTCGATTCAATCGGTTCAATTAATTAGCTCGAAGATCACACAGATCACGATATCGGGTAATACCGCTACTTTTTCTGGCCAAGGTGCAGTAAACGGCCAGCTTGGTTATAACTTCACGGTGTCTACAACAGACGGCGGGCCTGCTGGTTCAGGATTGGACACTATTGTTATACAGATAACGGGACCGAATGGCTACACCTATAGCATTAACAGTTTCGTTATTGGAGGTGATGTGATCGTACATCCGTGATCCTGACGATCTTACTACTGCAGGTCCGCGAGTTAGAATGTTGAGGACCAAGGCCCTAGTTCTAGAAAGCCTATGAAAGCGAGAACAATTATGATGATCAGAAGGGCGACTGCTAACGGCCGGTATAGCTTATTCAAAACGATCACAAGCGCGTTGAGCAGTGCGGAGAGGCACGCTATACCCATCGTGGCCCAGTAAAAGACGCGGCCAGTAAAAAGGAAGTAAATACGACCAATAATTATCAATAGTAACAAAAGCAATACACTACAAACGGAGACAGAAATGAGCTTGGATTTAATATACATGGGTGTTTTTGAACCTTCGAAACGGTTGTGATCATCGTCAAGCAATGATTGGAGACACAAATAAAGTGCGCATATATTTCTTGGTTTTTATAGCATTCGCCCTGAGTAGTCGTTGTTTGGAAGCTGACAGCGTGTCTTTCACGGTCACACCGGCCGCTGGGCAGTATCTCTACCAGTTCACTTTGTCGAACACAGGGGATACCGGTGGAACGCTTTTCGATTTGTTTCTGTCGATCCCCACGGACATCAGTAAAATTGATACGACATCGATTGGGACACCCGTGGGATGGGGTGACCCGACTGGAGGGTTGTTGTTCTTCGGTCCGGATGCCAATCCGTCCACATCATTCATTGAGTGGGCTGACGACGCAAGTGGAGCGTTTGACCTAAGTATTGGAAATTCGTTAACCGGGTTCTCTTTTCAGGTTTCGCAGATCGTTGCAGGACCGATCGATTTCGCATTGAATGGTTCCACCACGCTCTTCCCGGCCGAGGAAGTTTCTAGTGTGCCAGAACCCTCGTTTGTTGGCCTGCTCCTGGCCTTGTTTGCTCTGATCGTCGTTTGGCGGACAAGGGTCGCTTCCACTCGATAGGGCTGGCTCCGAACGGAAATATGCCAAGTAGCGCTCTGGTCTGTGCCCGGCCAACTGCGTCTATTCAGCAGCACCGGTGGATTCATTCTCGCGGAGTTGTTTGCCGCAATTGGGACATCGACCCAGCTGGCTGTGTTCGAGTCTGTAATGGTCCGCAAGAGATCGCTTTGAGTGGATCCGGCGCCGACAAACGGCGCACCGGAACGGACGATCAGTTGAAGGCATGGCTGCCTTTGTCGTTACCCGTTGACTTTACAATTCTTCGGTCACGGATCTCATTAGTGAGATTGTTGAGTGCTTCGTCTTGGCAGTGGTCAAACGGTCGATTGGGCCAGCAGTGAAGCTTCGGCGTCGCGGCATGTTGTCTCGATAATTAGGAATCTCTACGGTAGTGAAGATATTCTTGAGAATGTGGTTAATCGTTAGTCAAGCCGCGGAGGCAGCGAGTTGCTATATAGGAAAGCAAGGGCCAGGATCAGAAGTGTCAGTATAGCGACGCTCAGGCGAAACGTGCCGGTCGTAAACTGGGCCGAAGATCAGGGTACCGACAGCGCGATGTTGGCAAGGTCGCCAATTTTGTCGGCGCGCCATTCCGTTGGTGGGCTGCCAGTACGCGCTTCGGCGGACGTTGTGATAACGAAAGCTTAGCCTACCCCGCCGAATTTGTCCAAAGAGTTTTCCACAGGACTATGTTCTGGTGGAGCATTCACCACAAGTCGACCTCAATGCTCGGAGCATTTGCTCAAGCGATACATTTCGAAAAACATCTGGCGATACCGGTAAGTTTCAGGGGCTCTTATGCCCGCCGTAGCATTTCGAGGTGAGTGGCCGAAGGTCGCAACTAGCGCGGCATTCGCTAGTTGGCACCGTTTCCGGAGAACATCGGTTCTTTACATGCAGCCTAGGAGCTGGATCTTGAGGAAAGCCACAGCTACAAAATCATCTACGGTGCGATTTAGCTGCAGCTAATCAAGAGCAGCTAAATCATTGAAGGAATTGGTCGGGGCGGGGCGATTTGAACGCCCGACCCCCTGCGCCCAAGGCAGGTGCGCTACCAGGCTGCGCTACGCCCCGACACCTTCTTGATTCTACCTTCTTTCGGTATTTGTTTAACATTGCGGCAACTCGCGAGCTTTGCGGCGTGCCTCAACAACGGTGCCCAAAAGGTTTGTGCCGGAGCCGGTCTACAGGGGCATCATTCCGACATCTCAATAACGGTGTTTATTTCTTCGCGCACACGATCTTTCGTCCAGCCGCGTTTACGTCCCAGGGCTTCCGCGTATGGCATCAACGATTCGACGTCCCAGCCTCGCTCGTAGCCCAAGTAAGTCGACACAAACAAATAATCCGAAAGATGCTGTTCCAACGCGTCGCCAATTTCGCGTTCTGTGGGCGCGAACAGTGCGTCGGCCGTCACGTGGAGGCATGCGAGCCGAGGCGCTATCTCTTGACAGACAAGATCGCTCGCCTCCTCACTCATCAACCGGTAAGTAGTGTACTTGCCGCCGGCGATATGAAGAATTCCCTCCTCCGAATTCCAGATCTTGTGCTCGCGAGTCGCGCTGGTCGGCGATCCTTCTCGCTCGCGAATCAAAGGCCGCAAAGAACTGAAGGCCGAGATGGGCTGAGCCGGCGCGCGCCCAGGGAATAACTTGCGCACGATGCCGAGCAGATAGTCCCGCTCCGATGCGGTGATGTGAACATGCTCAGGCCCCTCGTGGTGCTCCTCGTCAGTGGTTCCGACCAGCGTAAGCTGATTGCGGCTGCCCCACGGAATCAGGAAAATGATACGGCCATCGGGCTCAAAGTGCGCGATAGCATGGTCGCCGGCGCTCACTCGAGGAATTACAATATGCGACCCACGTACCAGACGCAAAGAATCGCCATCGCTCCAGGCTCCGCGGGCGTCCACCAGTTTGCGGGTGTGGATGTCAAACGGTTCGGCAGCCAGAGTATCGGTGCAGCGCACTCGCCACAAACCGTTCGGTGCTCGCTCCCACGCGTCAGCTCTTACGTAGTTGGCAGCCAACGCGCCGGAGGCCATAGCGTCCAGGACGTTTTCCACCACGAACCGCGCCGACACGATGCCGCAATCGTAAAAGATGGCCGCCGCGGTAAGCCCATCGTGCATCAATTCCGGCTCGATTCGCGCGACCTCGTCCCGGCCAAGCATGCGGTGAGGCGCAATGGCGTGCGCGCCCGCCAGTCGGTCGTATAGACCAAGTCCAGCCCCGTACATTAAGCGGGACTTGATCCCATACATGGGCAGAAGAAACGCAAGAGGCTTGGCATACTGCGGTGCAATCCGTAACAAAACGGAGCGTTCCCGCAGCGACTCCCGCACCAGATGGAATTGCAAATATTTCAGGTATCGGAGGCCGCCATGGATGAGCTGCGAATTCTTGCCGCTGGTGCCGGAAGCGAAATGCCTCTGTTCAACGAGGCCGGTTTGGAGCGGTATCCCCGCTTGTCTTGATCGCAGGGCGAGGTCGCGAATTATACCCGCCCCGTTGATTCCTCCGCCCAGGACGAGCACATCGAGAGGCGTCTGCCGAAGGTGTTGGATCTGCTCTGGGCGCGGATCAGGCACTCACTGACCAGCTTAGAGGATGGCGCTCCAAAAACATATCGCGCATGAGTCAACCCGAGGCGGGGACCCATGCGCGATACGAAAGATAACGATCGGAGCCGACTAGCTCTTCTTGGTGGTATCGTCGGTGGTCTTCTTTTTCTTCTTGGCCTTTTTGGTCTTGGTCTTGTCGTCGGTCTTGGTATCCTGCGCGAAAACGGTGGCGGCGCCAACGAACAGCGACAGACCAAGCATGATGCTCATCAATTTCTTCATTCGGGTCTCCTTAAATGTTTGGGCAATTCTGCCTGACTACCGCTTCATGATGCCAGTCCTAGATGAACTAGACCTGAAGCGGTAGTTAAAAATGCTTCACCTACCAACGCTCAGTCACGCCGCTTTCAAACCCTCTTCTATCCAAATATCTATATTATAATCAGTAGTTTAGAAATAGAGCTGACTCCTCGGCCTGAGCACCTCTATCGAGGTTAACCTTATCCTAAAATTAGTATGAAAAAGGAACAACTCGCACGGCGGCTGGCGAAGGAGTCCCGTATCACCACCGCGGCGGCGGCCGATTTGCTTGACCGCGTTTTGCACGATATCTTGAAGCGCGTTCGCAGCGGACAGAGCGCCTCGTTTCCAGGTTTGGGTACGTTTCGTCCTGACCGCAAATGTGGATTTGAATTCGATATTACGCCCCGGCTATCCAAAAAGGATCCCAGGTGAAGGAACCGCAAAACCTTCTCACCAGCCGCATCGTGAAGATTGTCCGGGACGCTTTGGAATGTGGCGCGGCGGTCGAGATCGACGGACTGGGTACTTTCCGCGGCGGCCGCAAGCAGCGCTTCCGGTTCGTTCCTCAAAAAAAATCGCGAGTGTTCATTGCTTACGTCGAGGAAGATCTCCGGCAGGTGAAGAAACTTTACGCGACTTTCGAGCAATCCGGGTTTCATGCCTGGCTCGACAAAAAGAAGCTGATGCCTGGTCAGAACTGGCCACGTGCGATTGAGACCGCAATCCAAACGTCGGACTTTTTTGTCGCTTGTTTCTCCCGACGGTCCGCATCGAAACGTGGCAGCTTTCACAGCGAACTTCGCTTCGCGCTTATCTGTGCGGCCCGGGTACCGCTGGACGAGATTTTCTTCATTCCGGTTCGGCTGGACGGCTGCACAGTGCCGGGACGTATCTCCAAACAAATCCAATACGTCGATCTGTTCCCCGATTGGGATGCAGGCGTGCGAAAAGTGATGGCCGTGATGAAAGTTCAGCAGGAGAATCGGAAGAAGAAGCGGCTAGCGCTGGCTGGCTAACTTCTTTTTTACCGACCCAGCTTCCTTGCTGTCCGGCGCGAGCTCGAGATACTTGGCGTATGCTTCGTGCGCTGCTTTGGTATCCTTCATTTTCTCCTCGGCCTCGCCCAACCTCAGAAAAGCTTCTGCGAAGTTGGGATTCCACTTCGTTGCTTCGCGAAATCGGTTGATTGCCCCCTTGTAATTGCCCTTTTTGAAGTAGAAATTGCCCACTCTCAGATCCTTTTCGGCCTCCAACGGATTGAAAGTGTATTCCTTGGGCTTAAGACTTTCGTCTTCTTCGGGAGGTTCCTGCTCCTGGACCTGGGGCTTCGCCTGCTCTTGAGATTTGGACTTCAGCGGCTTGTCTTGCGGCCATAGCACACCAGCTAAAAACAGAGACAGAATCAGCAGCCGTTTCACGATTCAAGTATACCTAGGGCCGAAAACGCCGCGAAACAGTCCGATCATCTCGCCGAACGCCTGATCGGCGGCCTCGGGATCATAGCGCGGGCCTTCGTCGCGCATGAAGGCGTGATCGCCTGCATAAACCTTCACCGCGTAGTCGACTCTATCCTGGCGGAGCCTTTGATCGATCAGCGCCCGGCCGTCCGCAGGCACATGGGGATCGTGCGCGCCAAACACCATTAACAGCTTTCCCCGGATTTCGGCCGTTCGCGCGAGAGATCCGGCGTCGGAGTCCTGTCCCAGCTTGCCGTCATGGATTCCAGTGCCGTAGAAGCAAACGGTGGCGCGCACATCGGGTTCGAGCGCGGCCCGGAAGGCCAGGTGGCCGCCAATGCAGAAGCCCATTGCACCGAGTTTGGAATGCTCTACACGTGGATGCTTGGCGAGATAATCGAGCGCCGCGCGACGGTCTTCGTCAAAATGCGCAACCGGGGTCCTGGCGGCATCTTCCAGCCCGCGAGTGCGACCGCGATCGTCAAAAGGGATTGCCAAGCCAAGCGGCTCGATACGGTGATAGATCTCGGGGGCCGCGGCAACGAATCCGTAGCCGGCCAGACGGGTGCACGCGCGCAACATCGGGCCGGTGAGCTGAAAAATGTCGGAATAGCAGAGGATCCCGGGGTAAGCGCCGGGCGCAATCGGCGCCGCCACGAACATGCGCATGGGCGATCCGCCGGCCGGGATGTCAACGTATTCAAGAGCAACGACCATGTGGTGAAATGATACGTCTTTTGACACACCTGAGACAATACAAATAGAACTCAGTATGGCGCTCCGAGACAAAGCAGCCCAACTACCCCTGCTGCCCGGAGTGTATCTATACAAGGACGAGCACGGGACAGTGATCTACGTCGGCAAGGCCAAGAACTTGCGGGCTCGCGTGCGCAGTTATTTCTCCGATGAACGGCTGGCCGACGTCAAGACCGGAACGCTGATTTCGGACGCGCGGGACGTCGAGTACATCCTGGTCGACAACAATAAGGAAGCGCTGGCGCTGGAGAACAATCTCATCAAGCAGTGGAAGCCGCGCTTCAATATCCTGCTGCGGGATGACAAGACTTTTCCGTACATCCAGCTGACCAACGAAAAGTATCCGCGCGTGTACGTTACGCGGCGGCTGGTGAAAGATGGGTCCACTTATTACGGTCCCTATTTTCCAGGCAACCTGGCGCACCGCTTGGTCAGCTTCATCCATCGGCACTTCAAGATTCCTTCCTGCAAAGTGGATTTGACACGCTTCCATACGCACCCGTGTTTGGAATTCCACATTCATCGCTGCCTGGGCCCGTGTGTGGAGGGGCTCACCACGGACGAGCAATATGCGGCGAACGTTCGCGACGTGCGGCTGTTCCTGGCAGGCCGCTTGCGGGATCTGGCGGGCGATCTGCGCAAAAGGATGCAGTGCGCCTCGGAGGACATGCGCTTCGAGGAAGCTGCTGCAACGCGCGATCTCATATCGACCGTTGAGGAGATGGAAGAGAAGCAAAAAATCGCGGCCGCTGAAGGCGAAAACATCGACATTCTGGCCTATTATGCCGAACCCCCGCTGGTTGCCGCTAACCTGTTTCACCTTCGCAACGGCCGCATCGTGGATCGGCGTGAGTATTTCTGGGAAGATCTGATCGAGTTCCAGCCTTCGGAATTCTCGGCATCACTGCTGATGCAGATCTATTTGGAGCAGCCGTATGTCCCGAACCGCATCCATGTGCCCGTGGATTTTGAGGATCGCGAGGTTCTGGAAGAGATGCTGACCGAAAAGCGCGGGCGCAAAGTAGAAATACAGACGCCACAACGCGGGCAGAAGAAGGCACTCATGGATCTGGTGGAGACCAACGCCAAGCACGCGTTTCACCAACGATTCAGGGTCATGAAGCCGTCGGCCAAGGCCGTTCAGGAATCACTGCAGGACGTCCTGGGACTTCCCGAGCCGCCCAAGCGCATCGAATGCTTCGATATTTCGCACATCCAGGGGACCGATAAAGTCGCCAGCATGGTGGTTTGGGAAGACGGCCGCATGAAAAAGTCGGACTACCGGAAGTTCATCATCCGGACCGTGATTGGCAACGACGACTTCGCGTCGATGCGGGAAGTGGTGACACGCCGCTACTCCCGATTGCAGCAGGAGAACAAGTCTTTTCCCAGCCTGATCCTGGTCGACGGCGGGCTCGGGCAGTTGCATGCCGCGGTGGAGGCGTTGGAAGCGATCGGAGTGATCAACCAGCCGGTAGCTTCGATCGCGAAGCGCGAGGAAGTAATCTACGTCTACGGTCAGGAGAACGAGCCGATCCAGCTTGACCATTATTCTCCGGTGCTGCATCTGATCCAACAGGTCCGCGATGAGGCTCACCGGTTCGCGGTGACGTTCCATCGCAACCGCAGAAGCGCCGCGCGCCTGACGTCGGAGCTGGAGCAAGTAGAGGGCATCGGGAGCAAGACGATAGCGAAGTTGTTGCGCGAGTTCGGGAGCCTGGAGCGAGTGCGAGAAGCATCCTCGGAGGAGTTGGCGAAGGTAATTGGACCGGCGGCGGCACGCCGGTTGCGAGAGTTCTACAACGCGCAGGGGGCGAGCGAGTTGAAAGTGCTTAGCTAATGCCGGAAATGACGCACGCCGGTGAAGACCATCGCCAGGCCTAATTTGTTCGCCGCGGCGATTACCAGGTCGTCGCGCACCGATCCACCCGGTTGAATCACTGCCGTGATGCCGTGTTTGGCGGCCTCTTCGATGCCGTCGGGAAAAGGGAAGAAGGCGTCGGAGGCGAGCACCGTGCCTTGTAGCGGCAGCACCGCCTTCATGGCTCCGACTTTAACCGAATCGACGCGGCTCATCTGCCCGGCGCCCACCGTGACAGTTTGGCCGGGGCGCGCGTAAACGATTGCATTCGACTTGACGTGTTTGCACACCTTCCAGCCGAATTCGAGCGCACGCCATTCCTCGTGGCTAGGGGCCCGCTCGGTGACGACCTTGCATTCGCTGCGCTGCAGCCGATGGGCGTCCTGGGTCTGCACCAGGTATCCGCCGCTGATCGATTTCACCACCAGTTCGTCTTTCGGCGCAGGATCAACTTTGAGCAAGCGCAAATTCTTCTTCGACGCCAGCACGCTTCGTGCGCCAGGCGCGTAATCGGGCGCGGCGATGGCTTCGACAAACGTCTTCGAAATCTCCTGCGCGGTTTCTTCATCTAACGTCCGATTGAATGCCAGCACTCCCCCATATGCCGAAACGGGATCGGCCTCGAAAGCCCGCCGGTAGCTCTCAACCTGCATCGAGGCCTCTGCGCAGCCGCAAGGATTGGTGTGCTTGATGATGGCCGATGCCGGCTGATCGAATTCTTGAATCAACTGCCAGGCGGCGTCGAGATCCACGAGATTGTTATAGGAGAGTTCCTTTCCCTGCAACTGCTCGGCGCCGGCAATCCCGCCCTGCCGCACCGAATACAGCGCCGCGGATTGATGCGGATTCTCGCCGTAACGGAGATCGAGCGCGCGCGGCGCGCGAATGTCAAGAAAAGCCGGTAGCCCCGATTCTTCCTTCGCGTCTACCCTTGCCAGGCGCGTGCTGATGGCCCGGTCATAAGCAGCGGTGAGAGCGAAAGCTTTTTGAGCCAGGCGCCACAAGGTCGGCTGCGATAGCTGCCCCTTGCACTCAAGCAGTTCCTGCAAGATGGCCGGATAATCCTCCGGCGACGTAACCACCGCAACGTCCTGGTAGTTCTTGGCCGCCGCCCGGATCAAGGTCGGTCCACCGATGTCGATGTTCTCGATCAGCTCCGCCATGCTCGCGCCAGGCTTGGCCGCTATTTTTTCGAAGGCATAAAGATTCACTACTACCATGTCGATGGGCGGGATCTTATGCTCCTCCAAAGCTTTCATGTGCTCGGTATTGGCGCGTATTGCGAGCACGCCTCCGGCGATTCGCGGATTGATCGTCTTCAGCCGTCCATCTAGCATCTCCGGAAATCCGGTCACTTCCGAAACCTCGCGCACTGCTACGCCACCCTGGTGAATTGCCCGCGCGGTCCCTCCTGTTGAAATAATTTCAACGCCCACATCCCGCAATCCCTGGGCGAACTCTACGATTCCCTCCTTGTCCGTCACGCTGATTAATGCTCGTTTTATGAATGCCATTCTCTACAATGGTAAACGTGTCTCATCCCGTCACGTTAATCCCCGGTGACGGTATCGGCCCTGAAGTCGCCGATGCCGCGGTGCGCGCCGTCAACGCGACCGGCGTTTCAATCGACTGGCAACGCGCAGACCTGAACGCCAGCATCATTTCCAAATCGGGCCAGGTGTTGCCTCCGCACATTATTGAATCTCTCGAGCGGACGCACGTCGGTCTGAAAGGTCCAGTGACTACCCCGATCGCCGGTGGATTTCAAAGCGTCAACGTGGCGCTTCGAAAACAGTTCGATCTGTACGCCAATGTGCGCCCGGTGCGCTCCCTGCCAGGCTTGAAGACCCGTTTTGACGACGTGAAGATCGACATGGTGATCTTTCGCGAGAATACTGAGGATTTGTACTCGGGGCTGGAGCACGAGGTGGTCAAAGACGTAGTGACCAGTCTGAAAGTGATCACCCGCGTGGCCTCGATAAAGATCGCCGAGTACGCCTTCGACTTTGCCAGAAGATATGGGCGGAAAAAAGTGGCGGCGATCCATAAGGCCAACATCATGAAGTTGGCCGACGGGCTGTTTCTACGCTGCTGCCGCGAAGTGGCCGCCCGATTTCCAGAGATCGAATACAAGGAGCTGATTGTGGACAATGCTTCCATGCAGCTCGTCATCCGTCCGGAAACCTTCGATCTTCTTCTGCTGCCTAATCTCTATGGCGATATCGTGTCGGACCTCGCGGCCGGCTTAGTGGGCGGCTTGGGCGTGGTCCCCGGGGCGAACATGGGCGATCAGCATGCAGTGTTTGAAGCAGTGCACGGCAGCGCGCCGGACATCGCGGGGAAAGGCATTGCGAATCCGACCGCGCTCATGTTGTCGTCGGTGTTGATGTTGATCCATCTGAGCGAGGAGAAGGCGGCGACGCGATTACGCGCCGCCATCGAACGGACGTACACGGAGAAAAAACATTTGACGACGGATGTCGGCGGCAGCGCTTCCACTCAGGAATTCACGGACGCGGTGATTGCGAATCTCGGCTAGTTCAGGCCCTTTTTGGCCAGAAACTCGACCAAATCGACGACCCGCATCGAGTACCCCCACTCGTTGTCGTACCAGGCGATCACGTGCACCAGGTTGCCGTCCAGCACCTTGGTCAGCCCGGCGTCAACGATTGAGCTGTGGGGATTGTGCAGCATGTCGGTCGACACCACCGGATCCTCCGTGTAAGCGAGGATGCCCTTCATCGGACCGTTCGCCGCATCTTCGAGCGCCTTGTTTACTTCCTCGGCCGTGGTTTTCTTGGAGGTCACCACCACTAGGTCGACTACCGAAACATCCGGCGTCGGAACGCGCATGGCGTACCCATCCAGCTTGCCTTTGAGTTCAGGCAACACCAGTCCGATGGCCTTCGCCGCGCCTGTGGTAGTTGGAATCATATTCAAAGCCGCCGCGCGCGCCCGCCGTAAATCCTTATGCGGAAAGTCGAGCACCGGTTGGTCGTTGGTGTAGCTATGGATGGTGGTCATCGATCCCTTTTCGATTCCGAACTTCTCATGCAGGACCTTCGCCACCGGACCCAGACAATTGGTGGTGCAACTGGCATTTGAAATGACGTTGTGCTTGGCCGGATCATACATCTTGTCGTTAACGCCCAGCACCAGCGTGACATCTTCATCCTTAGCGGGCGCCGAGATGATGACCTTTTTCACGGGGCCGCGCAGATGTTTCGCGGCATCCTTCTTGTCGGTAAATCTACCAGTCGATTCAATCACGATCTGAGCGCCGACCGAAGCCCAGTCAAGCTCCGCCGGATCTTTGACAGCAAAAATCTTGATGCGCTTTCCGCACACTACGATCGCGTCGCCATCCGTCTTCACTTCCTGGTGCAGGGGGCCCAGAATCGAGTCATATTTCAACAAATGCGCCAGGGTCTTTGGATCGGTCAGATCGTTGGCGGCGACAAATTCGATGTTCGAGCGATCCAGGCCGGCACGGAGCACGTTGCGTCCGATGCGCCCAAATCCATTTATTCCTACTTTGATGGGCATATACAATTTAAGTTTATAGTTTCCTGGTTTCTGGTTTCTAGTTGAAGTGAGCGGCGCGGAGAGCTTTATCTTACCGGGCCCGCAGTGGACCCGCCTACATCAGCGTAGGCTTCTTTGATCTCGGTAACCTTAGATCCTGTGAAAGTCACGAAAGTGATCTTGCCCGGAGGATCGCCGTAGACCCAGTCTTCGATTTCGGCCCCCTCCTTGGTCACATTGCGTTCCCTGCGGCGCGGCTTTCCCAGGGCCAGCAGCACCTGGTCACGGTCCATGCCCTCTACGGCCTTGTTCGCCTTAATAGCCTTCTGGACGGGTTCCGGAAGTTTCTCGACATAATTTTCGGTGGCGGTCTCCTTCTCGAAATCCAAAACGGGCGCCAACATCTTTTTGATGTCAGCGGCTTTCAGTCCGGGGATGGGCTTGTTGAACAACAACACGATATTCGTGCCGCTGGGCGCATTGCTGTTTTGCTGAGTGGAAACAGGCGACGTTCCGCCGCCCATCCCTCCGCCCATGCCAACCTGCACGTGATCGCGCCAGCCGCCGCCTTTGCCTTTCATGCCGTGGTTGATCTCGAACAGGATCTTATCGCTTTCGATGTTCACGTGGGTAATTTGCACCTGATCGCCTACACGCGCCGCCGGACCAAACTGCTTGCCGGCTTCGGCCCAGGCCTGCTTGTCCCAGGTGCCGGTGCTGTCGAAAGGCAGCGGCTTTCTGGAACGCGGGAGAACGGTCTTAACGGTCGCAAACTCGGCCATTAAGCCGCGCAA